>Ga0066639_10005457_pt1 | contig 10676 bp, 8 predicted proteins | sample CryGeyCG2114_010_2_FD_59504 | JGI IMG/M metagenome (GOLD analysis project Ga0066639, IMG submission 59504) | Groundwater microbial communities from aquifer - Crystal Geyser CG10_big_fil_rev_8/21/14_0.10 | ecosystem: Environmental > Aquatic > Deep subsurface > Groundwater | place: USA: Utah... | reverse complement strand
CAGGGAAGTATTCAAGCTGAGATAGACGGCATTTTGTACCACGGTCGCCCAGACCTTCTTCAGAAGGTAGAAGGCTCATCGATTTTTGGGGATTGGACGTATATGCCTATCGATATCAAATCCTCCAACTCTATTAAACCGCTTCAAAAATGCCAGCTTATCATTTACGGGTGGATACTGAGCGCTCTCCTAAAATCCAACATCCCAACCGGAACGATTATCAATAGCCAAAGCGAATACCTTGCTGTTGACCTAACCAATAGAAAAGACCAAGATAAAACGCGTTCCATGTGTTCCGATATTGCAGACATCATGCGAGGGAACAGACCCGGCATCAATGTCACCAGCAACGCAAAAAACAGCCCTTGGTACAAGTTGATGCTTCAAGAGGCTCTTACTGAAAAAGACATCTCTTTAATCTACAAACTTGACGGAAGGTCAGTAAAGGCCCTCAGAGACCTTAAAATTATGACGATTGACCAATTTCTCCAGACAAATATTGAAACCCTTCCCCAAATACCTTATGCCCCTTTTGACAAGCTCAAACGCGCACAACTCCAAGCCCAATCGCTCATTGAAAATAAAATCATTTGGCTTGCAAACCCCAACCTTGGTCCAGAAACAGAACTAAAACTCTTTTTCGACATCGAAGGTAGCCCCTGGGAAAAAGTAGAGTACTTATTCGGCTTTTGGGTAGTTGGCGACCCCGAGAAAAAGCTTATTACAAATGATGTTCAATATCGGACCTGTGACGAAGACCCAAGCAAATATTTTCTCTATTTTTTAGCAGAAGCTCCAGACAAAGAAGAAGAGCTCTGGGCAAACTTCCTTCGATGGATTGAAACATTACCTTCAGGCTTCCAAGTAATCCACTATGCCGACTACGAGCGCTCGCACATCAATACTTTAGCTGAAAAATATGGAGATAGTGATTCCCGGCAAGCCTTCATGACCCACATGCTGGACCTCGAAAAGGTTGTCCAGAAATCGGTAATTTTCCCGCTCCACTTCTATTCCATCAAAGACATCGCAAAATCAGAGTTCCTAGGATTTAAGTGGCGACATGAAAAAGCTGGCGGCAGCCAGAGTATCTTCTGGTATGAAGAATGGCTTGAAACCAAGAATCAAGAAATCTTAGACGACATTCTCAACTATAACGAAGACGACGTGCGTGCAACCGAGCATCTCTACCTTTGGCTCAAAAATCATAATAAAAATTCAAAACAAGAGCTTGTAAATGACTGAAAGGAAAAAAATTCCAGAAAATATTAAAAGGAAAGTTTTAATTGAAGCTGGACATCGTTGTGCAATTCCTACTTGTAAACAACACCCAGTTGATATCCATCACATTATCCCTCATGCAACATCTCAAGACGATTCATTCACAAATCTAATCGCATTATGCACACAATGCCACGCTCGCTTTCACAGAACAAAAGAAATCGACCAAAAGGCACTTCAAATTTACAAACAGAATCTTAGCCTTTTGAATCTCCGATATGGCGAATTTGAAAGGAGGATATTGCACCTGTTTTGTGAGAATCAAAACGCAAATACGATTCATTTGCCTGGGTTAAGCGAAATGCAGGTGTTTTATCTTCTTAAAGATAAGTTGATTATGAAAAATGGCAAGTATAGTGGAGTCAAATCATCCGGTGTGCCTACCTGGGAGGAATACCAACTAACCGACGAAGGCAAAGCCTTTATTAAAGATTTGCGAGAAGCACACGCTCTAGAATGAGACCCAATCAAAAGTTCTAACTTTATCTGTTCAACAATAAGGTTAGAGAGTCTTGGAAGAACGTAAATCTAAGAGATTTTCTAGATTTTTTATCACTTAACACTGATAATCATTGCGATGTGCATCAAAAAAATTAAATCCTGGTTCAAAAAGAAAACTTCAACACCCATCATTACTCCTCAGCATTCGATTAACATCGAGGAGTTTGTAAAGGCTTCCCTTGTGGGTATTATGTCGGGCATACGGGGCGCCCAAAAAGAGTATCAAAAAAATAATAGCGCATATGCACCTTTAATCTCTCCTGCATGGGCTCCTCCTCTATCAGATTTGGGAGGAGGAACTAAAGGGCACGCTGACAAAATCTATGACCTAGAATTTGACTTAGCGGTTACAATCGATGAGTCCTCTTCTTCAAAATTCTCAGGCACATCTGGAATAAAAGTTGCCGGATTATATGCCGGAGACCTGGGTGTTTCAGGTGAGTCTAAAGGCAGTCAATCGACTGTCAGTAGAATTCGTTTCAAAATTCCTGTTCGTTATCCCTTAGCCAAACTTAACGCACCAGACTGGAACGCTGACTCTGCTGATTAGACGTTAGAAAATTAAATTTATTTATATTCAATCCTCCCCAATCAAAAGTTCTGAACGCGTCTCTCCACCTCCATTAAACTAGCTCAAACTAAATCAAATAAGCTCAAGAGAATAAGTAACTTAAGATCAAATCACTTTATCTCTCTTGAGCCTTTTTTATGCCATTTTTTCCAGTCTAGTGCGTAAAATTTGCGTAAAAATTATAGCTACTTATTGATATATTCAGAACAGCCATTTAAAAACTCTTTAGACGTTTTAATTATGACTTTCACTTTTTTTTTGCTCTTCAATTACTTCTTTTGAATAGAAAAAAGTAGGTCAAATTACAAGAAAGAGATAAATAATCTCTTAACCTTAAGTATTAAGTGATTAATACTAAGGAAAAAAGATGTGAAAAGCCTTGAAATTACGCATTTTTTACGCGATTAAATTAATTTTTCTCTAAAAATCTATATTAAAAACCTTAATTAAAACTACTAAGCTTATTTGTAAGTTTTTTTTTAAAAAATTTTAATGTCATAAAATATGACTAATTTTATAAAAAAAATAGACATAAAGTTAGGTTTTATGTCAGAATATTTAACGAAAACAAAGGAAAAAACCTATGGATAATCAAAATATCCCTAGAAGAATTCGTGAAATACGAGAGCAACATGGTTTATCTCAACAAGAATTAGCCGACTTAATGGGCTGGAAAAGCCATGCTTCTATAGTAGCAATTGAAAATGGGGAAAAAAACGTTAAAATTCAAGAACTCCTGAAGCTCAGCTCTATTTTAAGCACGCCTCTAGAATCGTTTTTTTCCGAAACTTCATCGACATCTGAACGGCCGACTATTCTTTGGAGAAAAAAAGCGGCAGACTCAAAGATTGTATTACGAGAAGAATATAATTTAATAGAATACTATAAAAATTATCAACTCGTAGAAAGATTATCACAAACCAAGTCTTTATCAACTAAATATCTTCCCAAAAAAACATTCGATATTCACTCTGATCAATATAAATGGGTCAACCAACTAGCTGAAAGTATCCATAAAGATTTTCATTTAGGCGATTATCCAGCGGAATCATTAATAAAGTGTCTAGAAGAAGAGTACGGTGTTTTATTAATTAGCCGCCCTCTAGAAGAAGGATCTGCAGCTTGTTATAGGGATGAAAGTGGATCTGTTATCATACTTAATGAAAAAGAGGTTAGATGGAGACAAATATTTAGCCTAGCTCATGAGCTTTTTCACCTTATTACATGGAATGAAGAATTAATTTCAAAAATACAATCTGATGAAACTTTATTTAATAAAAATGAGAGTTTAGCTGACGCTTTTGCTGCGGCGCTTTTAATGCCACAAACTATGATTAATCATGATGTAAGTGAAAGTAAACTAACTTATTCATTTATAATAGCTTTAGCAGGTAAATATCAAGTATCTAAGCAAGCCATGTTATGGCGCTTACATCATTTACGTTTTATTACTAAAGAAGAAGTCCAATTAGCACTTAAAGATCCTGAATTTCTAAAATTTGATCATGAAATTTCCAAGCAAGTTTTCACAGCTACTAGTTCACTTGGCAATCGTTTTATTCGATTAGCTTACCTATCCTATGAGAATGGAAAATTATCTAAAACAAAATTTGCAAGAATACTCAAAGTAAAACTTCGAGACTTGGAGCAATATTTAGCAGAAAAAGGATTATTTTTGACAGATGACAAAGAAATTAGACGTGCTTGTTGATACCGTAGTCGTAATAAATGCGCATGAAAATGGCTACTGGGAACATTTATGCAATAAACATTGCATATACTTACCAAATTCAGTCATTGAAGATGAAGCCTTTTATTTTACATCTAATAAAGGTAAGACAGCTTTAACGCCATCTAAATGGCTCCAGCAAAAAAAAGCCTTTTGCATCGAAGCTCAACCTTCCGACATTGTCAAATTGACAGAAAAATTGTCTAACGATTTTCTCCACACCCTTGACTCAGGAGAACTAGAAGCTTTAGCAATTCTTTTATCAGAAAATTATCCGGAGCTCTTATTTACTACTGCAGATAAAGCTGCAGTTAAAGCTTTAGGTGTTTTAAATCTTAGCTACAAGGGAATTTCTGTTGAGTGCTTATTAAAGCATCTACCATCAGCTAAAAATAAACTTAAACCTCATTTTAAAAAAGATTGGTTTATAAAAGGTACAAGTGAAGGACTCTTGGAACAAAATCTTTTTTTAAAAAAAGAACCCTTAATTACTAAATAAAAAATTTATCTAAAAATGCTTTCACTCCAAAAAAGCAGCTCTCTTATTGAAAAGCTAGTCAACTCATCAAAAGATAAGGTTAGCATCTTTGTTTATCAAATTATTTTTTCATTAAGATAAAACAATTTCACCATTAACTTGGTGTCAAGTAAATAATTTAATTATTTTTTGTTTTTAAAAAATTCAATTAATCTGTATTAATACCCACTCCTTATTAACTTTTAACCAAAGAGGTAAAATATGACATCAGCAGTAAATTCATCTGAGATTGAGGACTTAGATCAAATCCCACAAGGAGGTAGTGTTGTCGAAGCTTCTGATTCTGACTCTGATGATGAAGTGACTATGCGAGACGTTGCTCAGGCAGCTTTACAAGCTGCCGTAAATGCTTCGATTTCCGCATCAACAACAGCTAGTGCTGAAGCAAGTAAATTTGCTGTTGGAGCAGCTTGTCCACAAGCAGCTTTAATCATCAATCCTGCGATCGATGGATCAAAACAAGTAGCAGCAGAAAAATCCCAACAAGCTGTTGGCAACATCATCAATAGGCTTTTCGGAACAAATAATAACAACTAAGTACAATTAACTCCCTCTAATTCAATTAGGGGGAGAAATTCTCAAGCTCTACTGAAAAAGCGAAATACGCTTTCTACTTTTTGTAAAAGTGATCTTTTTGCTGCAGATAACGTATCTAAAATAATCAAATCGATTGGGACTGCCATGCCGGGTCGAATCTCAGCTATACGACGGTCAAATACTCTAACACGAGCTGGATCTGGCATCCTCCAACCTGGTATGAAATGCTCTATTCTTTCACAGACTAATAAATGCTTAAAACCTCTTTCAGGATTATATTGAACATCATCGACAAATTGAAGAGTTGTCACATCAAATAGATGCTTTATCTCATCTTTAAAATAATTTACTTCTCTATTCTCCCCTAAAAAAAATCCTGACCTAATAAAAAGGAGCACCCAAGAAAACCAGTTACAGTTCATTTTTAAATTATTGTATTGAGCATCAATCCTTTCAATTTCTCTTGATACTAGCCTGCCCGCTTGCCTAGTCCTCTCATTCCAAGGAGTCCTTCTAGCAATGATTTCTTCTACTTTTTCAACAAGTGATTCTATTTTTAAATAACCTTCATGGCCTTCTACACTAATATATCTCTTCCCCCAAAACGAGATATGGGGAGTGCTATTTTCAGCAACAGTAAGTAGTGCATCAAAAGCTTGCACATTATTTAAAGCTGATTGTATTTGCATATTTTTCTCCTACAATGAATCATGATCTTCTGGAATATTATCTCTGTGATACTCTTCAGAATATGTAAAATCACTTGTATAAGTAATAATATTCTTCCCTACTAAGGGATCTGGAAGATAGACATCTATTATTTCAAATTTATCTTTCAACCAAGTGATACAACTTTCATCGCCATCTTCAGCGCTCACGGATACCCCTCCCATAATATGTAGGTTGGGCAAAGGAACTTCTCTTCTATATTCTCTAAGAATTAAATCGATCATTTTAATAACTTGTTCATGAGAACGTTTCCAAACTTGAGATCTCTCTATATAAAAAACGCTATCTGACGAAATATCTTTTACAGCAACACGTGATGGACCTGATTCACATGGGCCTCTATTAGGACTTTCTTTGTCAAGTCCACTAGCCCCATCAAAATCACACATGATACAAAATTGCTGATCTTTTTGAACACCTGGTATTGGGTAATCATTGCATGATGCTACACCTTCAATGATAATCTGAGCATGTTGTCCATTCCCTATAAGTTTGTCATATTCTTTATGCAAAAAATTACGATTTTTTAATATGTCTACAGATTTCTTAGCTGATGTACCTTTTATTTTGCCTACTCTTACTATAGTTACTGCCCACATAAATTTTGTTATATTAACTCGAGGATCAATTTTGGATCTCTTTATAATAGAAGGCTCTAAGGCTACTGAAATAAATTTTGCTTTATTAGCATTAAAAACTTTTACTCTTTTTAAGTTAAAATCTTCTAAAGCAATGAGTTGTTCTCTTTTTGAAAGCTCTCCTAAATTATTAAGATACATTTTAGTATGAGAGCTACACCTATCAGTACCTCCATATTCCATATTTCTTGTTAAATTTATACCAGGAAGACTAGGGTTAAACCTATCTTCACGGATTCCATAAGTCGGCCCCCAGTTTAAAATATAACCTACAGAATGATACATAGCCCACGCCCTAGGATCAGGGGGGTACTCAGATGTTTTTAAAAGAACATGACGAGCACGTGGAACAGCTAGTTCTTCGCAAATTCGAATATTAGATCGAAAGCTTGTTTGTGTAGTTTTATCAAAAAGCCACCACCTTAATCGGCCGCTTTCTTTGACAAGCCATAATTCTTTATTATTTTCAACGTCCCACCTTCGAGAAATTTTAGTAAGAACAAGCCGGTTATCGTCTTCTAAATAAATACATTTTTCGGATAGCCTTGCCATTTCCTGTTGAGCTTCATTCTCACTAAGATTGTCTTTATAAACATTCCATAAAATCCCTCTTTGCGTTGCAATATCTCTAATTATGTAAATTATTTGATTGTTTCTTCGTGTTAGGTGAATTTCTTTTCTATTAACCTTCCAAGTATGATGCAAATTAGGAGCCATTTCACCTAATTCATCCCCTATAGAAAGATCCATTTGTAGTGTCAGTGGCCTACGATCAACGCTAGTTGGTAATCCTTGCTCATCATACGCAACATTTAAAATAGAACCTTGATCAGAAATTTCTAAAGTAGTAGGACGGTCGGAAATTTCAGAACATTTGTAATTATTTGGCCGATAAGGCAATGCATCCATAAATAGTTCATAAAACCGAGTTCTGCTAAACGTATCAAGATCGTGAATGTGATGAGTAGTTGGAATAATTGGATAAAGAGGTGTATAAGGAACTGAAGATAACCGCTCTCTTTTAACTCTATTCGTTTTAAGACAAAGGATTACAATATCTAAATTTGTTTCTATCTTTGGCTCAGAAAATATAAAGTGATGATATTTAAATCCTACTTCCTTACTAAAGGTCCACACTAATATAGAAGACTGATCAACTTTAATATGACTTTTGGACCAGCATTTTTCATTTTCTTTTTTAAAAACACACATTGGCCCTTTTGGTGTATCAACTACTACCGGCACCATTTTTTTCCATGAAGGACACTTTTCCTCTCTATTTTCAAATTTTGATCTAACGCACTCTTTTGGCCTATCTTTTATGATAGGACGAACTGTGTATTTCTGAGTTGCAGTATTAAACACATGACATATAGATATATTCCTTTCATCTTTAAGAATACTTACTATCTTTTCATTTCCATTAATTCTCCACTGATGCTGAACTCCATCTACAGAAAATCCTTGAGGAATAAATTGTGGTCTATTTTCAATTTGAGCTGCCATATAAAATAGTTTTTTAAAATTTAGAAAGTTGGAGATTTTAAGTAAGAGGGTATTTAAGTAAAATAAAATGTTTCATTAACTAAAATTAAATAAATTACTTGTCGATTGAGCTTTTTATAACTCCTTTTTGGTCTTTGTTAAAAAAACAGTTTTCTGAACTGTGATGAAATCAATACAATGTGACAAGCACTCTCTATAAGTCACATCCGTCACATGAGTCACAAAGGTATAATCTAAGATACTAGCAAGCAAAAATAGTCTTACTGCTATTTGATGTAGTTTAGTGCGTAAAAATTGCGTAAAATTATGATCTGCAAGATTTTTAGCGTAATTAAAATTACTTATTTTTCTCTATAAGAATGCATAGATTTTTGATTAAAGAAATACTTCTTTTCCATGACGTGTTCGATTCTCTCCACCTACAAAAACCTTATCTAACCTTATCAGACATTGATAGAATTTCTTTTGCGCTACGTTTCATCCCATCCAACAGAAGTGGATATTAAACTGCTCGATACTAACGAGTATTTTTTTTGATTATATTTTCCATCTGATCAACTTCTGCTTCAGTAAGCATCTTAAACAAAGAGCTGCGTTTTCTAGTTGAAAGACTGCCATTGTTTTGACGCACGCACTTGATAAACAGGTCTATTCTTCTATCAGGCATATCTACAACTTCTTTAAGCTGGCGCTTAATCACATCATACCTGCTTAAAAAGTCTAGTTCATTTCCTAGATCTGTCTGTACAGTCTGATCAACGCATTGATATAGAAATTCCGCTATTGTGGTGAAATCTACATATCGATAGAAATCCCCAGTTTCACTGTTTACGGTCATCTCTCCAAGATCGTTGATTTCATAGTTTTCTATCAGTTCCGATAACGGCTTCGAAAAAGACTCAAGCACCCTGTCATATTCTCTTTCTTTACGTAAAATTACAGCAGATATGGGAAATACTATTCCTTGGGGCGTAAAACCAAGTTTTGACAGTACGTAATGAATCAAAAACCGGTGAAGCCTTCCGTTACCATCCTCAAAGGGATGCATAAATACAAAACCGAATGAAATAATAGCCGCAACAATAACAGAATCGACTTGAGAAGCAAACATCCGACTAGCACATTGAAGCAATCCATCCATTAAATCAGGAAGATCGCAAGGCCGAGGAGCTATATAATGAACAAGGACTTCTCCCGGTTCTGGCTCCTCTCCAACATAATTTTGAAACGACCTGTAATCATCCAGGGCAAAACGATCATCTACTATCTCCCGCTGGATCGACACCAACATATTTTTTGTCAGCTGATCTCGAGAATAATCTCTCTGTAGTAATGCTACAAAGCGAGCAGCTTTAGCTTTATCTGGTTTTTCTCTTTCTATCTCCCAGCTGGCAATCGTTTCCTTAGTGTACAAGTACCTAACGGCTCTTGCAAGAATGGATTCATCATACTGCTTAGTGATGTTCCTTGCTACTTCAGACAAATTCCGCTCCTCAAGCTGTGTTAGTCTTGCTGATCTTCTAACCAAAGGGGCAAAAAAGCGATTTCCAAGCAAGTTGTTAACTACCCGATGCCTAGAGCTCTTTACATCTTTTCCACAGTAGTAGTCATTCGGATTCACCAAGAGAACATACGAAGCTCGTCCAATATCGTCTATTGGGAGAATGTCTTCCAATAGAAATTCATATAAAAACCAAATTTTTCTAGCATACTTCCCCGTTGGGGAGGATTTTATGTATTCACACACCTTCTCACGCCCAATATACTTAAGTGACTGTTTGATAATATTTAGATTAAGCCCCTCATGCTTCAAAGCAAATTCCACATGCTTAATGGGATCCGATTCAATTTCATACGATTTAGGATATAACCGTAGCTGAACATAGCTGTGTTCATATTTAAACTCTTTAGATTCCCAACCAGGGCCGGTATAGGACCAGCGATAATGGCCAAGCACTCGTAGTCGGAAGTGCTCGTAAAGAAAGCGGTAACCTATCGGTTCAGCCCCATTTGGAATGTCTAGTTTCCACATAATCGCCTTCTCCAAGGTTCTATTACTTTTTCACAAAATTACCTTAAAACCGATTATTTTTCCATCAAAATATTGATTTTTTTGATATATCTCTTCAGAATAATGACTATTTGGTCAATTCACTTATAAAATGACTCTTCTAGTTAAACAGCATATAAAAAATGAAGAAAAGTCCTCAAAATCGTTATAAATCCTTGAAAAGAAGGATATACACATTATTTTCCATCAAAATGATAATGGATTCTCCCTCAAATTATTGTAATTAAGTCCAAGTACAACGGAATTCAAACAAGCGTCCCTCTAGAATCTTCCAAGCAAAAGTTCTGAATACGTCTCCACCTCCATTTCTGAAAATAAATTTCATAAATATTTAATTTTAAAAAAGTTAAGTTCTAATTCAGAACTTCCCTTGCTCTAATGTACCAAAATTGGTACAATCATTATTAAACTGAGAATGATTGAATGACTAACTTTCCTCCTAAAAAGATTGTATCTGTTGTTTTTTGGAAAGACACAAACAAAGAGCCAGTAAGAGATTGGTTAAAATCTCTTATTAAACATCAGAAAAAAATTATTGGAGAGGATATTAAAACAGTTGAAATGGGCTGGCCATT
>Ga0066639_10005454_pt1 | contig 10678 bp, 7 predicted proteins | sample CryGeyCG2114_010_2_FD_59504 | JGI IMG/M metagenome (GOLD analysis project Ga0066639, IMG submission 59504) | Groundwater microbial communities from aquifer - Crystal Geyser CG10_big_fil_rev_8/21/14_0.10 | ecosystem: Environmental > Aquatic > Deep subsurface > Groundwater | place: USA: Utah... | reverse complement strand
AAAATTTATAAACAAAGAAGTTACTAACTAAAAAACCAAAAATCTCTCCTCCTACAACAGCCCAACCGGCTCCAACCAACGAGTATTTTGGAACAAGTATCCACGAAAGAAAAACCGCAAAAATCAAGCTGGCAAGAGCAAAAGGCAAAAAGTTCTTAACTTTTTCCGAATTTTGAATAATGTTGCCAGATAAGGTGTTAACAGAAAAGAGGACAAATGATAGGCCCAAAATTCTAAAAACTTTCACTGCCGGTAAATATCTTTCCCCATAAGCCAAGGAAATAATCGTGTCGGGAAAAAGCACTAATGCCAAGAAAAAAGGTAACGCCAAAAGCAGTAATACTCCCAGGCCTTTTAAATAAACACGCAGTAGCTTTTTCTTGTCCTCAATAAACAATCTGGAGGAGAGAGGAAAAAGAGCCAGGGCTAATGATTGCGGGATTAAAATGCCCGCTTCAATAAATTTAAAAACAGAGTTGTAAAGTCCAGAGGAAACTGAATCCTTGAAAATGCCGATAAATAAAACCGTTGTTCTTAGATAAAAAACGGCCATTATCGTAAAAGCAGCAAAAATCCAGGATTGAGACAGAATTTTTTTCCAAAAGGCAAAATCTATTATCCAGTTTGAAGAAAGTTTCCATTTCCCGGCTAAAATAAACATATAAACTGCTACAATAACATTTGCCAGCGGATAAGGAAGAAAAACCCAAAACAAAGGCATTTTTAAATAAACAAAAGTAAGCCCCAAGAATGCCGTTACCAAAATTATCACTATATTGGCAATTGCCAGAAAGTGCATTTTTTCTTTTGCGTTTTGAAAACTGATAATTAAAAAGGCTAAGTTGTACGGGAGTAGTGCCAGTCCAAAAATACTCAAATAAAATATTTTTTGGCTGGACAATCCCAAAATTATCCCCAAAAGTATCGCCGCCAAATAGGCTGCCAGCGACAGAATGGCTCTCAACGGAAGAAGTCTTTGAAAATAATAAGAGGTTTTTTCCGGTTCCCTTGAAATATCGCGCAAGACCAACCTTTCAATACCAAAATCAGCAACCGGAATAAAATTATAAATAAAAGCAATTACAAAAGAATAAATCCCAAAATCGGCAACTCCCAAAGTCCTGGCTAAGAAAATAAAATAAAAAAATCCCATTAAGCGGGAAAAAACCTGAGAAACGGACAAAACCAGAGTGTTTTTGATTATTAGTCTAATCATTGTTTTTTTCAAAATAATCCAGTGATTTTTTAATCACCAATAAAAGAAAGAAAATAAAAACAATATTTCCACATTGTTCGGCAATAAAGGTTTTTTTAAAGAGAAAGAAAAGAATAACCAAAAATAATAAAACAAAAATACCTCCAAAAACAATCAAATTAAATTTATTTATATTTTTCATCTTTCCTTCTGAAGACAATTTTTATCAGATAAACACTGCTTAATATCAGTAAAAAACCCAAAAAATAAAGCAAAAATGTGTAAGTTTTCTGGGACTTATATTCAATAATTACCTTAAAATCTCCTTTGTCATCCAAAATCCACCCGTTAGCAAACCCGTTTACCTTTATATGATTTTTGGTGTCAAGAAAAATTGCCTTATTAGTATCCTTTTTAATTATTCTGGCCTGCCACCAAGGATGATAATTTTCCAGAAAAACCAGGATAAATTTATCTTTTGCCCCATCAACACTTATTTCATATTTTGCCGGACTAATTTGTTTAAATTGTATTCCTGGTAAAATTAAACCTTCTTTTTTATCAGCATTTTTTGACACAGCAACTAAGGAAGGATTGTTGTTTAGCACATCAGTAAAAAATAAACTAATTGAATTGCTTCCTTTTTTAAGAAAATATTCTCCCAAGGATAGATTATTTTCTGATAACTTTATATCGGAATCATTTTTAATCTCATCATTAATTCTTATTTCTGAGATTAAAATTTCTTTTGAGGAAGCATAATCTTTTTTCAGAAGCAACTTCAACTCACAAGACCCATCTTCCGGAATAAAAATCTCATATCTTTTTATAACTTGGGTTGAAAATAATTGGTTCAAATTAAAAGAGGTCAAACCCAATAACCTTTCTGAAATTTCTAAAGTTTCTTTAACGTCAGTTCCATTGTTACTGAATTTTTTTAAATTTTTTAAATTATCATCACCGTAATATTTTATTGTCTGGAGATATTCAATTTCTTTTCTTGAACCGGAAGTTTTAAAATCGTTTAAAATTTTTTCAGCTTCAAGAGCGTTATTAAGATAATCATTAGTAAGTTTCACTATTTTTTGCAGGTTTTTTTCATTACCGCCGGCCAAAACCTTTTGAATTTCTTTAATCCGTTTATTGCCAAAAAACATCAATTTTACTGTTCTTTCAAGCTGGTTAGAAACTGAACTTAATTCTTTTTCTTCTTTTGCCCGTATATAAGAATAAAAAAAACTAAAAGGGGAAACTCTGATATATGGAGTAGGAGGTTGAAAATTTAATATTTCCTCTTTTAATAAACCAATTTCATAGTTATTTTCCACCAAAGACCCTAAGGGTTCTGCGACAGACGGCGAATTTACACCAGAAACAGAAATAGCCTCTTTGTCTTTAATTAAAAAGTAATCAGCCAACAAATAAGGTTCGGCATTAACTAAATCCACCCGGTTGGAAGCAAAGATAAAAGGAGTGATCTTGTCTTTTTTTATTTTATAATAATACCAAGGCCCGAGAAGCGAAGGGTCCTCAAGATATTTAAGACTATTTAATTTCCCCTCCACAAAGGCCGGTGAACCCAAATCATTATCATAATTGTAGTTAAAATCTCTCTTGTGCAGCAAATATTTTACGTTTAGAGGGGAAATTATCTTTATTGCTTCTTCTGACCAGCCTTCATAAAGATAATCATAAAAAGCCCTGACTGTCTGATTAATGTTTGTGTCGCCTAAAACCGTCCAGCTTGGTTCCGTCAAAACCGGTTTGGGGTTTGCCGTTAAATTCAAAAATTGGGCAGAACTGTTTCCTCCCCATTGGTAATAATCAAGGTCTCCCTGTCTTGGAAGCATAACTACCTTTGATTCCTGTAAATCCCAATTCAAATATTCATCCGCTCCCCAAATATAGTTAGGAATTTCGTATTTATATGGCAAGGCTGAATTTGTTGGAAAAACTTCACCGTTTATCAGAGGATAACAGTAAACTATTTGCCCTAAAATCAAGGCCAGTGACAAGACAGTCCCTTTTTTATGTTCAAACAATTCAACAAAAAAAGCTGCCAAAACTCCATAAGCCAACGCTGTTAAAAGGCTGAATTTATACCAAGGGCTTCTTAAAAAAGAAAAAGCCTTTATTTTCTGGGTTAAAAACAAATAGAGATAACCAAAAGGCGGTTTGGTTCCCATTGAAGCAAATAAGCCAATTAATAATAATAAGGAAAACAAAACTAACCATTTATTTTTTGATTTGATTATGACTATCACTGAAATTATAAATGAAGTAAAACTCCAAAAGATTAAAAACGCATCTGATTTGAAACTCTCTGCAAAAGGAACGTAAAGCATTCCCTTGTGGGATTGATACCACATCCACTCACCCTGGAGCCTGATCACGTTTACAAAACCGGTATTGGCGCTGACAAAGTCAAGCCAACCGCGTAAATCCGATGATTGAGGAATATTTAAAGCCAAATTGCTGCTTATCAAGACCGAAACTTCAGGAATTATCCAAAACAAATTAAACAACAAATAAATAAAAAGGTAAGCAAAAATTGTTTTTATAAAAAAAGAAAACGAAACCGATTTTAATCTTAAAACATTTTCAACAAATATGAACATTATAAACAAAAAGAAATACAGCAAAACCACTGCCAAAACCTGAGGGTTAGAAGCAAAAGCGGAAAACAAAGCTGACAAAATCCCGAAAATAAGCGCCTTAGGAAAAAGTTTATCTTTTTTCTGCAAAGACCTGACTAAAAATCCGCTTCCCAGCGGAATTAAAATATAGGCGCATAAATTGGCAGACTGGATATTTCCCCACAAATTAAATAAATATGGATTAAAGCAGTAAAAAACAACCCCCAGCAACTGCGCCAACTTATTTTTCGGCAATAAAGCCGAGATAAAAAAATAAAATGAAAAAGAAATTGCATTAAAAATAAAAAAAAGAAATGTTTTTTGGCTTAAATGAAGCGGTAATTTAAACAAACTGGGCACTGCTTGAAGTCCATGCCAAGTCAAGCCAGCTAACCCATGGGCAAAATCAATTCCTCCCCCAAGAGTGTGATTCCATTGATAAAGCCTTTGTTTAAAATATCGGGCAGGTAGCAAAGGATAATTTGTATCATTACCATTAATAACCTCATTACCCTTAGTCCATTTGAAAACAACAAAGCTTAAACAAAAGATAAGCAGTAACTGCAAACTTTTTAAAGACAATAATCTTTTTACTAATTTCTTCATACCAAAAGAATATTTTTTTGGATTTTATTTTTCAGATCTTCTATCCTAGCGTCTGCTTCAATCTCAATTATACCTTTAAAACCTACAAAAAGATTATTATATAATTCTACCATCATGTTTAAGTAAGATAATGTAAAACCTTTTTTTCTTTGAAATGCGTTTTTACCGGAAAGATTAAGATAAAAGCAATAATCAGGTTTAGGCAGATGATTAATAAACCAAAAAACGTTGTGATAATTTCCTATTCCTAATCTCAACAAGTTCGGGGCGTAATCATAAAAATAGCGATCTGAGATAACATAATCGTATTTATATAGTATTGGCAAAACACGGAACAAATAATAAAGCCAGCAATCCAGGACGGCAAAATACAAAAATACTTGTCTGACGAAATTTTTCCCCAGCCTTTTTCGGGATATAGCTTTTTCATTCTCTTTTAAATATGGTTTATGTTTTTTTAATATTTTTATAAAAAGAGAGATTATGAAAAATGAAAAGATTTTCCTGGTAACTGCGGTTTTGCCAAGATATCGCATTTCTTTTAAAAGAATATTTGACTGGGTTGTTTTTCCAGATCCATCAACTCCAATAAATGCAATTAATTTACCCTTTTTAATCATTTAAAATCTCTTTATAAAGATTTACCAACTTTAAAGCGCTTTTCTCGGCGTCTAATTTATTCTTGGCAATTTCCCTTGCCTTCTTTCCTAATTTTAAACGTTCACTCTTTGATTTTGACAATATATTTACTTTATCCACTAAACTTGCCAAATCTCCAGGAGTGAAATATAAAACAGATTCTCCTGATATTTCTCTGATTTGAGGAAAATCGGCAACTACTATTGCTTTACCAGAAGCCATTGCTTCTAGTAAAGTTTGTGGTTCCAATAAAACACCCTCCAAGCTCCTATATGGAAAAACCGCAATGTCACACTCAGAATACATTTTCGCTATATCAACCACTCCTTCGATTATCCTTACCTTATCTGGTCGTTTATTTTTTTTGGCTACCACCCAGACAAAATTACACAAATTAATCTTTCTAGCCAATTCAAAAAATAAATCAGCTCCTTTTCTTCTTTCTCCTGGACCCACATAAACGATTCTAAGTTTTTTACTTCGTCTTGTTTGGGCTTGGAACCGTTCAAGCTCCACCCCCAAGCTTAAATAAAGAACCTTACTTTGAGAAACAACTCTACTTTTTATTTTTTCAGCAAAATAGTTTGAAGTAATAATAACTTTATGGGTAAATTTTATTCCTTTCCAAAAAAAGGAGTTCTCAAATAAATTTAATCGGCTTTTAGTACAAATCGTATGAATTATTTTTTTGCCAGTCAAAAAAAAATGCGCATCAAGCAAGAACAACAGGGGTGATGATGAGTAATCGTGAATAATATCAAAATCATACTTTTGGCAAAGTTTGATTATATTAAAAAAACAATAAAATCTGCTTATAGTCAAATAAGGAAAACCACTTATTGAAATCCATCTTAAATCGTAAAAATGAACAAACAATTTACCTTCGTTTTCGGGCAACAATATTTCTTTCCCGATTTTTTTGTATGGCTTCTTCAGTGCGCAAAGAATGTGAACCTCAATACCAAATTTGGCGATTTTTCTTATCAAACGGAAAATGGCACCAGTTCCTGAAAAAGATACTCGCTCCGACCAGCTGTCAACAATCATTAATATTTTCATCTTAGTTATCTTTACCGGATAATTGCGAGTGTATCATGCCCAAAATTGCGGCAAAGTATTGAACAGATTTATAAAAGATCAGTCCGAGAGATAAAATCGGGTGTTTTAGAAACAGCAGCCAGTTTTTAAAAAACGCTTTTCTGATTGGAAACATTTTTTTGGCCCTAAATGATGGATTCTCTCCAAGATAATTTAGTATGGAAGTTCCATAATAATAATTTTTCCTGATAATTTCTTTAAGAGAAGTCGGCTCTCCCAAATGACTATTGGCAATGTTTGTTCTTCCGGTCTTGTACCCTGCTTCATCTAACCTTTCCTGAAGATCAAAATCTTCCCCAGCCACCAAACTTGAATTGTATCCCCCCACTCCCAAAAAAGCTGTTTTTTTCCAAAACCAAGCACACTCAATTGAATCATCACCAACATAAGATAACCTTTCCAGCCCTCTAACTTTAACCAAAAAATTCCCATCCGGAACAATTGTTGAATGATAAACACAATCAAAACCGTTTTCGCAAACCTCAACTGCCTTTTTTATATAATTTTTATCAAAAAGCATATCGTCACCAGTGACAGCAATATATTTTCCTTTTGCTTTTCTGGCGGCGTAGTTCATTTGAGCCGCCCTCTCCGGTCCTTTAAAAAAAACTGTGGCCCTAAAGCTTTTGGCAATTTTCACCGTATCATCCGTACTGAAATTATCGCTGACAATCAACTCAATATTTTTATAAGATTGATTTTTTATGGATCTTAAAACCTCAGCAAAATACGGTGTATGAGAAGCGGCATTTTTGGTGGTAATAATAATTGATACCAGAGGTTTTTTTATTTTACTCATATTGTTTTAAAATTTCTTTATTCCTTTGTTCCGTAAGCCAAAAGGACTCTGTTATAAAAAGGAAATAATATCTCAAATATTTTTATGAGATTCCCGAAAGATATTACTTTAACTTTTTTAAATCCATTCATTTTAAACAATCTGATTAGGCCGAAATATGAACAAACATTTACGTGTCCCAGGTTCCCCTTGGTTACTTCGCTCCTTTTCTCCATAAAATGAGGGGAAAGAAAAGAATTTAAACAATAACAGTTGCTGGCATGTTGGCTTAACGGTTCCTGTGCAAACAACAGGGAAATAATGTTGTCAAAAGAAGCAATATTTTCTGTCGCAACGATAAATAAACCGCCTTTTTTTAGCACCCTGAATATTTCTGAAATAAATTTATCTTTATTTAATAAATGTTCAATCACCTGATTTGAATAGACAATGTCAAATGTTTTATCTTTAAAAGGGATATCGTCTTCATCAAAATTTACTTTGACATATTTATAAAGAAGGTTATTTGGACATTTATCAAAAAGGTCAGCTCCGTATAATTTAAACAATTTTAGATTTCTAAAAAAAACGTTATATTTTTCTCCGCTTCCGCAACCGGCGTCTAAAATACTTAATAATCCTTTCCCGCTTGAATACTCCAACATTAACCTGTTAATAAACAGCCGGCTGTCAATTAGTGCCGCCGTAATCTTTCTCGTAAGAATTTTTTTGGCAAAAGCTAACATTTTTCTAAAACATTAAAAGCTATACCACTCTCTATAATATGGAAAAATTTTTTTACCACTCAAATAATATCTGAAAGTGGAAAAAAAATAATAACTGATATCATATATCGGAATTTCTCTCTTTTTAATAAATTTTTCTCTATATATGTTCATACCCTCGCTCAGGGTAAAGAAAAAAGGAAAATAAATACAGCTACGCAACAATATCTTGTTTGAAAAAACTCCTCTTTCTCCAAGATACTCTCTGGCAAGGGTCTCCATGGCCGCCAAAGCCATCTGTAAACTTTCCATCCATTGGTAGTTTTTTGCCTGATCAAAAATATACTTTAAATCAAGGCCTTTTTTAAATTCATCAAAAAAATACCAAAATTCAAGAATTGTTAAATATCTTCGTTCAAATAAAAAATGGGCTAAATTGATAAGGATCTCTGCTTCTCTGGAAGGAGTTAAAACTGTTACGCCTTGAATTAAGACTTTTCTGGGATGAGACCAAACAGTATTTAAGTCCAAGTACTCAGACCCCTGCCAGTGAAAACCACAATGCAAATCTATTGTCAAAAGGTCTTTCCCGATTAAATTCGTTTGTTTTCTGATATTACCTTGGGGGTGCGCTTTTATCTGAAGTTTATTAAAAAAAAATTCTGGATTTCTAACCAATAAATCAACATCGTATGTAATATATCGGCGAATTTTATTGGTTTTTACCACTAATTTATCCGCGGTAAATTCTTCATTAATATATTTGAGTGTTGCCTTAAGTCTTTCCAGATAAAAATCGCCTTCTTTAATTATTTGGTCTATTTTTGAAACCGATTTAAAGATCCCGGCCTTTTTTCCTTTTGTGCATAATTCATAAAGAATGCGATTTTCTGAGGCTTTTTTTAAAATATAATCCTCTTCATCTAAAGAAAGACAAAAATTTTTCCCCAAAATCAAAAAATCAATAAGTTTCTGCGTCAAAATATTTGTTTTACGAATCTTCATGGAGCAACCTTTTCAATAATTTGTTTATAACGATTAACCTGATATTCTAAGTGGCCAATTTTCCCCTCAAGATCAAGAGCGTTGTTTCTGTCCACAAAATAGCAATAAAGACAAAGGCAGCACTTTTCTGAATTGATTTGGTTTACCACATCCAACCCAAAAGGGCAGTAATTGTTCAGCCTAAATTTATCCGCTTTCTTAATATCAACTTGAATTTTTTTAATCAATGCGTCTTTTTTAATAAAAAAGTCTTGTCTGGCACCGACAAAATGCATCAATCTTGACAATAAGTCAGACGAAAATAATTTATAAAATGCCGGGGAATATCTGATTTTAACAAAAAACAACCGGTAAAAAGGATAATTGATTAATTTTTGCAAAAAATTCGGGTTGGGATAATTAAACACATTCCTGTATTTTTTTAAATTTAGTTTTTTAAGTTTTTCTCTCATTGAATCAGTAATTAAACCCTTTTTCTTTGCCAATAAAAGATAGGGGATTTCTTCTTCTTTTCTTCCCATCAGAGAACAAACCGCCAAATCTAAAAGCAACGGGTCTGTACCAGCAATAATTATTCCCATGTCTTTGGGTATCCCTCTGCTTGGCCCAAGCCCTTCCATCGGTAAAATACTATCAACGATATGAAGATGGGGCTTCACGAAACGGTTTAACTCCAAAATGTTGCCGGCTAAATCACGATGAACAATTTGTTTGTCCAGCCCGACAACACAACCAATTTTGCTTTTTAAACAACAGCTCATCTGGGTTTCCCCGTGAGTCTTAAGTTTCGGCAAATCAATAAAAAGTTCTGCCTCAAAACATACTTTGGCAATTTTTAAACAATAATTATGCAAAACCTCAATTTTTTCACCCGGTTCTTTGTTCAAGTCAACAATTACCACTTTTAACATTTTCCCTATTGTCTTAAGGGAAAGTCTTTTAAGATTGTCTATTCCCATATTAATAAAACCGGAGCTTGTCCCGTCGCCGACAAAAATATTTGTGTAACCTTTTAACTGAAGAAACTCAATGACAGCAACCACCAATCTGAGGTCAGTTGTATTTCCGGTTAATCCGATCATGTCGCTGTTTGCGTTTATCTTAATAAAAATCTTTGCCTTGCTTTCCTGGGGCAATAAATTCATATAAAAATCAAAAATATTTTTTACGGCAATTCTGATCTGGTTGATGGTTTTCGCCCTTTGGATAATCATTTGGTAGAAGTTTTTCTAGTAAATACCACTGTCTTCCCTATTGAAGATACCAGCAGAAAAACAATAAAGCTAAAAGATATTGTCAGCATTTTTTTATAAATTCGTTCCGGAAGGTAAAACAACTCAATTTTGTGTTCTCCTATACTAGGAACATAGTAACTGTTGGCAAAACTGTTTACACATAAACCGGCAAGTTCTTTGCCGTTTTCAAAAGCCTTCCAGCCTTTATTGCAAGTAACATTAAAGGTAATCCAGCCTGGTTTTTCATTTGAAAACTTAATTGAATAGTCGGTACTGCTATTTTTTTTATAGGTAAAGTCTTTATAGCTTTGGTTTATTTCCGGAATAATTTCAATTGAATCTATAATTCCCGCCTCTTGAAGAGATACATTGCTGATAACTTGCGGGTTTGGTTCTTTTGAAAGTACCTTGGTATAAAAATTAATAAAAACCATCGGAAAATCAGATTGAAAAATAATTTCTCCCACGGCTTCTTTTTTTGAATAAAATTTTTGATACTCAGGGTCAATAATAAATTTTGTCGCTTCAAGCTGCTGGGTTGAAATACCAACCTGTAACGGCAATTTCCCCAAACTTTTAAAAGTAAACCTCAAACGATATTTCTTATTTTTTTCCAGACCGTTAATCTTTTGACTCATCACCACCGGCTTATTAACCGCGGCAAGCTTGACTCTTCCTGTGCCAAATTCTTCTAAAGATGATTTTATCGGTAAATCATAATATGTCCCTTCCTCAAAATAATCCCAAAACGAAAGCTGGTC
>Ga0066639_10005449_pt1 | contig 10681 bp, 9 predicted proteins | sample CryGeyCG2114_010_2_FD_59504 | JGI IMG/M metagenome (GOLD analysis project Ga0066639, IMG submission 59504) | Groundwater microbial communities from aquifer - Crystal Geyser CG10_big_fil_rev_8/21/14_0.10 | ecosystem: Environmental > Aquatic > Deep subsurface > Groundwater | place: USA: Utah... | reverse complement strand
TCCGGGTAGAGGATTCGTTCTTCCTTCCAGAGAAAGGTGAGAAGTCAATTCAGTATTTGAGCGAAATCTTCACTTTGATCAATCGCGGCCGAGAGGTACACGACTTTTTAGAAGAAGCATGCCTGAGCGGAGTAGACGTTTTAATTTGGTTTAAAGGAGAGGACAGGCCATGGCGTACTGCTGTTAAAGGAATACATGGCGAAACCCGATCCTTTAGCCTGGAGCTTTTGGGTAGCAAGCGGTCGCATCAGTTTTTAAATAAAATCGAAAAAATGGGTGAAACTTCGGTATTTGTCAGCTTTGGTTCTCGTCGCGCACGAATTTTTTTTAGAACGGAGTTATTGGGTGGCATGTCCAATGAGTTGGAATTAAAAATACCCGATAAAGTCTTTGAGGTGCAACGTCGGCGAAACACCCGATTTGGATTTCCTGAGGAACACACATTGCCAGTTGTTGTTGATGGTGTTGATTCGAATAATAAGTTGATCCGACTCAATGGTTTTGTTTCAGATGTCAGTTCCGGAGGCATAGGGATACGGTTTCCTGAAAAAGATTATGAAAAAGTTGCCGACGGAATCACCGTTGATTCAATTCAGTTTCGTTTACACGGCCGTCTTATTCGGGCATCTGGTTTAGTTAGTCACCACCGGAGGTTGATACATAAGGAAGGGTCGCCTTATTTCATTGCTGGGTTTAAATTTGATGGTGTCAAACCAATCGACTCTCAATGGCTTAATTTCTACATTTTGGAGCAAAGTCACGAATATTTTCTAGGTTGGCTGGAAGCGAACTAGTTTATTGTCTTATTCACAAACTAATTCTCTAACTAATGCCAATAGGGCTAATTTGGATATCTTGAATGACCCCATTCGTCGCCCATTCTTGAAACCACTCCATAATTGGAGGAACTTGAGTTTGCGATTCAAATAATTCACAAATTTCAAGCAACGAAAGGTGTTCGTGCATTTTTGTTAGAATGGAGAATTTTTCACAGCTTGCAGATTCTACGCAAACATTTCCGTTGCGATTTCGGTAAACAATTAGATGATTTTCGATTTCATCCATTGAGGTTACTAGATCGTCAAGCTCTGGCACATTTCGCTTAGTCCAAAGTTCGTGAACTGCCCAATTGGATTTGATCAAGTGAACCGACGGATCCAATTGAAATACGGCATTCGGCCACTCGGCTTCGGAAATTTTTTGCAACCTTGCGACTTCTAGTTTTTCTAAATTTTTTGCATAGAACGACTCAATAATTTTCCATTCGAGCTCAGCTAGATCCCAAAGAAACTCATAGTCGCGAGTCATTTCATAATCCCTTACGAATCGAGGAATATCTTTACCAATCGAACTGATATTTGTGTATGTTGAGGGGCATTTTTTTAAGTAGTCCGCCACCAATTTAGCGAAGCTATCCTTTTCCAAAATGTTTGCAACTGTGCAAAAATCTTGCTCTAGAACTTCTAGAATTCTAGCAAAATATCCTTCGGCATAAATAGATAGCCGCTCTATTTTTGAAAGTTCACCTGAAGTGCTAACATATTGAAGAATGCATGACAACGGCTGTTCTAGGGCATTCCCAGTTTTGTCTGAATCAGTAACTGCTTTTTGTAGCGCCTGCTCAACTCCGGTGGGCTCAGTAATCACCCATCGCATCCAGCGCTGAACTTCTTTAAGTGAAGGTTGAGAATCGGTCGAAAATTTAGGTTCTGTGCTCATTGAGTACTTCAGTCTTTGTCGTTGCCGGTATATTTTGTCGATTCAGAATGTCGGATTGAATTTCACGAGCTCGGAGGGCTTCATTTTCGAGTATCGAGTATTCAGGAATATTTGCATCCCACTCTATTAGAGTTGATATCGGTCCAAACCGTTCGATTGATTTTTTATATAAATCCCATACTGGTTCGGAAACGGGGTGGTCGTGAGTGTCCAATAGGTACTTGCCTTGGTTAGAGTGTCCAGCTAGGTGGATTTGTCCTACTCGGTCCTTAGGTATTGAGTCAAGGTATACTATTGGGTCAAAATTTTGGTTCATCGCACTGACATAGATGTTGTTCACGTCCAAAAGAATACCGCTATCAGTACGAATTGCGAGTTCAGCGATAAATTCCCATTCCTTCATTTCCGAGTGTGTAAAACTAAGGTAGCTCGATGGGTTTTCTAAAAACATTCTACAGCCCAGTCGGTCTTGTACCTCATTGACCTTCGACACGAGATGATTGAGTGCTTCTTCCGTGTAAGGGAGCGGAAGTAAGTCGTGTAGGTTTTCACCGTCAACTCCGGTCCAACATAGGTGATCTGAGACCCAAGCGGGCTGGATTTCACCGATCAACTTTTTCAGGCGTTTAATATAATCTTTATTGACGGGATCCACGGAGCCAATTGAGAGAGACACTCCATGAAGAACTATTTCGGCATCTTGCCTCACCTTTTCCAAAATCTGGATTGGGCGACCACCGCCTTCTGATTCGATTCCCATGTAGTTTTCTGAGATTGCTTCAAACCATAAATGAGATGGTTTTTGCTCCAAGATATTATTGTAGTGAGCCGGTCTAAGGCCAATTCCAGTTCCCAAAAAAGGGACAATTGTTTTATTTCGAGTTGAAGGTGTTTTCATAGCTTGACCCTTGATCGACTCACTACAGATTAAATTTCTTATCCTTCGTGATTTTCACCAGCTTTGAAGTGGATTTTTTTGTTTTTCTTTGCCAATTTATCGCAAGCGGCTTTTGTGGTTTCTAAAAACCCTTTACCTTTACAGGCATTGTGTCCGGCACATTCGTTGTGACCAGAAACAGCACATCCGCTTTTTCCTTTGCAACTGTTTGCTCCGATGCAATGACCTTTGTCGGAAGCGGCATTCGCTTTAGCCGATGTGCTAGAGACGAGAGCGCTACCCGCGCCGATGATTCCAGCAACTGCTGCTCCGATTAAGAATTGAGTCGTATTTTTGTTCATTTTACTTACTTCCTTGTTTGTTTAGTGTTCATCACACGAGTTGTTAAATACATTGACGATTGTATTGCTAAATCTATTGGGAAAACAGATTAATAGTAGGGGGTCAGAATTTTCTTATCTTCCGCGTCATATTCAATAATGCTTCGCATCTTTGGTGTACAGAGCCTGAGCGTATTGTTAGCCGTAATCTCCTCGTTTTTGGTCGATTTAAATGCAACCGAAATCCTTCTGAAAAACTTTTAATATCTTAATATTTTTCTTTTTTTCGTTACTCGGATAAAATCTCAAGATCATTTGGAGGGGAGAATTTTATGAGCATAATTGAACGCTTTCATCAGGGTGGCTTATTCATGTGGGTCATTCTCACATTCTTTATTTTTACTATCGGATTTATAGTTGAACGAGGAAATGTCCTATACTTTAAACTTAAGGAAATACCTTCTACATTCAGAGATAAGATATTGAATTATCTTGTAAAAGGCGACTTCAAGGGCGCGGAGCGCGAAGCGCTTGCGTTTGGCAAGTCAAATCCGATCGGACGAATCACCGCAGTAGGGTGCCACCTTCGTGCACAAGGTGGTGGTGAGGAAGAAATTCAAGCAAGAATGGATGAACACCTAGCAAAGGAAATTTCAAAAATAGACCGTCGAACTGGTTTTTTAGCGATGTTTGGAAATGTTGCGACATTAGTTGGATTGTTGGGTACCATCGTCGGTATGATCAAATCATTTGCCTCAGTTGCTGCAGCGAATCCTGTGGATAGAGCTACACTATTGAGTCAGGGGATTTCAGAAGCCATGAACTGTACGGCGTTCGGGCTCCTTACGGCGATTCCGGCTTTGGTGGCCTATGCGATTTATCAAAATCGAACTGAACGGGTGATTTCGGATATCACTGAAACCACGACTGAAGTCTTTCATGACTTGCTGTTCCTTACTGAAAACAACGACAATCGAAAACACGATCCTCGGACACTATTAGTGGAAGAAGAAGCCACCAATAATCGGTCGGCCGTTTCGGCTGGCCAACCGGTTCCTAGCGGGGCGTAGTCATGGCTAGTGCAGGGCCGTCGCCATCAGGTAAAAAACGAAGTTTGGATGCAGAGACAAACCTCGTACCGTTTATTGATTTGCTTTCTGTTTTAATTTGCTTCCTCCTTATGACGGCGGTTTGGACTCAAATTGCGTCGGTAAATGTAAAGCAAGTCACTGGATCTGATGGCCCGGTCAAAGAAGAGTCTAAAATTTACGAAGCGAAAGCAACGTTTTTGAGCTCAGACCGGCTTAAAATTGAAATTAATAGAAAAGGACGTAAGTTCAAGCAATTCATCGCGACCGGCGAAACGGAGCGAGATCTTTCGCAATCACTAAAGACTCAAATGCAGGGATTTTTTAAAGACGCCGGAGTGGTGAATGGACATGATGTTTTTGAGTCGGCAATGATTACGCCAAAATCTGGTGTCAATTATGGACGGCTTGTTACGATCATGGACGTCTTTAGGGATCAGAAGATTTCAAATATCGGAGTGATTCCGAAGAAACAATAAGGGTATTTTACCATGAAGCTTGGTACACAGGAATTAGGACACGGGAGATTTGAAAAGCATTTAGTTGCGCGTAAACACAAGAAAGACGCCAGAAAACGGACCTTGCTTGCCGCTTTGGCTCTAACGGCAATGGTTGATATGTTTAGTGTGCTCGTGGTTTTTCTTTTACAGTCTTTTTCGACATCGCCCGAAATTTTGGTAGTAACAAAAGGCGTGATGTTGCCCGAGGCCGCTTCCGGAGATGTTATTCAAGATGCTCCTGTGCTTTCGCTTAACGTGAATGAAGTCTATTTGGATCAAAAAATCATTGGAAAAACTAACGACATTTTACTCGATCCAAGTCCTCTAATGAATAAACTTTCTGATTTACGAGATCAATGGCAAGCCAGCCATCCAGATGAAGTTTTTAAGGGTGAAATAAGCTTGCAAGCAGATCGAGATCTACCGAGTACGATTGTTTCACAGTTCATGGCGATGGTACCGTCGCAGGCGTATTCTACCATTCAACTTGCCGTAGTTGCGGGGGGAGGGAATTAAATGAAGCCTTTCTTGCTGGTAGCAAACTCTTTAGTAGTGACCGCGTTTTTGTTGAGCAACGTGCTGGTCGCCGATAAAATAATTATCGACGAAGTAAGCCGTTTAAGAGATTCACTTCGCGTCAATGATCCAGGACGTCCGGATTTGACTTTGAGACTAGCAGATTTGTATTTTAATGAAGCAATGGAAGAGGCTAGGACGTCTGATACTCGATCGAATGAGAAAATAAGAAAATTTTATTCGAAGGCCAATGCTCTTTATCAAGAAGCGCTTAGCGGGCAAAATGGCCTATTTGAACGACCAACTGGTTTGAAAAAATTGAAAATTGATTTTCAGATTGCTCGAATTTATCTGGAAGAAGGAAAAACTCACAGAGCGCAGAAAATTTTAGAAGAATTGGTCGCGCAAAATGATCTAATTGAAATTAAAAGAGAGTCAGCCCTTCGGCTCGCAGAAGTTGAAGAAAAAGTTTCGTCACCGCGAGCGAGAGATCGCGCAAGGAATTACTATAAAATAGTGATTGATCATTGTCAGGGCCGAGACGTTTGCTCGTATGCACGATATCGAATGGCTTGGATATATTATCAAGATAATCAAATTGAACCGGCACTCCAAGAAATGCGCCTAGCGCTTTGGGATTCCAAAAATCAAATTCGTGAAGAAGCACTTCGAGATTTGATTGTATTCTTTTCTAACAAAAAGACAGATGGATTTGCTGAATTGAGTGAGCTAGAGCCGATCGCTGAAAAACTCAATCGCCCTCAATTACTTGATCAATTAGCGGAAGGCTTCAACGTGGTGGGAAATCGAGCAGCGTGGGCAAATGTAGCAAAGGTAATTGATAATCGGAATCCTAATAAAGTAACCCAAGTTAGGTTGGCCGAAGAAATGCTTTCCCGACGAGATTGGTCAGGACTGGATGATTACCTTCAAAAATTGTCTGGCGTTACCAAAGCGGATTTGCCAAAAAACAAAGATGATATAGCGAATGTTGAAAAAGTATTGCGCAGATTGCTGGTCCAACTCGATGGAATGAGAAAAACAGATTCTGAAACGGCAACAGAGCCATTCGAGAAATCGCTCTTTGTTTATCTAGGGTTTTTTCCAAAAGGAAAGCTTCGAGCACGAATGATCGACGGCTGGCTGGCGACGATTAAAGATTCTCTTAAACGATTGGCCCAACTAGAAAAGTGGATTTCAGAAGAGAAGCAATGGGGCAACGTTAAGGAAGAAATTAGATTGAGGCAGGTGAGGGCATCTACGGCTCAAGCTGCGAAAATCCACCTGGTCGTGATAGCGGAGGCGAGTGCGCTTGCAAAATTACTTGAGTCCGACAACTCAGAGAAGAGAAAATATACTTATATAGCGGCACGGTCCTTGTATGAAACGGGAAAGCTTGATGAGGCAATTGCCAAATTCAGTCTTCTTTCTGAACAAAAAGGTTCGAACGGAACTTTAGATCAGTGGGGTGTGCAAAGCCGACATTTGATTTTAGATATTCTCAATCAGCGTAAAAATTATCGTGAAATAGCCACTCGTGCAGAAGCGTGGGGTCAAACTGAGTTTGCAAAAATTGGAAATCAAGCAAAGTTTGAGTTAGCGGCATCTTTAGGCGATTCGCAAGAAGCGCTAAATTTGTTTTGGGAGTTTTGTCAAAAAGATCAGTTTAAACCCCAATCGTGTGACAATACGAAAGTACTTTCAGCGCGCCTTAAAAATCAAAAGGTTCTAATTTCAGTATTGAATAAGCTAAATCTCCAAAGTGAATTGGCATCGGAGTATGAGGCTGCGGGATACTTTGGAAGTGCTGCTAAAATATACGAACGCCAGATAGATTCAAAATCCAAAATCAATGATTCACTCAGGGTCGCTCTATTATATGAATTAGATGGTGACCTCACATCGCGAAATCGAGTTCTGAAAGGTGCCTTAAAAAGTTTTTCTTCGACCAAGAATGAGGTTGCTTCTTCCGATCGAGAATTGTTGTTTCGAATGTTAGTTGATGCCGATTGGCTTGGTCAAAACCCTCTTGCATTGCCTTGGTCAAAAAAGCGCAAACTTGAAATCGCCAACTTTCTTGCATTGTCTGGCAAACCCTCAAAAGAAGCGAAAAGCCTTTTGCTCGGATCTGAAGAGTATGTTGGGGGTGCGTGGGCTGATTTGATTTGGAAAAAAATTGAAATTCTCGAATCTGCGCAAGTAAAACAAAAATTTTATGGACGTCAAAGTAAAACAAAATTCAATTCGCGAGTAAAAAAACTAAATGCATTTAAGGAATATGCGGAGAAATATTTATCGGGAATGCCTTTGGGAATGCGCTTGGCGGTAATTAGCCGGCTTGAAAAAGCGTATCTTGGACTTGCAGCTGAAATTAATGCCACTCCATTTCCTGAAGGATTGGACGAAGCAACAGTAGCAGGATTAAAGAAGAGCCTGGCGGAAATGGCAATGCCGTTTGAGAATGCAGGATTGGCCTATCAGAAATTAGGACAAGATCAATTGGCCACCGAAAAAGACACCACAAAGATGGCAGAATTGCAGGCAGCTTATACGAATTCTCAGCCGCCGAAAGATCTTTTTAATTTTTCTGCGCTTAAATTAGGGGCAAAACTGGGTTCTTTGAGTCGAAGTCCAATTGAAAAATCGGTCGCAGAGTTGAATCAAAATCCTTCGAGTAGGGCAGCGCTAGCGCAATTGAAGGATTTTTTCCAAGGGAGCGGTTTTGAAAGGCTGGCTGCTTATTTTGATGGGCGAATCGCTCAGCTTAAAGTCGAAGGGAATTTATAGTTATGAAAAAAATCGGATTCTTTTTGGTATTGCTTCTTTCAAACGTAGGTTTAGCCAACGCGAAGAACGTAAAGTATAAGTCTCAGGGTACCGTAGATTTTGAAGAGTTATTGATCAGAGGTGAACTTAAGCGTCCTGAGATTTCGGTTGTAACCGGTGCCGAAGAGGACTCTCTTGCCGCACTACTTCGACTAAGAGGCGATTTCACCGATCGAATTGCGGAAACGCAGGGAGAGTTAATCGAATGATTGCATTGACAGACCAGGACGGTAATCTAGTCAGAAGAATTGTAACATCCGAGGGTCTTGATTATGGATATCATCGGAAATTGGGATTTGTTTCTGTGAAAAAAGCGAGAGAACGAATACGTTCCAGGCGTCGTCGTGGACATAAGGACATGTTTAATGATTGGTTTTTTCGATTCCATTTAGACCGGAATGGTCGAATCTTTAAATTTTCCGATTGCGTTGGGTGTACGGCAGAAATGCAGGCAAACCAATGGATATTGCATACAGGATTCGGAGATTATCGTCTAGCAGCGGATATTCAGCCTACTCCGGTGCGGATTGGTCCTCCGAAAGAAGAAGAAAAAGATAATTTTTATAAAACTGTATCTGCCGTTGCGGCTTTAATTTTGTTGTTGATGTTTTTTATTCGACCGGGCGTAGATTTAGAAGAAGAAAAAGAGGAGTTAGTCATTGCTCCAGTGAAAATTAAAATCGAACCAAAGAAAAAGGTTGTTGTTTTGCCATCTAACATTGCTAAAAATCTTCCAAAGTCTGTACAAAAAGACGCGCGAGTAAAACGAGCGATTCAGCAGAATCTTGGATTTTTAGGACTCCTTGGCAAGCAAAATCTTGAAAAAGCAGTTGGCGGCGTACCTACCAAGCTAAAAGATGCATCGGCTGGTGCAGGTGCTGGTGGCAATGAGGGAAGTGGTGGAGAGCTCCTAGTTGGACTTGGAAAAGGTGTAAAGCGAGTGAGTGTTGGAAACACAGGCACTAAAGGACTCGGCGGCGTTGGCACCAAAGGACGAGGCGGCGGTCTCGGTGGCTATGGAAACGCGATGGTCGGATCTGGCGAAGGAAAAGGTCTTTCGAGTATTCCTATTTCTGACAATATTATCATTCAGGGTGGCCTAGACAAAGCAGTCATTCAGGCAACGATCGCAAAGTATTTGAATCAGGTTCGAAACTGTTACGAAGCGGGTCTAAAGGAACGACCAGGGTTGGCGGGTCTCGTTTCCGTGCATTTTGAAATTGCTGGAACTGGTGCGTTGAACTTTGCTCGTATTAAAAAATCGTCGCTAGGCGATTCAGGAGTAGAAAGCTGTATTACAACGAAAATGATGAATTGGATTTTTCCGAAACCGGTTGGTCAAGTGGCTGTACCGGTCAATTATCCATTTTTGCTAAGGCCTACAAGTTCGTAGGAATATGATTGAGGAGTAGGGTGTGAATAATAATACAAAGATTTCAGTTTTCGCGTCAGCATTTTTAGTTATTTTCGGATGTCAATCGGACCCGTTTCCAGAAGAAGGGCAGCTCGTTCAGGATCGACCGATCGAAAAGCGAGCGGTTCCGCCCGCCTACGGAATGGCCGTGCCAGATACGTTTGAGTTTGCAGAGGGAAGGCGGGACGAAATTGAAATTGATTTATATGTTCCGGCCGGAAAGCCCTTGCTTACGATCGATGGTCTTCCAGAAACTGCCGAATACGATGAGGTTGCTCAGAAAATTATTTGGAATCCACCTTGGGATGCAGGTAATCACCCAACGGAACCATCAATCCGGGTTCGTACCTACCCTCTTTTATTGACGCTTCGAAGCAGCGTCGATATGATTACTTCCATTCAAAAGCAGTTGTTACTCGTGGTTAAAGACACCCCGAGAGCATTCGGTCTGACCACAAATAATTCCAATCCACGGATCAGAGAAGGCGTTGCATTTGTACAGCACCTAACGGTTTCAAGTTTAGATTTTGAGCGTGGTCCATTTCGTTTGGTTGTAGATAATTTGCCGTCCGGTGCAATTGTTGAATCAAATTCAATTAACCCAAACGAATATACTATAAAATATGAACCAGGGTTTGACGAAGTTTCTGTGGCAACGACAAATACTCGATGTGGATCTGCGGTATGTAAAAAGTTACCAATGTCGGCGGTGGCGTATTCACCAAGTGGTCAGGCATCAGTTCCATTAGAAATTGAATGGGAGATTCAAGATACTCGTCAGTATGCGATGGTGGCCTCACCTCAGCGAGTTGAACAAAGTTTAGAGGCCAACTTCATGGTTACGGCGATTGATCCAAATTTTGAGGTGGAGCCAACAATTACGATTAAACGTCGTCCGAACTATGGCGAAGTAAGCGTAAAAGAAATGAGCGACATCGGCACTGAAGGTCGAGTTGAAGTGAAGTCTAAAACAATGTTGGTGAACTGGAAGAATATTCCGGTGGACCGATTGGACCAGACGTTTCCTTTTCAGTTTCAAATATGTGTATTAAAGTATCAGAATTCAAAAACCTATTGTGTAAACACCAGCGTTAGCGTCACTCCTACTAGTCGCAATATTCCAGCACCTGTTATTGGAAGATCTGACTGGGGACAAGAAGAAATCAAATATACTAAAGTAAATTCAGCAATTCAATTTCAACTACCCATTCACGATGGTGGCCTTGGGGAGCAACCGATTGTCGAAATTTTACCTAAATCATTAAAAAATGAAGTGACGTGGAGTGATGGATTTATTGAAGTAAAACCAAAAACGGTTGGGGTGAAAACGTTCTTACTTCAGGCGACTAGTTCTCTTGGTGCAACTTCAGTAGCACATTTTAATTACGAAGCATTGCCTC
>Ga0066639_10005443_pt1 | contig 10691 bp, 8 predicted proteins | sample CryGeyCG2114_010_2_FD_59504 | JGI IMG/M metagenome (GOLD analysis project Ga0066639, IMG submission 59504) | Groundwater microbial communities from aquifer - Crystal Geyser CG10_big_fil_rev_8/21/14_0.10 | ecosystem: Environmental > Aquatic > Deep subsurface > Groundwater | place: USA: Utah... | reverse complement strand
GTAATTGGGAGCAAAATAAGGTTGAGTCCTCACTTAGTGTAAACGGTCAGCCCACCCGAAGTATGGACAACACTTTTACTCAACATGGACTTCTACTAGGAGTGGGAATTAGCCAAGGGGAAAAGGAAACCAAGCTTTCAACTCAGATAGAGGCAGGCCTGTCCAAATTACAAGACCGCTTTGGGCATGAGGTTAATCGCCGTGCTTGGGGAGTTGCCCTAGTCATGAATTTTTAGGCTCAGAACCTAGCTGAAAATGTGCTAGACGATATAGGGATGGTATCATTTTTTTGAAAAGTCTTCTGTTCAAAATTGGATAGTAATCCAGTACTGGACTCACCAACGAGTAATCATTAATACAACGAAGTTGCGGCAATCTCTGCAACAATTTATCTGGAGAAGGCATGCCCCAAGTGAACTTTGCTCCGGTTGCAAATATCGAGGGGACAAGAAAAGTAAATTTTGAAATGATAGGGTGAAGGTAATCCATTAAATAGTGCGCTCCAGGAAAATTCTGAGCAAGATTTAAAAGTAAATTCTCTAGAGTTTCAGCAGTTAGATACATACTTACACCTTCAAGTATGATCACAATCGGGCCGGGATTTAACTCTTTTTTAATTTCTTGCATCCATTCAAAATCTAAAATATTACGAGAAATCTGTTTCGCCAAAAGATCCTCACCTAATATATTTTTTTTAAGCTCCAACACTTCAGGAAAATCTAATTCAAAAAATAAAGCGTCAAGCTTGCCAATTCGATTTGGTCTAGTACATAGGCCTGATCCCAAAGAAATAAGATTTCCATGGTTAGGTCCTGCATGGCCTAATGTTGCAATTGTGATTTGATCAAAAATTTTTGCTCTCTCAATGCATCCCAAGGCAGTTTGGGCAGATATTTTTGGTCGGTCGCCATCGGCCAGTCTTTTGACAACTTTTTGGGCCAATTTATCCTCAAAGCCATTTCTGCCCATCTTCGCCTTCGCTCTTCCCATTAAAGGAATAAACAAGGTATGCGAGACTTTTTTAAAGTGCTTAGAATCAATTATTTCATCCACTTCGCTATCCTTTTGGGCGGGAAGGGGTTACTTGCTTCCACATCCTTTTGCCCTATTTTGATGGAAATCCTTGCCTCTTTTGGCCAGGTTTTTACTTGAGTTTTTGTCCTACATTCCTTCATGCTATTATTAATAGTTAGCATGAGTCATGGTCAGGAGCAATGGCCTTGGACTCAAAACGTGTTAGTTTGGGGTTCTTAAGTATGGAGCAGAAGTTTTCCTCAAAAAAAATGGAACATAGGTCTAGTGGACGACGTGAAATTGTGGATATTCATACCACCAAAAGTCGCAAAAAAGGTTTAGCTGGGTTGTTTGAGGGTTTTGTTAGAACTTTTCGCAATTTTGGCTTCGCTCTCATTTTGTTGCCTATAACTTTGATTGCCTTGTTATGTATGGGAGTATCAGCGGTACCAGGAATGTACCTTTACCATATTGTTGATAAGGCCACAGATGGATACCCGCTCTTTCTCATGCTTGTTTGTAAGGGGCTAAGCTTGTCGGCTGGTTATTTTCTTTATGGCATAACTCTGATTTTTTTAGTGCCCCTAGTTAACAAAATTTTACCTTTGCGTTTGCGTCCCTGGCGAGGCAATTGGTATTCGTTGCAAACTATTCCATGGTACTATCACAATGCTTTAACCTATATTGTACGATTTACTTTCCTTGATTTTGTTACGCCTGGCCCGCTTAATATTTTATTTTTTCGCATGATGGGAATGAAAATAGGCAAGGGAGTGATGATCAACACCACTTATATTTCAGACCCCGCCCTGATTACTCTTGAGGACTTTGTGACTATTGGCGGCAGTGCAACTATTTTCGCCCATTACGGCCAGAAGGGTATTTTGATATTATCTCCTGTTGTCATTAAGCGTGGTGCCACTATCGGGCTTAAGGCGAGTATTATGGGTGATGTTGTTGTAGGCGAGGGGGTTGTCGTACCTGCTCACTCGGCCTTATTGCCAAAAACTAGAGTGCCCGATCATGCTAAATTTGTGGTCCCTGCTCAACAATGGAAAGCACCTCAACATGAATCATCTGAAGATTCCTCCGAGGCTGATCGCTCTAATGAAACAAAAGATAAAGAGAGTGCTTAGTCTGTCATAGCATTTATTTTTTTACTTTGTAGTCTATTTCCTCCTTTTCTATCTTTGTCATTACAATGGAAGTGAAGTAAATTCATAACAGCGTTTTATTTAGGAATATTTTTATTATGAGAAACAGGATTGTTTTGGCGACGGTTACAGGGCTTGGCCTTATGGCAATCGTATTGTTTATGTATTTTTCAAAAAATTCTGCGAAATATTCATTGCATGAGAAAAGTAGGGAAGAAAAACCGCTTAATATGATCAAGCCTGCGGTGCGCCATTCGGCAATTCCGAAGATGCTAAAATCAGATGTTACCGCCAATGAACACGCTCTCATTTTACCTGGAAATCAGGACCGCAAATATTGGCATAATATGGATACCTTACAAGATGTTGGCAATGGCTTCTTAATTGATATAAAGCTTGAAGAAGTTGGTCCTGTCATTTTTGGTGACGTACTTCCTAAGGTTGCTGCCAATGTGAGGTTGAAAGATGGGGCTCACATCAAATTGGGTAAACCATTACTTTGGGCCTTGGCCAGAGTGCCCTATATTATGGATTCTAACTTAAAAAACAAACAAGAATTTATCCAGGCCATAGCAATGCTAGAAGAGGAAACTGGAGTTCAGTTTGTTGCTCGTAATAGAGAAGAAGATTATGTTGCTATTACTTTCGGAAAAGAGCACTGCTACTCACATTTGGGTCGGATTGGTGGGGAGCAAAAGATTTTTTTATCTGAGACGTGCAAGAAATCGGAGATTTTACATGAGCTGCTTCACACTCTAGGTTTTGTACACGAGCAGGCGCGCCCAGATCGCGATGATTTTGTAGTGATTTATTGGGATAATATTGAAGAAAAGTATTGGCCACAGTTTAAGAAAATTCCTCCCTCCTACCAACTTTTACCCGATGTCGAATTCGATTATAAATCGATAATGCTGTACCCACCCGAAGCCTTTGCTAAAAATCGAAATTTTGCTTCTATGAGCAAGCAAAATGGCGATCTGTATTCGCCCTCATCTGGAGTATTGTCTGTACTTGACGTCGAGAAAATTAGGGAGATCTATCAGGATGAAATCAATAAGAGACCTTGAGGCCAAGGGGATCTTATATCTCTGTGGCCTTTGCTTCTTTTTTATCTCATGTACTTCTCGTGAACAATTGGTAAAAAATGAAATTTTCTTAGCGCCCGATGAAATGAGACAACAAGCCTCGACAGATGATGTGTGGCGGGCTGATAAAATTTCTCTTCAGGCGATTAAGTTTGGTACTTATGAGGCAAAATTTCTGGTCCATCGCGCCCTCTTTAATATTTTCTATCCCAGTCAATTTCTAAAGCGCCCACGAATTTTTGAATTTGAAAAAGATAGGATTGAAGAAAAAATTTGGAACTACATTAGTCATGATAGAGAATTAGATAATGTTTATACGGTGTTATCCAACCTTCGCCTTTTTGAGGAAAAGAATCTTGTTACCGGACTTTTGCACGATCATTTAGGAAAATCAGAATCAGCGGAGCCTGCTGCACTTATACAATCATTGATTGATCATGGCTTTATTTTTAGCACTAAGAAAAATTCAAGCGGGCCAAGTATGAGAAAAACGTTACCTGGACCCTGGAATATAGATGTTTCGGCCAGAGAGGTTTTGCTGCATCTATTGGCCCGCGCTCCGGGAAATTTTTGGCCGCGCGTGATGAGAAAAATACGCAATATATATCTCTACGAGATATACTCAGGAGCGATCGGCAAGGTCTTATCATTGTCTCCAAGAACAAAAAAAGACCATGAACAGACCAATTCCCAACCACGACCCAAGTGTCACCTTCGTTATGATTTAGACAAGCATGAATTAGTCGGGGCCTTAGATTTCATAATTGTTGGAGGTTCAAGTTCCGGTAGTCTGCTGGCCTATCTGTTATGGGCCCAAGGCAAAAAAGTGCTATTGCTTAATGAAGGCCCTTTATTAGTACCAGATGCCAAAGATAGTATTATGAACCCCGCCTATTTTTCAGATTTAGAATCTTTTGATAGCCAAGGGATGATTCAATTCCTTGATTCTAATATTGTTGGTGGTGATAGCTGGACGGGGGTAAGCCATGCTATGTCCCCGTCAGGGCCAGAGTTTTCAAGTTTTTTTTCTTATTGGAATTTATTATCTCATCTTCCCGATCACAGCTTGGAACCCAAGTATTTAAATAAAACATTGCAGGAACTTAATGATATAACAATGGCACGTAAAATTCTTCCCGATGACATAAAAAAACGTCATAAGTTTTTAGATTCCGCTGCTGATGGTGAAAATCTTCTTTCTGTCACACCCGATACCTTTCGCTCATATCAGGAGGATCAGGATCGAATTTGGGATGCAACAGGAAACTTAGTCAAAAAGATTTTACATAAGGGAATATTAGATTACAAAAATTCTCTTTGTGTTTTACCAAATATAAAAGTTTTAAAAATTTTGCGTGCTCACTATACTTCTATTGGTATGATCGATGGTGTCGAAATTATCAAGCCGGCCAAGAAAAATTCCCTCTTTCGTTCCAACTCCAAGGATAATTGGATGGTGCCAATGTCTCAAGATATTCCATCAGATACAGCGACTGTCGTTCACGCTAAAATAGTCGTTCTGACCGATAATAATAAGAAGATATTTCACTTGCTGCATGATCTTAAAATAAAGAGAAGCTATGGAAAAGGATTGTCATATTATCCCGCATGGCCACTTATGGCAGAATTTAAATCTCCTATTTCTTCTAAATTGCAAGGATGGCCGTTAAAATTCTATACCGGCTCAATTTTCTTAGGACCGCAAGAAAGTAATTCTTTGGAACGAAAACAGAATTTCTTTGTACAAGAATTTCCTTTAACAACTCCTATGCTGGCGATTCTTTCTCCTTGGCCGGCTTCTAAGTCTTTTGATCTGGCCTTTAGGTCAAAATATATTATGGGTATTATGGTAGGACTTTTGGAAGAGGAACAAAAGAATACTTGGGCCAAGGATCAATTTTATTATGACTCCCTTCAGAGTGATTGGAAGGTTCTAAAAAAGGCATTAATCAGGGGAGCCGATTTACTTTTTCGAGCTGGCGCCAAAACAGTTTTTTTCCCTCAATTGGATGCTTTTACAAAATCGACTGCATCTAGTTCTGGTGAATTCAAGGCCATGCTAAATACTTTTACTCCTCATCCATATCAGAATTGGCTATTATCATTTGCCCCTATGGGAGGCTCAAATCTTGGAAAGAGAGGTCCAGATTCATTGCTTCGCAAAAATCTTGAATTCTTCGAAATGAAAAATTTGTTTTTACTTAATGAGTCCGTATTGATGCATGGTATGGGTCCATTTCCTCAGTTGTGGATGCAGTATTTAACATATACTTTCGCCAAAGAATTCGAATAATTCCTTACATCCCAACGAAAATAGCCTAGCAAATTGGACATCTTGCACTGGTAAACTTAATCTTTGTGAGAACAATTTATGTTTCTTAAGAAGGAGGCGCTATGAAGGCCAGTCTTTATTTTCTCGTATGCTTGTCTAGTATGCTTGTGTTTGCTGGGGAGGTTGATCGAGCTTCAATTTCGATTAATTCATCTCGTGGCCCAAGAGAAATGGCATTGCAAACCGAAGTCTATCGTACTGAGTACCGACAAGTTCAAGTTCCCTATACTGAGAGAGTCTGTACAATGGAGACGCGCTATCGTCAACAATGTCGGACTGTTCCAGGCCAAAGAGTTTGCCGTACTGAATATCGCCAAGTTTGTCAGGACCGAAGAATATGTCATCCTGGCCCGGGTGGAAGACCTATTTGCCAGGTACAGCGTGTTTGCCAAAATATGCCAGTTCAAGTTTGTGACCAAAGGCCTCCTCAAACTGTGTGTGAACAAGTTCCTTATCAGGAACGAGTATGCCGTGATGTGGTTCGTTATCGCTACGAAACCAGGCCCTATACTGTCTTAGACAAAAAGGTAAATGCTCAAGTTAACTTTACTCTCGATCTTCACCCTGGAGTACCTAGCGGTTTTGAATTTAATTTAAATGGTGAACTAAATCGTGATTTGTTTTCACTCAATGCTAATGATCAAAGCTCCCCTGCTCTTATTTTTCTGGCGCAAGAGTCGCGCCAGACAAATTATTCTGGCGACACACTCTATCTCAATGTTAGTGAAAGTATTGAGGCCATTCCTTTAGAACTTTACCGTGCCCCAATTATCATCCCGACTTCATTCATTTATCAACATAATGGGATTTTGCGCGTTACTATGCCAGTAGGTGTTTACGTTCAAGATTTAGAGTTGGGAATTAGGCTTACTTCGCCCGGTTATTTTCTTGAGAGAAATTTGCGTATGAATGAGTTTTCAGTCACTACGCGCGATAATCTTTGGGTGGTTGAGATTAGTTTGGCAAATTTGATGGGGAGTAACTATCCTATCGGACATGGCAGGCCATTTGAATTGACTCTTAAGACGGGTCTAAATCCTGTTCGCGCGATTCTAAATCGTGACCAGATTTCTGATCTTTCAAACCTATCAACTGTTCGCTTTATCTTAGATTAAAAAATAGATATCAAGGCAAGTTAGTTTGTGCTACTTGCCTTGATGTCTGTATATTGCTGAAATAGTATTCGTCATGCCCGTAATACAATCAAATTATAGACCTCCTGCTTTATTTAATAACGGACATTTATTAACTATTTATCCTTATCTTTTCCGACGAGTTAAGGGTGTAAAATATTTTCGAGAGCGTTTGATCACTTTTGATGGTGATATTTTAGATGTCGATTGGTCTCGCGTCGGTTCGCCTCATTTAGTGATTCTTTCTCATGGACTAGAGGGGTCTAGTCAACAGCCTTATATCACTGGCATGGTGAATGCCTTAAATCACATAGGAACAGATACCCTGTCTCTGAATTTTAGAACATGCAACGGGGAATTAAATCTGTTACCGCGCTTTTATCATTCCGGTGATTCAAATGATTTGCGTATGGTGATTGAGCATGCCTTGAAACTGGAGCGCTACAAGAGAATTGATTTGGTCGGCTTTTCGCTTGGCGGGAATATTACTCTAAAATATTTGGGGGAAGAGGGAGAAAATTTATCTCCAATTATTGGTCGTTCAGTAGCGTTTTCTGTGCCATGCAGTCTCAGTGATTGCGCCAATGCCTTGGCCAGACCTTCGAACTTTATGTACATGAGTAACTTTTTGTTTACCATGCGACAGAAACTTAAGGCCAAGTTGGAAATAATGGAACTCAAAAATATAAACTTTGAGAAGGCGATGAGTGCTAAAAATTTTTTAGAGTGGGATAATGCTGTTACGGCTCCCTTACATGGTTTTAAGGATGCTTTTGATTATTATCAGCAGGCAAGTTGCTATCAATGGCTAGAATTTATAAAATCGCCGACTTTGCTTGTTAATGCTGAGGATGATCCCTTTTTGGATGGGCGCGCATATCCCTATGAAGTGGCCAGTGCTAATCCCCAACTTTTTCTAGAAGTTCCAAAGTCAGGTGGCCACGTCGGTTTCATGCCAGAAAAGAATTCTCCACACTATTGGTCCGAATGGCGCGCACTTGAATTTTTGCGCGGTGATATGTGAGATACTTCTAGACTACGTCAGAGTATTAAGAATACGCAAAAATTGAGTTTTGTTTTGTTCCTTGGCAAGTTGTTTAACATCTTTGCCACTATGGCCCTTTATAAGAGGATTTGCTTCTGCTGCAAGTAGACGAGTGAACATGGGCATCTGGTCACATTGCAAGGCCAATATCAAATAGGGGTCACCCCTGACCTTCATATCTATACGTGCCCCCTTGCCAATCAAATAATCAGCAATAGGATAGTCTCCTCTTCTAATCGCAAGGGAAAGTGGTGTGTCTTCCCCATCGTCTTGCATGTCGATTCGGGCGTTGGCCTCAACCAATAATTTTACCACCTCAATATTTTTTGAAAGAATGGCAAAGTGTAGGGCCGATCTGCCATTTTTGGCCTTGTCGTTAACTGGCGCCTTGAGCGCCAATAGATTTTTAATATGATTAATTTCACCCCTTTCGGCGAAAATCATCAGGTTGGTTTCTCCTTCTTCATTGCGAAAATGGATATCTTCTTTGGCCAGGAATGCTTGATTTATTTTTTTTTGCTGTTTGACTTCCTTGACGTGAATCAAGCTATCATCCAGCTCGTACATATCTTCATTATGTCCCTCAATTGGAATTTCGTCCGCTTCATCCTCAAATAGTGAGGGATCCATAGGGGTAAATAATCCTTGCTCAATATCGCTTTGAAGTTTGACTAAAATTTCACTCATTTGTCCCGGCCGAAAGGGTTTTGTAATGGCGCGATAGACATTAATCCCTTTCATTTCTAGCTTCTCAGCGTAGTCTTGCTTCATAAATGCGGAGGTGATGATGAGAGGAGTTTTACGGACATCACAATCTGGACCTTTTTTAAAAAATTGGATAACACTATCACTTGTCTTATTCGGCCCTAAAACAATGTCCACAATGGCACAAATATAGTGATTCTTTCTTAGTAGCTGAAGCGCCTCATCCGATTGCGTGGCGGTATCCACTGCAAATTGCTTCTTGGCCAGTTCATGCCTTAAAAAAGTCAATATATCGACATCATCGTCTAGAATAAGAACTCGATTCGTTTCCAAGTAAACCTCCGTCCACAGATTTTAGCATGAGCTGGCCCCCAGGCACGTCTTAAATGCAGTGAATTGTATTTTTGCTGACTGCAAACGTCGGGGATATTAATAGAGTAAGATTGATTCCCGATTATTTAGGTAGGCATCAACGCCTTCTTTTTCAATCGCCAGTAGTTGATCCAGGTCGCCATTATTTTCTACCCATTTTCTTATTAGGTCTGTCCCATGAATAAAATCGATGGCCTTGCCCTCGAATTGATACTCATAGGGTTTCTCATTCCAACTGAAATCGCCGCCTAGTCGATTTGAAAATTCTAAGCACAAGAATTGTCCTAAGCGCCAAGATAGAAATTTTTGATTGTCAGTGACGTGAATTTGAAGGCCACCACAAGAAAGTCCCTGGTATTTTTGAAAGGTCGGCATGAAAACGAGGGGTCTAAAAATAAATCCCTCTAATCCCCATTTGGGGAGCTTAGCATTGAGTTCTGCAACAAAGGAGAAGGCCTCAATTTTTGGATGACCGACAATCTCAAGACTGCGGGTTGTGCCCCTTCCTTCACTAATATTTGTGCCCTCAAATAAAACGGTCCCGACATAAGTCTTGGCACTGTTAATCGTCGGTAGGTTGGGAGAGGGGAATACCCAGGGTAGCCCTGTATCTTCAAAAAAGAATTGGCGCTTCCAATTCTGCATTGAGACCGTGGTGAGTTGACACTTGCTGGAGTGAAAGCGTTGAGCATAAAGTGCAATTTCTGCTAGGGTAAGAGCATGGCGCATAGGAATAGTATGTCGTCCGACAAAAGATTCAAAGCCTTTTTGCAACAGATTGCCTTCAATAATTTCTCCACCCACAGGATTCGGACGATCTAAGACAATGACATGAATTCCCTTGCACCCACATTTTTCCATCAGAAGGGTGAGAGTGTGAATATAGGTGTAAACCCTGGTACCGACATCTTGCAGATCGACGATAATTGTATCCAGACCTTCCAGCATTTCGTCTGTTGGAATACGAGTATGGGAGTAGAGGCTATGAACCGGAATTTTAAAATAGGGGTGAAGATAATCGTGGCTCTCAATCATATTATCTTGAACATCAGAAACAAAACCGTGCTGTGGCCCAAATAATTTCTTGAGGCGAGGACCAAAGATTTTAAGCAGGGGAATGACAGCAATTTGATACCTTGAGTCAATGGAGGCACTGTGACATAGTAGTCCTATGTTACCTTTGACCTTGTCCTGCAAATTTTTATCTTTGATTAATTGTTCAAGTCCCGTAATTGTCTGCAATTTTTTTCTCCTTAGTTAGGTACGGCCTACCTTTTGGTAGTGCTTGGCAGCACTAGCAAAAGGTAGGCCGTACCTTGTTCCATTTTACACGATGAATGGATCAAGCGATACTGGGGTCTAAGTTTTTGAGGAGATAAATTATGCAGCAGTATCTAGAACTCATGCGTTATGTGCGCCAACATGGAGTAAAAAAAGAAGATAGAACTGGCACTGGAACATTGTCAGTTTTTGGTTATCAAAGTCGTTATAACCTGCAATCAGGATTTCCCATGGTGACGACCAAGAAGCTCCACCTTCGCAGCATTATTCATGAGCTTTTATGGTTTTTAAAAGGTGATACCAACATCCAATATCTCAAAGATAATAATGTTTCCATTTGGGATGAATGGGCCGATGAGAAAGGGAATTTAGGCCCGGTCTATGGTTCTCAGTGGCGCAAATGGCAGGCACCCGATGGCACAGAGATTGACCAAATTAAGCAGCTGATTCAAGGCCTAAAAGAAAATCCCGATTCCAGGCGTCACATTGTTAGCGCCTGGAATGTAGGAGAGTTAGACAAAATGGCCCTCCCACCTTGTCACGCTTTTATGCAATTTTATGTAGCCCAGG
>Ga0066639_10005440_pt1 | contig 10692 bp, 13 predicted proteins | sample CryGeyCG2114_010_2_FD_59504 | JGI IMG/M metagenome (GOLD analysis project Ga0066639, IMG submission 59504) | Groundwater microbial communities from aquifer - Crystal Geyser CG10_big_fil_rev_8/21/14_0.10 | ecosystem: Environmental > Aquatic > Deep subsurface > Groundwater | place: USA: Utah... | reverse complement strand
AGGATTGATTTGGTTATTTTACAGCGGGCTACTGAGAACGCTGAAAAAAGCCGATGAAGAAATCAGTTCTCAGACGGGGGTGGTAATAAACTCTGGGGAGATTGTTAAGGCGATACAGCGGGATATGCAAGAAAAAGATAGGATTATTGTTCCTGTCGAGATTCTATGGCAAGCTGCGTCGCAGTTATTTCCTGCGGAAAGACTAATGATTGCAGGCGGCCGGAGATTCTGGAAAGACTCGCCAGTCATCGTCACAACGTTGTTTGATGTTACCGACGAGCAATCACGAACCGCTGTCTATGTCAAGGCCGATCAAGAGAAGATCGGTAGGGCGACGATCGCCCTAACAGCAAGCGGGGCATTTATGCCCTTTTATGTTCACTCTCACCCCGGAAACGGAGCAGAAGCTACCAAGCCTTCACAGCATACGGATTGGCCACAAATGGAGTGGTTTCGTGCAAACTACCCGCATATGTGTGGGTTAATCATTTCCCCTGATTTGTTTGTCAGAGTTTGGGGGGATGATTTTGTGGGTGTGGAGCTTCTGGGAACGGGAATTCAAGTTCTAGGAAAGAAAGGAGATAGAGATTATGGCAGGGTCTATAGTCTCGCATAGAGTTGACGTTCAAGTAACTATTCCTCCAGAAATTCAAGAATTGATGGAGCAGGAGGAAGAAGTATTTGTTCAATTCGAACCAGGGCCATGGTCGAAGAGGCATCCCATGGAACACGGGCCGTTTATCCGTCACACGGGAATTCCCGGTCATGATCAAGAACGACTAGGAAAGTCTTCTGCGATTGTGATCGGAGCCGGGGGGCTTGGCTTTCCAGTCGCACAAGGATTGGTAAGGTCAGGAATAGGCAGTATCACCGTGTGCGACGGGGATGTTGTCGAGTTGGCAAATACCAGCAGACAGTTCTACCAACCCGAAGACATAGGTCATCTTAAGGGGGTAAGAATAGCTTATCAATTGGCAGATCAGATGCCCGGCGGTGGGACCATCGTCGGGATCGGCCTTAACTGGCCGGAAGTCACTGATCGTTATGTCCTAGAAGGCGACCTTTTGCTTTGTTTGGTTGATAACAACCGGGCAAGGCTCGAAGCAGCGAAGTACGCTCGTAACACGGGAATCCCTGCGATTTTCGCCATGTTGTCGAGAGACGGTATGCGTACTCAAGTTTTCTTGCAAAGTCCAAGGAAAAAAGATCCATGCTTATGGTGTGCTTTACCGGATCTCGATCCGGAGGTAGCCGCACCGTGTGCGGCGGCCATAGTTGAGTCATGTCAACTTGTCAGTGCGTGGGTGCTATTTTTTGCCCACAGAGTGTTGACGAGTTGGCCAAAGGACGTTCCCTTTTTCAATTTCCGATTTGGTAACCTTTTGGGCGTAGGCCCGGAGGGAGTCGGATGGGTGAAGAGAAACCTTGGATGTGAAAGGAGGGAGCTACATGAGTAGTTTTTTCTCCGATCTTGGTTGGAAAGTGACTGAGGGAGTAGCCACGGGAATTTTCCGTGGTGTAGGCCGACATGGTTTTTGGGAAATCGAAGGTTTGATCCAACAAGATTGCCAAGTATTACTAAGAGATTTACCCGTAGGGTTTGATGAAAGCGATGACCCGAAACGGTATTGCATTACTTCTTGGAAAAGCGGTTGGTTTAAGATTCATTGGGCTACTGAGCCTAAGGATCAACAGGCAGCATATCAATACGTAATGCAAATGCTTGAGTCAATCATGGGAAGTAGCAGCGGGGTCAATTTCAATCTTGGCGTCGGCGAAAAAACTGGCGCGCCAGAAATATTGGCGTTGGGGCACATTCTCATCACGGGGACACCCCAACAGCGGCTTGAAATTGCCAAATACGTGGCGTTTGTGGTATTGACCACGACCCGTTTAGAACTTTGGCAGTTTGGCGTCAACTTCGGTTTTCGAAGCAGGAGGGTAACACCTTGCCTGCACCCGGGGCTCGCGCCCCAGTTGCTTTCAAAGGCGACAGGGGTAATTTTCTTTCAAGGCCAAATCGGCCGGTACTACGCAAAGGCTCTGGGGCCGGCGATGCAAAGACAAAGTGTTTTTGTTATCGCCATGGCTCCGCATGAGCCAAGTGTTGGGATCGAATTCCCGACAATCTTACGGCTCGCCAAGGATGGCGTGCTGGAAGTAGTCGAATGATCTTCAAACTGAATACTGGAGACGAGGGGTGGGAAAGTCCACGTATTGCAGACACCTGTCTGCTTTTACGCCTACCCACCCCTCATTTCTTTTTTAAGTTTAATTTTGTTCCTAATTTGTTAGGAACAAATAGAGCTTAAAAATATCTCAGGCAATACAAATTGCGTATTGTTTTGGGAGGTTTTTAAAAGCACCTTGAAAATTGAGAGAGAACGCAAACTAGCCTAGGCTTTTGGCAGTATTTTTTTGGGACCAGATAAGCAAATAAATTTTGTTTGTTTGTTCGGTCTCAAAAAATATTGAAACTTATTAGCCTAAGGGCTAGAAAGGGAAATGAAATGAAAAGGATTGGAATTATTCTAGCAGGAATATTTTTTGTGTTGTTTGTTGGGATTGCCCAGGGATGGAATCCCTGGGAACCACCCCCGCCGGGGTGGGCAGGGCAGGCCCTTGGGTCTGTCCAAACTGGTCGACTTAAGAGTACTGGTCGACCAGTCACTGTGGATGCCCGAGATGGATGGGATGTCCACTTACGCGGAAGTGCAGATTGGATTTCCGCTTTTGAAATCGATGGCCTATGGATGGACCATTTGCCGCCGATGAAGAAAGGGGATCCTTGGATTCAACCTATTGGATTGCCCGAAGGTTGCTATGCGACCGAAGGGTTAAACATCCGGGCCGGGCCCGGAACTGAGTATCAGAAAGTTGGATTTTTGAATCAGTACAGTCGGGTGGAAGTATCGTCCCGTTGTACTGAGCGGCCAAGGTGGGTCAGGACGGACAGAGGGTTTGTCCATTCAGACTACTTGGCAAATATACCGGTTGTCACAAGCCGGCAGTGTTTGCCGAATCCACCAGAACCGCAAGCTGTTCAGCAACAAATGGTGACCAAGGATGTCCGCGAGGGCATCTGTGTTGTCAAACGGACCATTATTCGCAGTTCGAAAAAATGGTCCGAAGACAACAAAGTCCGTTGGATTGAAGACCACGAGGCCTTTATTCCAACTGGACTGGAAGGTGATTGGTATCGGGTATCGGAGGGCTGGATTCATGCCAGTACTGTTCAACAATGCTTGGTGGAAGCTATCCACCAGGTGATACCGGAGCCAACCGAAGTTCCATCGACGCCAGTGCCAGTGCCGCCGCCGCCGGAGCCGCTAACACCGATTCCGGCAGAAGTGTCACCGGTGCCGACAGACACGACGTTCCCTCTACTCTCGGCAGAGCGGAATGCAATCCGGGTTCCCGAGGCCATACCTCAACAACCCACCCCAAAGTTGCCAACAAACTTTTGGCCAATTGTCAAAGAAGTTTGCTGGGTTAGTTTCAGAGTATTGCTAGCATTGGTGTTTTCGATAGTGCTGGCAGCAACAGCGGTAGTCTTAAGAAGATGGCGTCTCACTGCCATCTTAGGGATTGTTTGGGTTTTGTCACTTCTGGGGGTAAGTCTGTTTGAAGGCTGGCGCCTTGTTGCCGCATGGCAACTTTGGTATCAAGAGTTATTCGGAGTTGTGTTCTATCTTTGGTTTCCAGGGTTATTTGTACTACAAATGGTTTCCAAAGAAGAACAGGTGATTATGGTTACTGCGACGTCGGATGATGAGGCTCCCAAGCTTCAGAAACCGACTGCAGCGAAGCCAGTTGATGTTGCGCCGGACTATAACCCGCCGGCGTTTACTGTTCGTAGAGTAAGGAGGTAATGTAATGTCGCTAACAGAAATTTTTGTTGGTTGGTTAGTAATGTGTCTCATTATTGGTATTCCGTTTGTCATTCTCGGTTTGTTTTACCTAAAGTACTTGAGGTATAAGAAGCCGGAAGTAACTCATGTGAGTTACGAAGATGGGATGATTACATTATACGAGACAAAATAACCTACCAAGCAAGGATAGAAGAGGGTGATTGCAAAACATCACAGTCGGCCGAAGTTTCGGTCTTTCCTTTGCAATTTATTGCGTTCTCTCTCTTCTATTGGCAGGATTAAATAATTTTGACCCTGGCAATAGAAGATATCAAAAACCCCCTCTTTTAATAGAGGGGGTTTTTAGTGCTTCTCACTTTTGACTCGAAAAAGTATATCGGGGCATAAGAGAGAAGGGAATGCAAGAAACGCTGTTAGCGTGATTGGCGCTTAGGCGCCTTGCATTCCCTTCAGTTAGGGTTATGGTTATTAATTGTCGAATTCCACATTCCGGAGGAAAATTGCATCATCCGGTTCATGGTTCCAGGGCACAAAGCCCAGGGTGATTGATTGTTGCAGCAAAGCTGCTGCTTGGTCTTCTAAGAGTTTTTTGTGACTCCACGAACCAAGCAGGCCATATCCGGTAGTTATTGCTTCTATGGACGACTCATACCAGAATTCGGCCAATGGAGAAAGCCCTCCATTCCGATCCGTACCTCTGACCGCAGCCTGAATGAAATCAGGCGCGTTCGCGTCCTGAAGGTACGCAATCATGGTATCCATCGCCTGGTTTATATCAGCTGTTTGTTGATAGATGGCCAAGAACTGCTCGTAGGCAGTGGCCATCCACCAGAAAAGCTGGAACAACCGGTGGGCGTTTCTATCAAGCTCTACACCCTTCTGGACTACCCAGTATTCAATTGGGTAGTTCCAGTTAACGATTCTTTCCGGGAACCACTGCTCTAGCCAGGCCGGGTTGATGACCTCCCATGTTCTGGAGGCCGCTAAAATCAATCGTTTTGCCCGGCGCGCCAACTTGTCTTTCTCGGCCGGCGTTAAAAACTGCAGGCCGACCAGCCATGTTTGTGGGACGCCTAATGCTATTGCGGCATCCCGGCCGAACGTCAGGGCATTTGCAGTCGGGAAGGGGATAGCCTTAAGGCTGATTGTTCGATCAACCCCTCTTTCCATCCCCTGGATACTCTCGGCATACTTGAATAACCTAGAGAGCACCCCTTCCCCTAAACTCAATCCGGTAATGTTCCGGATTGAATTGTAAAACTGTAAATTTGGGATTAGGTCTCTGAATGTCTGCCGGCGGTAATACACATCGCCATTCGACAAAAGAGTCCAAACCATATTCACTCTGGGTAAGTCCAGGATATGATATACAATCACGTAAACACAGAGGATTGATGGCACTAAGTACCATGGCCCTCTGAACTCAATTATCAACCATATCGAGGTACCCGCTGCCAAAGTCGACATAATCCCCCAAAAAGACATGAGAGTTGTCGACCAATGACTAAGAAAACTTTCCATTGGCTCACCCTGAAGATCAGGGCGATCCCGACATCCTGGATCAACAAACAGCGGCCGATCCAAGGGTCGCAGATTGGGATATGGCATCCACTGCCAGCGCACGTACGAGAAGTACGGCACTGGCCACCCCGTCAGATAATGCCAAATTTCTATTAATGCTGGTATTACGACCAGCACAAATAGAGCTATCGGCACTACCGACAAAGGTACGGCCATATCCAGGGTTTTAGTTCTTTGCCCTGCGAAATAGTAGATGTTTCCAGTGGTATAAGCGAACAGCCCTACACCGAAAACATACCACTTCCAAGGGAGATTCGTAACCCTTAAGGGTGTCAATAAGACCGACACCCAGCGGAAAAACCGACCTAAAGCATCAAACAACGGCGCCCAATTGATCGGAATAAGCCGGACAAGCAAACTGGCCCAAGCCAAGCCTGCCACCGGCCAAATCCAAAAAACAAGATCTACTTCTTTCTGGTATCCATAAGAAGCCTTAATTTGCGCATATCCACTTTGATATGCAGCTTGGCTCAGAAACCAGATTACGAAACTTCCCAATAGCCAATATATTCGATTGTTTCTCGCATGCCCTAAGGCCACGAGAATTACACTTACAAACGACATAATCACAAAAAATACAATTGCCGTATTCATTTCTTAACCTCCTTTAGGTTAGATATGTATTTATTTGGCCAGTTTAAAAAAGAAAAGTTTCTTTACTAAATTGGCCAAATAAAGCGCCACCTAAAAAAGGATAAATTAACCCTAACTTGTCAAAGTGCGGACTTAAGCTTATTAATTTTGCGCATTTGCAAAACAAAAGGTTAAGACCACGAAAACACACCCGCATAGCGGGCCCTGCCTAAATTATATGATTTATTTTAGGCAGAAAAAATCCTCTGCTTATATGAAGAGGATAAGGATATTATAGCATATTATTATAGGAAGTGATAAAATATAATTTGATATACTATATTTTTAAGGAGGCAATAATGCCAATACAAGCAATACAAACAATACCAGAACCGCTAATAGAGCCAGTGGAAGTAATCCCTGGGATAGAGGGTGGTTTTGTCAAAGAATGGCGGGTTATACAACCGGCAACTGCAGAACATGGATAAATTCTAGAGCCGATTTTGGGTCTCCCTCCTGTTGAAGGAGTGGAAGAACCGGATACAGAAGCTAGTGGTTCGCGGATTGGGTGGGGTTGGGGTGGAGCATACGGAAGACGAAGATAAATTTTTTTAAATAAAATGAGAGAAAAAGAAAAAACCAGAGGACAGGGAATAAAATTTTTTCACGAACGCGGTGGAGCCAGAGAAGCGGTGGAAACAGTTATTGCAGCCTTGGAATGCACAAGCGGGGGTTTTGCTGAAATTGATCAAGAGCTTAAATCAATGCTTGTCGGCACCACAACAGAAGGACCGGAAACTGTAGCAATGTCCAAGGTTTTACTTGACATTTCCACTCCGCCTTCCGCTTATCTGGGATCTTTTAAGAACAGGGATAAAGCTGAAAGAACTCCTTATATAAATAGGAATCGTCCGGTCAGGCCAAGCCTAGGTTGTACTGTGCAATTCGGTTATCAGGTAAAACCAAGTTCTGAAATTCATTCAGGCTTATTACAATATTTTAAGGGAGCTAGCGAATCTGATGTCTGGGGTAGTGCGCAAAATGCTTCAAATCTTGATGCTTTGTCTGCTGTTAACACACTCAGGGAAAAACTTGATAAAAGCTTAGATTTTTACTACACCCAGGAGCCGGAGCAAGGTGGAGGAATTTATTTTAGTATACCTCCGGGGAATAGGTAAGAATGGACAGAAACGGGGAGTTTCATTTAGAAAATCAGCCGGTAATTGATTTTTTAAAATTTTTGGAGTCTGCAAAACCTGAAATAGCAAGAGATGTAATTGTTGATCCAAGAAAAGATGGACAGCTTTGGCAAACTATTGATGGCCAAAAAACTCCAACTGATCTTTTTAAACTAGCACTTTTGGCAATGCAGCAATCAGTTAATCCGACTTGGGCATTTACCGGCAGGCAAAAAAAAACAGACAGAATTGATCATCCCTGGCGGGAGGTTATTTATTTTGGCGGCAGCAAGGTACCCCAAATGATGAATTTTAATAAATTAACAGAAGAAGAGATTGAAAGATTTTGTCAGCAAAACAGGGGAGTTTTAGGCGTTTGCTTTCCTAAAGTATTTTTAGTTAGCCAGCCGCAGACTTTAGAGTTTATAAAAAATGATACTGGAGAAAAAGAAAGGCAAGATTTGGAATTATTATGTTATGAAACCAGTCCGGGCGCACTTGCCAAGCTTGCAGAAAAATATTCTGATTTAACCCCAAGAGCGATTAATCAAGGTTTGTTTGAAGCAGTTGCAGTTGATTTTGCCTTGGTGCCTTACGAGATGGAGTTTTGAAAGTAATTTACCTCTTTAGCCCAAACCCGCCGGTTTTGGGGATTTTAGCAGTTGGATTATGGCCGGGAAAAACAACTTTTGGCCGGGAAGCTTTTTTTTTAAAAGTCTTAAGTGGTTTTCCTGTTTGAGCTTCAACAGTTTTTCTACTCATTAACAGCAAATCTTCCAATTGGGCGTGAGTTGGAGTGGGCTTAAATGCCCGATAAACTATCGTGTCACTAACCGGATCAAAGCCAACCTCCACTTGAGTTTGTCTTTGCCCCGGTATTGCCAAAGTGTCAGCTGGGCTGTGGATTCTGGTATATCTTACAAAAGGATCACCAATCGCAGTGCCTTGGGTTAAGCAAGCATCCATGCCGGATCTTAGGGTATAATCCGGGCCTGGTTCACTATCAACAGGCTCGTAAGTAATTTCCAAAAGAGGTTTATGATTAGGAGCTTCTGTCATTTATTGGTTTTCTATTAAAAAAAGTATAACATAAAATAATATCAATAATTATATGATAAAATATCCTCATGCATGCGGAAAAAATTTGGCAAGGAATTCAGAATTTTGCCCAAGACGAAACAGGAGCGGGATTTAATCCGGAAATTTTTGCAACAATGGATCCGGTGCAGGCGGTTTTAGCTCTATCCATAGTAGGCACGTTGGGGTATGCAGTTTTTTTTTATGAACCCCCGCAAGCTACAGCCAATTCTTCTTCAAGTTTAAAAGTTTTAATGGAACCCGGGGGTGAAGATGGCTGTCCGTTTTTAGGGGTAGCTAAAACTTCACAAAATACACTGGTACATTTAGCAAATGCCGCCTTGGATGGTATACCTGAAAATACTTTTGTTTTGACATTGGGTTCAAAAAGTAAGACCGGTGAGGTTCTGGTAGATTACGTGTCTGGCAGCGTAAAAAAAGGTGAAATTTCACCAGCTAATCTTTGAGATCAGCAATGTTTTAAACAAATCGACTGGAATTCACAAGCTGCCCAAGTGGAGTTTTTAGCTACCCAGACATATAATAGCCGGCCGGCTTTTATTTTTCCCGGTAAAACAAAAGGTGATGAATTAATCAGTGTCGGGCAAACAAACATAAATTTAAGCATTGAAAATAAAATGGCCACCCCTTTTGTTATTTTTCCGCAAAAGATGGGATTATGGTTGGATTATTTATCAGCTGATAAATTAAGAGAAAATATTAACTTTTCAATAATTTGCGAAGATTGTGAAAGCATGGCATATGGTTCAAAAAATGCAGTTGGTTTGATCGGTAAAACAGCTGAAAATAGTTATGAATTAAGATTAGCCGGTCAATTTTTACAAAAAGCATCTAGAGAAAAACAAACAGAAGTAGGTCTACATGAACTTGGTCATTTTGTTTCCGCGGTCAACGGAAATATGAGAGATGATCACGATACAGCCGGAGGATGGGTTAATTTGACGGTATTAGCAAAAGGCACTAATTTTCCCGGACCGATTTTTGTAGCGTCGCCAAACTAATCCCATAGATATACATTGATATTTTTCCTGAGATAAAGTATAATTAAGACCTAATTATGAATATTTTTTCCCTGTTGACGGCCGTGAAAAAAAACAGCTATTATGGATATCCTATGGATGCAACTTTAGCAATCGACCCAACCAGGCAAATAGAAAGAGTTCCCAATCATCACTTGGATGTGGTTTCTACAGTGGAAGATTATCTTGGCCAAAACGGCTGGAAAGCTAATGCCAATTCCAATTCCCATTATTCCTTTTCTGGATTGGTGTTGCATTCTGCCGGAGCAGTAGTGGCTAACTATATTTTGTCAAAAGTTTACAATGAGAAAATCAGAAAAGCTCATGAATCCGGTGTTTTTCACATCCACGATTTGGTAGCCGGAGTAGTCGGCTATTGTGCCGGCTGGAGCTTGGAAACCTTACTGTTATCAGGTTTTGGCAATGTAACTCACCAGATGGATTCAAAACCAGCCAAGCATTTGGATACGGCAGTTTTGCATATCATCAACTTTTTAAGATGCACCTACAATGAGTTTGCCGGCGCCCAGGCTTTTTCATCCCTGGATACTTATTTGGCGCCTTTTGTCCGGCGCGACAAACTGACTTTTGACCAGGTAAAACAGGAAATGCAAAGGTTGGTATTTTCTTTAAATGTCCCGTCCCGCTGGGGATTTGAAATGCCGTTTACCAATTTTACCTTTGATTTAAAACCACCTGCAGATTTGGCTAAAAAACCGGTAATCATCGGCGGCAAACCGCAAAAAGATACTTATGGCGACTACCAAAAAGAAATGGATATTATTAACCGGGCTTTTTTGGAAGTAATGCTTGAAGGTGATGATTCCGGCAGAATTTTCACTTTTCCGATACCGACCTACAACCTGACAAAGGATTTTGATTGGGATTCGCCGGTGGCAGAACTTCTATTTAAAGTAACGGCCCGTTTTGGTATTCCATATTTTCAAAATTATATTGGCTCAAATCTGGATCCAAATTCGATTAGGGCAATGTGTTGCCGGCTTAACCTTAATTTAAAAGCATTAATGAACCAGCCAGGATCTTTATGGGGAAAAGGCGATTCAACCGGATCCATAGGCGTAGTGACGATAAACCTCAACAGGCTTGCATATTTAGCTAGGAAGAAATCAAAAGATTTGGAAAAAGCCAAAAAAGAATATTTCCGACTTTTAGCTCATTACATGGATTTGGCTAAAGATTCTTTGGAGAAAAAGCGGGAACTGGTTACCCAAAATCTTAAAAACGGCTTAATGCCCTTTACCAAATCGTATTTGGGTTCGTTTCGTAATTATTTTTCAACTATCGGTCTTTGCGGCGGCAATGAAGCCAGTCTTAATATGTTAGGCAAGGATCTTACCACCGAGGAAGGCT
>Ga0066639_10005435_pt1 | contig 10698 bp, 9 predicted proteins | sample CryGeyCG2114_010_2_FD_59504 | JGI IMG/M metagenome (GOLD analysis project Ga0066639, IMG submission 59504) | Groundwater microbial communities from aquifer - Crystal Geyser CG10_big_fil_rev_8/21/14_0.10 | ecosystem: Environmental > Aquatic > Deep subsurface > Groundwater | place: USA: Utah... | reverse complement strand
CAACTGGAATACCAGGGGCAGTATCTCGTCTTTTTTACTACCCCGGACACTGCTGTTGAAAAATTCTGAGTCGTGAAGTATTTGAGATACTGAGGATTCTCAAACGGGATAAGCACCGTTATCGCCCCCCTCATATTTACTACTCTGTCTATCTCTGGTAACTCTGTAAAGCTTGTTGGTGGAACCGGAGTGGATGTGGGAGTTGGAATAACCTCACCGCCGGTTGTTAGACTTGGTTTTTTTGTAGGAATTGGTGTGGGTGATTTTACGGCAGCTGGCGTCGGCGTCGGAGGAACCGGAGTGCTGGTGGCCCCGCTGAGCGGGGTGGGGGTTGGGGTAACTTGGCCGGCTTTGCAACAATAGAAACCATAACACGTTCCCCCGCAGGTTGGTATGCCGATGGAGCATGATCCATTATAGGTACAAACATTAGAAGTAGAAACTGTGGGTGTCGGAGTTAAAACCGTGGGATTGCTTGTAGAAGTTGTTGGTACGTTAACCGGTGGAACCCCGCTGAGCGGGGTTGATCCGGATGAACATCCTCGACAGACGCATCCCGTACCCGACACAGTAGCGCCCAAGGCATTTGCGCTCAACGTGCAGGAAACTGTGATATCTTGAGGAGTGCAACCGGAAAGAAATCCCTGATAGCTCGCTGTGATGGATTGGCCAGGACTCATGGTTGCAACCGCCACATAGGTTCCTGGAGCATACGGCTGGGTCCAGCTCGGATCGTATACGAAATCGTCCGCTCCCGGCTTCCGGTTCCACCCAGCAACGTGAGTCCCGTTATACATCAGTTGAACATCGCCCGTTTGAGAACCGGAGAATCTTACCCATGCATAGAATGCCCATTTATCTCCCTCTTTTTTTGGTTCGAACTCCGCGGCGAGCGTGAAGCATCCATTGTTCGTCCCAGAACCAGAAGGAGAACTGGTTGTTCCGCCCGGTTGAGAATCTGTACTTCCTCCTCCACCTCCGTACTGAAGCTGTAAACATCGGAAACCGCTTTCGAATCCATAGCACCAGTTGCTGGAATTCGCGTCTACATATCCGCTTGACGTATTTTTCGGACAGTCGGCATTGCTGGAGCAGCTTTTCGCACAATCCGCTTTCCACGTATACCCGGCGGGAGGAGCCTCCGGATTATCCCGGCAAACCCCAGTTGAGGCTTTGGAACTTGTTGTTTGTTGATCTTTAAGGAAAGTGGATGAAACTAGGGTAGAGATTCCTAGAAAGATTACTGCTCCGATCGTCAATAAAGTCGCTATTTCCCCCGCCTTCGCCGACTTGCCTGTTGGAAAAGCACAGGCTTCGGCGTGTAAAGAAGATTTGGACATGATACCATCGTAACGAAATAGGAAGGGAAAATCAAGTAACAAATTCAGAATTTAGAATGCAGAATTAAAAATTGTGAAGAATTTAAAATTAAAAAATCTAGCTCAAGGAATTCTTAATTGTTAATAACTCTTAACTATTAATTCTAAATTCTTAAATACTATACTATATAGTATGAATATAAAAAAAATCGTAAAGGTAATCTTTATCATATTCGTTTCGTTTCTCCTCGCCTACTTTGTAGACCAATATTACATCGCTGGCAAAGGATGGGGATTTATTCTAGAATTATTAAAATAACACTATTATTCTATTGCTTCATTGTTACATTGTTAATAACAATGGAACAATCGAACAATGAAACAATTTAGACAGTAAATATGTTTATAAAGTTGAATCGGTTCTTTTTCGACGAGAAGGACATTTTCGTCTTCCTATTCGGAGTTTTTCTGGCGATTTCCTTCATCCTGCAGATTTCCCTTTCTCCATTCAGACAAGATTCTCTCATCGTAATTTTTTTATTTCTCCTACTCACACGCTCAGTTGTCTCAACCCTGAAATTTAACTCTTATTTCTTCATTCTTCTTTCTGGACTCTTATTCAGCATGGTCCTCTCTCCCTACGGACTGGCAATATACCTTTTCATTGCGATTGTTATATACGCGAAAACCAACTTAATATAAATTCAAAGTTCAAAGTGCAAAATTGCAGTTAAAAGTTAAAAATTTCTTTATTGAGGTTTTCAAAACGATTCTGTATCAATTTTGAATTTTAAACTGAAACTTTAAATTTTTAATTTTGAACTTTTAATTAGATTATATGTATCACAAAACCCATACTCTTCTTTTTTTCTCCTTCTTCTTCATCATCGTATCTTTGACTGCATTTTTTGTTCTCTATGGAAACCTTGGAATTTCGACAAACCCAAAAGCCGCTTCAACGATCAGTCTTGAAGGATACTGTTCCGGTGGATACTATAGAATTCCCAATGAAAAGGTTTGCAGCCGCGCCCCGAAATGTGGGGAGTATAAAAACATAAGCTATGACGCATTTGCAAGCCAATTCTCGTCGTACGCAAGCCCTCAAGATTGTATGGGTTCGACAGATGAAACCCGAGCTTCAAACGGTTGCGGCGGATACGTACCTCTTTGCTGCTATGAAATGGAACGGTTGAGGGATCCGGAAATGTGCATCGGATACTGGGAGCGGATGTGGTGTCACCCAACGCAGTGCGCGGCGATCAATAATGCGACCGGATGCGGAGGCGGAGACTGCCAGTGTGCACATGCGTGGTCGGGCTGGTGCCCGATGCCGGGAAGTGCGGCCTCACCGGTTTCCCTTGAGGTCCGTCTGGGACAGGTTGTTCCAACCCCACTCAGCGGGGCAACCAATACCCCAGTTCCGCCAACTGCCGTGCCAACCAGTGGACCAACCGCAACACCCATTCCAACATCCCCCCCAATCCCGCTCAGCGGGGCACCGACTTCCTATGTTTTCCAACCTACTTCAATCCCGCTGAGCGGGACGCCAACCTCCACACCAAAACCAACCTCATCCATTTTCCAGAATCCGACCCCGCTCAGCGGGGCTCCGACTGGCGGATCCCCCATCTTTTCCCAACCAACGAGTTCAGCAGGCAACCCTGTGCCAACTACTTCTTCTGTCGTAAATCTTCCGGCACTGTCCCTCCCAAAACTTCCGGAATTCAACATAAAAGGAAACGTCAACGAATCTGTTGCTGCGATTTCCAAAGTGTCCGCAAAACCGTTGAGGATCGTCGAACAAATCTTCAAAACAATTGTTGAGTATGACAAAAAACTTGAGGAGGAAATGAAAAAATTCTATTGTTCAATTGCTCCATTGTCCCACTGCTCTATAAAATAAAAATAATGTTGCCACATTGCTAAATTGTTTTATTGTCAGCAATATAACAATAGAACAATTGAGCCATGAAACAATGACTTATGGCTTTGACATTTGACTTTTGAGATTTGAGCTTTTATAATACATACTATGTCAATTCAAAACAAATCATCTACAAAAGTATCACTGAATGATTTGCCGGATTTGTTGACGATCCGTGAAGTTGCAAATCTCCTTCGAGTTTCTCCGCTCACGATCAAACGCTGGGGCAAAAAAGGAAAACTCCCGGCAATTAGAATCAATTCCCGAGGAGATAGGAGATATAAGAAGGAAGTCGTGACACGACTTCTGGGAATTGCAGAAAACGAATAAACCCTCCGAGTCGGAGGTAAACCTCTTCCCTATTGCCTTTCGGATTTTATTGCGCGGAAAATCCCCAATCCCAATAAGCTAAGAATAATTGCTCCGATGATTTTGAGAATTTTGGAAAGTTTACTAAATTTTTCCGATACTTTTTGGACATCTGCCTTATCCCCTTTTGTAGTTTCCTCCCTGATTTCCTCAATGACGGTATTTGCTTCTTCCCTTTCACTCGGAGATATCTGCGCTGCCGGATTATTAACGTATCCTTTTATCGCGTCCACCACCTGACGCGCCTGCACTTCTTCGGATCCGATGAGTGCCCGGAATTCCTCCAGCTGTTTTTGCTGTTCGGGATCGAGATTTAATTCTTTCGCATCCTTAACGCCATTGATAAACGATCCAAACCTGCTGCGGTATTCTTCGTCCGTCATTTCCATTCCTTCGGAATTTTTGCCCTCGATCAACTCCTCGGATTGGCGTTGAAGGACTAAAGGAAGATTGCTTGAGGGGATATTGATTCTATCCAAAAAAACCTGCAGCTTCGCAACTTGCTGGGATTCGGGATTATTGGAGATTTGCTCTGGAATAGGAACATTCGGAGGTGAAGTAAAGGAAACTTGCTGCGGAGGTGTTTCCACAACAGGAGAAGCTTGAATTCGTTTTTGAATGATTGGTGAAATCTCCGCCCGCCCTTCGGACATATAACAACAGTATACAGTAAATCATTCTAGTCATTAGAGTTAAATTTTTTGTCTAAAGATCCTGCTGTTATTTGACTTAATTTATCATGGACTATGTATCTTAAATAATCACTTATCAACCAGGAAACATTCTCATAATGTAATATTCCCATTATTCCTAATTCAACGCAATGAACAGAAACCATTAATCCAAAATTAGGATCAGAAAGATCGATATATCTTGATTTTCCATAATTACTATTCTCAAGCTCATTTAATAATAAGTCAATATCTTTTAGTCCATTTTGCGTTGCTGGATTTACAATTAATTCCATTATTTTTAAGAAATATTTATCCATCAATTTTATTTCATAATCATCATCGAAGAGTCCGAACCTACCTCTTAATTCGCCATGATAAAGTTTATATAGTTTTCGGATTTTTGATGTCCGTAATCCTAGAGGATTGTCGGGAGGACTGACTTTTCTTGGAGCTGGTTCTTGTGTAGAGCCACGACCCAAAAAAATTGTATCAATCTCCCTGACAGTTGGGGAAGATGTTTTTTGGGAGGGGCGACCAAAGGCTCGACGTAAACTTTCGATGAAAGAAGAAGTAGGCTCTGGCAAATGTTCAGCTAGAAATCTTTGATGCCACGGATCTTTCACGGCCAATCTTGCGTGAGCAATGAGTTGCGCTTTTAAGAGTTCAAGTCTTTCATTCGTATCCGCTATCTCTCCTCTCCGTACTGTTATTTCCAGAGTCTTAACTACTTTGTCCTGCAAGGGCTGGGGAGTTTTGGACAAAAACTCACCGTTTAATCGATGAAAGAACTCATACGTCCCAGCAACTGAATCTAAACCCCACTCCCCATCGCTTGGGTGAAGAAATGCTACAAGAGCCTGAGGGTTGCCTTGGACTTGCGGTTCTTCAATCACTATGACGTTTTCTTCGGGAAGTCCTCCACCATGGAAAACCGCCACCCCGCCTTGTTCACCAACCATTAGTCTCAATAACCGTTCTTCTTCCAGCACTAGAACATTGTCCGGCGCTCCAGAATTCGGATCCGTGTAATAAAATTTAGCATACACGGCCCTTTCCGGCTGACGGATGGAACGGAATGTCCCGAGTTCAATCGCACCCACATCCGCTTTCACGACTTGAACCTTGTCATAGTTTGGTAAGCAAAGAATCCTACCTGATTTTCTATCTACTTCATTCGGATCAAATTGTTTAGGAGCCTGTACGAAACCCGTTACCAAATCGTGCTGTTTATTTACTCCAACAACCGCGAGTCTTTTATCATTTGCGAAGAGAATTAAACCGACTACCGTGGGGACTTCTTGCCCTTCCGAAGATTTAAGAAGATTGCTGTAGGAAAACGGTTTTTCAGCTGGTGCCATCAAGCCAAATTATATCACACGCTATTAGGATTGTGCAATAAAGAAGTTATTTATCCCAACGATCCTGTACCTTTTGAGGCAAGCATACCTCCCCCTATCCCAACTACTCCTAAGATGAGAAGCAGCCATAGAAGCCACTTTAGCTTGAATGTTTTTGCAATTCCTTCTTTTTGAAGTTTTGTAAAGACCTGTTTTGCCTCTCTTGATTGCTCTAAGGCAGAATCAATCGAAGGACCAAAATTCTTCTCCAAAAGTACCCATTCATGTTCCTTGAGAGTCATATCTCCCAAAGTTCCTTCATATGAAAGTGCATATTTGCCAAATATTTTTAATCCAAGGGTTCTATCTGTTATCCCACGCGATGTAAAAAAATCAGCGAACAATTTACTTATAAATGTTTCGCCTTGAGCTTTTATTGCCTCATCTAATTGCTCTTTTTGATCTGCATTTAAGTCTGTTTCTAAATTAATATGCTTCCAATCTAAGGTGCGACCATTTTCATCTGTAAATCCTGAATGGCGTACGAATAATCTCTTTAACCCTTCATCTCTTCCATAATATGCAAGGAATCTTACGTCATTCCCGATATTCAATGCACGAATCGTCTTTGTTCGCGTTATCTCATCATAATTAACCCAGTTCGTTCTCATTGCTCTATCTATATTTCTCATCACGGCTACTACACCTTCTTTGTTTTCTTTCGCCTTATCCTCCATTAATTGTTCTTGTTTTTTTTGTTCAAGGGAACGAATTTCAACAACTCTTTCGTCTAGAACTTCAGCAATCGAATCACTTAGAACTGATTCAAGGGCATTTGTTAACTTTCCCTCTTCGGCTAATCTAGTTAACTGCTGATTTAATCTTTCTCTATCTGGCGATTGACTCTTGATTTGAGCAATCTCCCGTTCTGCTCTCCCAATAGTTGTTCTAGCCGTATAAGCACTAGAAATACCGCCTTCAAAAACTCCGGCCTGATTCTCTGCAGTCTTACCCTGTGTAAGTATGGGAACTATCACCGTATTGAAATTTCTTAAGTGTTGTCCTAGGGCGGGATTCCCACTCATTGTAACCAACCGCTGTTTTAGTTGATCAATCTGATCCAATGCATCTTTTCCACCTGGTCTAAGTCTTATCTGAGCAGTCGTCATTGTACCGAATCTTTTCTGTAATGTGTCCTCTGCTTGAGCTATCTGAGTTGGCAACTCAAGGAGAGTAAGTGTAGTCTGCATTTCTTCTGGGCCAATCCCAAGAATCTGCCTAAAGATTTCTATTTGGGCATCTGAAGAATTTGCTCTACTTTTCAGTATAGCTCCGATAGTAGCCTCATTCAGTGTAGTTATACCTTTGTCTCTCAATAATTCCGCTATTTCTCTTATATTCTGTTGCAAAGTCTGCTCCGCAGCTTTTTTTCTTTCTTCAGCTTGCTTTAACGAATCAGTACCTTTCACTTCCGGTAATTTTAAAGCAAAATCCCGGGCCTCGGCCATTTTCTGTGCGATTTTAGCTCTCAGTTTTGGGTCTCTCGCGATAGTATCTTCTACTAAAATTCTTTTGTTCTTTTGCTCCATTGCTGGATCTCCCAACATTGGAAACCACGTTTGAAGTTCTGTGACGATATTGTCTAATGCGGCCTCTTTTAATTTAGAAAAATCGTCAGTTGATACTCTTCCTTCTTTTTGTAGAGCCTCAAATTTTTCCTGTTGCCGTTCTGACGGTTCCGCAAGAATCTCCAAGTAATTTAAAACTCTTGAATTTCTTTCAATCAACGAGGCATTTTCTTCATATGAGGCTCTCTGCTCAGGTTGTGCATCTTGCCGAATAAACGCTTTTCCTTCTTCATTGACTCCTGCTGCTCCACCACCGGATCGGGATTTTAGAATTTCAGATTCCCTCGTAGAAAAAGTTGCTCCTCCTTCTCTTCTTTGTAACCGGGCCCTGAAAGTTTCCTCTCCTCCCTTTTCTTGCGCTATTCTTCTTAACTCTTTTGCATACTCCTGCATCTCTTCGTTTACTACAACCGTGCTTTCTCCTCCATACGATAGAGCAGTTATTTTTTCTACTCTAGGTACAGTAACTTCTGCCATAGTTTATTGAATCAATTGGTTAAGTTTATTCTTAACCTCTTGTAATTTCACTTGGTCTATCTGATTATTCTTTTGTCCTTTTAATTTTAAGAGTACCTTTTCGTAGATACTCCAGCGTTTTCCCAATTCTTCAAGAAACTGAAAAAGCTCCTGCTCTGTCTTTACAGTTCCTAATTTCGCCAAGACAAATTCTGCAGAAGCACGTGATTCTTCATCTGAAAACGTTCCTTGTTCCATGCCATCAATCATCGCCAAAGCAAGATCGTCATATACCTTTTTCTTTTGTTCTTCGGTTATAGGAGATGATAGGACGGGATCCATAGGTACACTATAGCAACTTTCGAAAGTAAAAATCAATAGACATTTGTATGCCGATCGTCTTTGATTTGCAGAATACTAAATCAATCGTATCGGACGATCAAGCATACTCGATGTAATGTGAAGTTCCATTGTAATCGGTATATATATGGTATACTGATACATGATTTATGTTGTGTCCGAATTGCGGGGAAACTACCGAATATGTAAGTTTAGATAATCAGAACGTTCTTCATTGCCGAAATTGCGGCAGCAGCTTCTTTGAGGAAAATGGCATCAACCGGATCACCGAGGATAGCGCGAAAAAACTATTTGACGATAAAAAAACCGATGAGATCTCGGGGCATGAAAAAAAATGCCCGAAAGACCAGACTCCCCTGCTCCTGGTCCACGACGACGAAGCAATCCCCAGTGACGTAGCCCTTTTAAGGTGTCCGAAGTGTAAGGGGATATTCACCTATCCCGAAGATCTTCTCCTTTTCAAAAAAGCCCAAAACGCGAAGGTCGAGTATTTCAAAGCCTGGCACATGCCGCTCCCCTCTCTAAGGACAGTACTCGTCCTCACTTTTTTGGCGGTAGTGTCTTTTTCCCTGTTCATGAGTTTAAGCTCGATCCGGCAAAAAACCATCAACCAATCCCAGGCTCAGGATCTCGTGAAAGGATTTACCACTTCGAAATCCGGACATTTCCTGTTTGTCAGTTTTAAAACCATGGTTCCCGTAACCTCGGAAATCGTTTTTATTGATAAAACAACCCATTCCGAAATTTCGAAACCCGTTTCGGAAAAAGCAACCACCATCCACTACCTTTCCACCGGAGACGTGAATCTAGACAATGAGATTTATTACTCGCTCACCCTCACGGATGCGAAAGGAAATGTAGTGAAGATACCAGAGAAGAAGCTGGAGATAAAGTAAGTTTAAAGTTCAAAGTGCAAAGTTCAAAATTGCAATTTTAGACTGAAACTTTGAATTTTGAATTTTAAACTTTTAACTTTTTCAGTTTTCTGAGGACTTCCCCAGTCCTTGCGTCAATTCCTTTTAACTCCAGCGAGGCGTTGTACGGATCCACAATGTTGACGGACAAGCCCGTCCCCAGCTCAAACCCCGCGCGGTGGATGAAACGGGGAATCACGCGCAGATACCAGTTTTCTTTTGGATAGATATAGTAGTTGTAGTCGAATGTAGAACCCTGGAAGTTGTGGATGTTGTAGATTTTCCTCAGCTGGCGAATGATTTTCTGGAGGATTTCCGCAAGATCATTGATTTGGTCGTCTGTGATATCGCCAAATATCGCCTTTTCTGTTTTCGGAGCAATCCATGCTTCATAGGGCCACTGGGAAAAATCCGGGCAGTACATGTTGAAAAATTTGTTTTCATCAATGATGTTATTTAGCGGCTCCCGATTCAACGCATCTAAGTTGATCTGGGAGGGAATCACAACCAGTTGGGAGTGGGGATGTTGCAGGGACGCACCGGCAAGTTCTCCATGGTTACAAAAGATGAGGACCTGCCCTCGCTTTCGGTAAGCATTGAAGCGTTCGCGGTACGCTTGGAGAATAAGCTCTATCTGGCTTAACGGCAATACTTCAATGTCTTTCTTGCAATCGGGCGAATGGATGATAACTTCATGGATGTCGGTAATCGGATATTTGTTGGGTATTACTCTTACCTTCCATCCTTTTTTATCTTTCTCTCCCCCACCAAGCCTTAATACTTCTGGAGGTGTGGACGCCTCATTCCCCGGACAAAACGCACACCCATGATGATGGGGTTTCTTGTGGCCGTTTTCCGTCGGCCTCCCCAACCTCTGGGGAGAAATGAGAACCCATCGGTTGGACGAGATGTCAGGGACGTACTTGGACATAATAATAAAAATTCAAATCACAAATGACAAATAACAAATCAAGCTCCAAATTCAAAAATCAAAAAAGTTTTAATCCTTTGTAATTTGTTATTTGAATTTGATTTGTCATTTGAGCTTTGTCATTGGAATTTATATTTAGTATATCCAGAAAAACTGTACAAAATCAACTATAATAAGACCATATATGATTCTCATTGTTGGATTGGGCAATCCGGGAAAGAAGTACGAAAACAACCGGCATAATGTAGGGTACATGTTTGTGGATTTTTACGTTAACGAGTTAACGGGTTCACGGGTTCATGAATTCAGATTTAACAAAACGCTTCAATCAGAACTGCCGATGGTAAAAAAAGACGGCAAAACAATTCTTTTCGCAAAACCCCAGACATTTATGAATCGGTCCGGTGAGGCGGTAAAAAAAATAATGGATTTTTATAAGATCCCGCTTGAGTCCGTATTCATAGCCCACGATGACCTGGATATCCCCTTAGGGAAATTCCATATTCAAAAGGCAGTCGGTCCAAAGCTCCATAATGGGATCACTTCTGTTGAGGAAAGACTCGGAACAAAGGAATTCACGAGGATCCGGATCGGGATCGAAAACCGTTCACCTGAAGACCGAATTCCTGGTGAAGCTTATGTACTGCAGAATTTTAGCGAGGAAGAAAAGAACACTGTTTGGGAAATCTTCCCTGAGATTACTTGTAAATTTCACTCTTTTATATAATTTGTTATAATATTTGGTATGCCGTCTATAAAGAATAACTCTCATAAGAAACTGAGCCG
>Ga0066639_10005433_pt1 | contig 10701 bp, 12 predicted proteins | sample CryGeyCG2114_010_2_FD_59504 | JGI IMG/M metagenome (GOLD analysis project Ga0066639, IMG submission 59504) | Groundwater microbial communities from aquifer - Crystal Geyser CG10_big_fil_rev_8/21/14_0.10 | ecosystem: Environmental > Aquatic > Deep subsurface > Groundwater | place: USA: Utah... | reverse complement strand
TAACTCGAATTTTTATTAGGAGAGTCATATGAGCCATCTGCCCCTTGTCGAAAAAAACGAAGCCAGCAATGAAGTCGTCGAAATTCTTCAAGTCGTTGAAAAGAAATTCGGATTCATTCCGAATTTGATCCGAGTCCTTGCAACATCTCCATCGGCTCTGCAAGCATATCTAACGCTTGCCGACTTGGTTGAGAAAAGTGCTTTCACGCTGGAGGAGCAGCAAATTATCTTGCTGACCGTGAGTCGTGAAAACAAATGTGGTTATTGCATAGCGGCCCATTCCATGATCGCCACAAAAATGGCGGATATGTCGAAAGAAAAACTGGAGGCAATTAAAAAAGGCGACGTCCTCAACGACGAAAAACATCAAGAGCTTTGCCGATTCACAGCGGAAATCGTTGAGAAAAGAGGATTTGTAACTCCAGACTCAGTCAATCGCTTTTTGGCGGCAGGCTATACAGATCGGCATGTTTTGGACATTTTAACGGCTGTGGCCATGAAAACTCTCAGCAATTACGCAAATCATGTCGCCGAAACCCCCATTGATGTACAGTTTTCTGAGTTTACCTAAGGAAGTGAGGTCGAAAGGGATCACGATGCAGCCATCTATACTACTTCTTTCCGAGAAGGACTAAGACAACATCTCGAACATCCAAAATCAGCGAAATGATTATAGTCAATATAAGCAAAGTCAGCCATAGGTTAAAAATTCGACCCGCCAACAAGTTCCTGTTTACAAAGTGAGATTTGTAAAAATAAACCAGCAGTGGCGTCCAGACGGTTAGATGTGCTAATGCAAATAAGTGAACATTATGACAAAAGTAAAAAATAAGCATCGCCATCGGCATGGTCAGTATGAAAGCAAAAAAAATAAGACGAGCAGCTCTATGATGCCAAATAAAGGCTATCGAAGCCAGAAAAACTGCCATCATCCAATTTACCCAAATTTGAACCCAACCGGGTAAAGACTGCATTTGTGAATTGATCTCTGCCATCAACTCATTCATAGATTTTCTGCCAGTTTAGGAATGTAGTGGCTTACCCATGCGCCGATGACATTGGCGACATACTGGGCATCTTTTGAAGACAGGATTAAGTGATCGGCTTTGTCGAGTGAAACAAAGCTCTTAGGATGTTTTGCGGCCAGGAAAATTTTTGAGGCATGCTCTATTGACACCGTTTGATCAAGCGGTGAATGCATAACAAGTAAAGCTTTGTTAAGATGTGCAACACCGTCCAAAACTGTCGCCTCTCTTAAATCGTCAATAAATTGCTTTTTAATCCTAAAGGTGCGGCCAGCTAAGTTAACTTCAGTCTCTCCCTGTCTTTCAATTTTTTCGACATCCTGGCGGAAGGTGTGAATAACATGAGCCACATCACTTGGCGCACCAATGGTGACAACAGCCTTTATTTCTTGCAGTTGGGCAGCGGCTTTAAGCACGGCGGCTCCGCCTAAGCTGTGACCGATTAAAATTTCCGGAGCTGAGAATTCGTTTTTTATATGATTAAACGCGCACAAAAGATCCTCAACATTGGAAGAAAAGTTAGTATTGGCGAAGTCTCCCTCACTATTTCCGATTCCCGTAAAATCAAACCGAAGAACGGCAATTCCGTTATCGGTCAAGGCCCGAGGAATTCGTGTTGCCGCCAAAATACTTTTCGAGCATGTAAAACAATGGGCAAAGATCGCATAGGACTTGATTTCTCCGTCCGGAAGTTCAAGTCGTCCCGAAAGGGCTTGCCCGGAGGTATTGGGGAAATCAAATTTCTGAGGCTTCATGCTTCCTCTAGTTTCGGCAGCAAAACCCCGGCTTGTGCAATGTCTGAAAAAATCTGCCTGATCCGATCAGGAGTAATATTTGGGGATGCTTCTAGGGCGATATCCAAGGTTGCTGAGATGCTATTGCCGTTAAATAGGGCGCGCATGAAGATGTATTCATCGGCATCCAGCATGCGGACTCGAACTTGTGACTCCTGTTTATAGATTAAAAGGTTTTGACTCGTGGACAAATCTATTTTGGATAGCTCCTCGATGGGTCCAGACCGCAACTTCCAGATATCATAAATAGGATATCGACTACTCAAAAGTTTGGCTGACGACGAGGGAATAAATCGGCTGTTTTCAGCAAAACCAATGCCTCCATCAATTTCATTTTTAACATTTGGTTTGTGAAAAATTTCTTTAAAAAGCCATTCAAACCGTGCAAGGTCCGGCAAAAAGGGAGTCTCGGCTGCCAGCGCCTGGCGGGACAAAAATTTAGGAAAGTCATAGCCGTAGTCTGAAAGATCGTAACAATGAGAAACCGTGCTATAGATGTATTTGCCTGAAAGCTTGAAAAAATCCTCATCGCCTAATATCCACCATGTGGCGTCAAAGGTTTCACCCAATGCATCCGTAAGCCTAACACTATAGCCCCGAGAGTAAATCCGAATGCATTCCTGAGGACTCAGCTTGGCAATCGGTTCAATTCTCGTAGCAAACGGCTCAGGTTCATCTCTGAGAGCCGAAAAAAATAGTTCCTGTATCTCACTGAGCCGGCGTTTCGTGGACAACGTTGTCCTTTCGCAAGAGGATCTTTCTGGCACTTAAAACCTCCTTTTCCAATTCTTCAAAATCGGGAATATCTTCGTCCCATTCCACTATAACGGGAACTCGTAAACCTTTATCTGTGACGTACTTAAAAAGTGACCAGACCTCATCTGGCACATGAGAGGCGTGAGTGTCAAAAAGATAGCCTTCTTCTTGAGATGGCCCTGCCAGGTGTATCTGGCCGACAATTTCTGGCGGAATTTCGTTAACAAAAGAAACCGGGTCAAAACCGTGATTGACCGAATTGACATGAATATTATTCAAGTCGAGCAGGATTTTGCAGCCCGTCTTTTTACACATTTCAACAACAAAGTCAGTTTCTGTAATTTCATTCTCTTTGAAGCGAAGGTAGTAGGAAATGTTTTCGAGGAGAATTTGCCTGCCAAGAAAGTCCTGTACGAGGTCTATGTTAGCGGTGACTCTTTGCAAAGCTTCGTGCGTGATCGGTAGCGGTAAAAGATCGTGCGAGTTTCCCGATGGCGATCGGCTCCAGCAGATATGGTCAGAAACAATAATTGGGTCAGTTCGCTCCACCAGTATTTTCAACTTTTTCAGATATTCTTTGTCAATTCCCTGGTCCGACCCAATAGACAATGAGACTCCGTGTAGCGCCACTGGAAAGTGGGAGCGAACCTTCAATAACATTTCGAGTGGACGCCCTTCGGTATTCATATAATTTTCTGAGATAGCCTCAAAAAAATTAGAATGAATCTGCGGGGAATTTTCTAAATGAGGGTAGTGAGCAGGGCGAAGCCCCACTCCAACCAAAGAATTCAAAATCATTACATTACCCGGCCTTGAATTCGCCACCTTTTTCTTCGCAATCAGCTTTGTTCATTTTAACCCAGCCCTTGCCTTTACATGAATTTTTTCCAGCACAGGAATGACCCTTGCCGCCGCATTCTCCCTTTCCCTTGCAGGAATTGACCCCATGGCACTCACCCATGGCGGTACCTGTGCTGCCACCGGAATTTTTCTGGGTGCTCGAACATCCGACCGACGTTAGCATTAACCCGGTAATAGCTGCCGCAACTAAAGTTGACTTGTTCATCTGTGTTCTCCTTTGCTGGTTATGTTTTATTAAATCATTCCTTCTCTTTTTTTTGTAAAATAGCTTCACCTTCGATAATAATATCGACCTCATCGGCGATCATCACGCCACCTTTATCCAAAGCTTTGTTCCATTTGAGTCCGAAATCCTTTCTATTAACTCTTGAATTGGCTTCGAAGGCAACCCGCTGATTGCCCCAGGGGTCTGTGGCCTCCCCTTTGAAATCCACCTTCAAATTGACGGGCTTTGTAACTCCATGAATTGTTAAATTTCCTTTAATGGCCATGGGCTTATTATTCTTATAAGTGACATCTTTCGCTACAAATTCAAGAGTCTTAAACTTTTCAACGTCAAAGAAGTCTTTACCACGCAGGTGCTTATCCCGGTCAGGTTCGTTGGTGTCAATTGAATCAGCATCAATTGAGATCTTCAGATTCTCCAACTTCCCAGACCCCGAATCGAACTTAAATCCACCTTTGAACTTGTTAAATCGACCTGAGACGGTGGAAATGACCAGGTGCTTAATTTTGAAACCAACCTGAGTGTGTGATTCATCAAGTTTATATTCTCCCGCGAACGCCAAACTTGATGTCAGCATGAAAAAAGCGCCTATAATTGACTTGTTAACGTGCATTGCCGCCCCCTTTTAGAGATTAGTAGAAAATGGGGGTGATTTCTTACAGGATAAAAATGTTTATATATTAACAATATGCGACATATGGTGACATCTATCCTGACAATGGGGCCTAGGCTTGATTATCCAATTATTCATATATAAACAACCGTTATGGTTGGTCGTATTTTGCAGTCCATTGGGCGGATTTTAGCTAGATACCTGAGCAAGACAATTCATGGACACGTCCCGGTAGTTGTCTTTTCTGCCGAAGAGTTACAAAGCGTCCTGCTTCCCGGAGACATCTTGTTGGTTGAAGGCGACACTCGTGTCAGCGTCGCGATTAAGTATATCACTCAATCGACTTGGTCCCATGCGGCGGTCTTTGTCGGCGACCGCATGAATTCCCAAAATGATCGGGGAGAAACTTTGGTTCTTGTGGAAGTGGACGTTGAAGAAGGAGTGATTGCGGTACCGTTAAGCAAGTATTGCTGTTTGCAAACTCGAATTTGCCGTCCGGTTGGTCTATCTCGTGAAGACTGTGAACGTGTTGTTGATTATGCAATTTCAAAACTTGGAAATACTTATGATTTAAAGAATGTCATTGATTTGGCCAGATATCTGCTGCCCACACCTCCGGTTCCGTCAAGGTGGCGAAGACGCTTGCTTGCTCTCGGAAGTGGTGAACCAACAAGATCGATCTGCTCAACTTTCATCGCCCAGGCATTTCAATCAGTAAGATATCCGATTCTACCAGTTATAGAACATGAAAACATCCGCGATGCCAAAAGTCGCGAAATACTTCATATCCGTCACCACAGCTTGTTTGCTCCGCGAGATTTCGATTTGTCACCTTACTTTGAGATTGTTAAGCCGACTCTAACATCGAATTTCAACTATAAGGAATTAACGTGGGGAGATTTTCGCGACAGAAGTCAATAAGTCTAGAAGTCTTCAGTTTGTATCATTCAGCGACCAATCATATTCAAGATAAGAAACTGACGCCTTCTTTTCTCTGATGGCTTTTTGCTGCCTGGGATCGCTTGTCATTCGCGTAGCAAGAAATGATTCAACCGAACCGTATTTTTTAATAAAGTCGTCACCATACCATTTGAAAATCGAAGACAGTTCCAGTTTTTTCTTTTTGGGCAAATAACGATTGCGACTTTTGTCAGAGAGAAATTTGCGAGCCGCATCTTCCAATTGTTCCTTCAGCTTTGCGGCCATGTAGGCTTCATTGCGAAGTGCCGGACAGCCAATGGCTGCGCATACCACTGCAAAATGAATCCTCGGCTCATTAAACCATTTGCGAATCATATCGTGTTCGATATTGTCCAAATGTCTTTTTTCTCCTAGAAGACGAAAGAATTTCTTCTTCCAAGGGCTTGAAAAAAGGGAGCCGATGTCCTTTATCGACTTCACGGGATAATGGTCTATGATCAATTTGATGGTAAATGCGTTGTATGCATTTATGAGAAAGGCCAGCTTTTCATTTTCTGAAAAACTGTCAAAATCGCTTTTTGAAACAGCCTCAAGAGCTTCGAGATACTTTGTCAGACCCTTGGGATCTTTTCTTATGGACTTGTAAGCGACCGTACTGGCGGGGCCTTTCACGGTCACATATTTTTGCAGAAAGAGCGTCCAGGTCTTATGAGAGTGATCAAAAGCCTTGTTGTCATTTTCGGTTGAATAGGCTGATTGAACCAGCGTACTCAGCGTTAAGATCAGGAATATGAATCGCCATAGAAAATTTCTCTTCATTGAAATCTCTCCCGGTGAGTGTGAGAATCAGTGACTGGGAGGCCTCTCACGTTACAGATTTTTTTTGCAAAAAGGGTCTTACTTAAATCATTGAGATACAAAATTTGTAAGAAATCGTGGCAGCTCTTCACTTATCAAGGGCAACGGATGAGGTAGGGAGCATTATGTCAAAAAAGTGGACAGGAAAAGCTGGACTCATTGCGACAATCTGTATCATTGTGATCGGATATCAGTGGTTTGACCTTGGTCAGTATCTATCCTTGGACAGTTTAAAGTCCCACCAGGTATCTCTGCATGAGTATTATCTAGGTCATCCCGGCCTTGTGATCGGTCTCTTTGCGCTCATCTACATTGTTACCACCGCACTTTCTCTTCCCGGAGCTACGGTGCTTACCCTCGCTGGAGGAGCCATCTTCGGATTAGGAGTCGGCGTCGTTATCGTCTCTTTTGCTAGCACCATCGGTGCAACACTTGCGTTTCTGGCTTCCCGTTTTCTCTTTCGCGATTTCGTTCAAAATAAATTCAAAGACAAAATTGAAAGTATTAACCGGGGCATAAAAAAGGAAGGTGCTTTTTATCTTTTTACTCTCCGTTTAGTTCCGGTCTTTCCTTTTTTTCTTATCAATCTAGTCATGGGCTTAACGCCGATTCGCACGCTGACCTATTTTTTTGTCAGTCAAATCGGCATGCTTCCGGGAACGGTTGTCTATGTCAATGCCGGAACGGAACTAGCGCAAATCGACTCATTTCAAGGAATACTCTCACCGGGACTTCTTTTATCATTTGCATTGATCGGAGTTTTGCCACTGGTTTCCAAATGGACAATTGGTTTCTTCAAAGCGCAAAAACACCTTAAAAAATACAAAAAACCATCTCAGTTCGACTACAACATGGTTGTGATCGGAGGGGGCTCAGCTGGATTGGTCTCAGCTTATATCGCCTCAGCCGTAAAGGCTAAAGTGGCGCTGATTGAAAAACATAAAATGGGTGGCGATTGTCTCAATACAGGATGTGTTCCCAGCAAAGCGCTTATAAGATCTGCAAAAATTCTCAACTACTTCAAGCGCGCCGAGGAGTTCGGTTTTGAGGCACTTCCGGCAAAAGTAAATTTTTCTAAGGTGATGAACCGTGTGCAGAAAGTCATAAAAGAAATCGAACCGCACGATTCTGTCGAGCGCTACACGGAATTGGGAGTGGAATGCATTCAAGGTGCGGCAAAAATTATTTCCCCTTACGAGATCGAAGTGAACGGAAGGACATTAACCACAAAAAATATTGTCGTTGCCACTGGGGCCTCACCCCTTGTGCCGCCCATTCCAGGTTTGGCGGATGTCGATTATCTGACTAGTGACAATGTATGGGATCTCCGCGAATTGCCTAAGCGATTGGTCGTGCTTGGTGGTGGGCCGATTGGCTGTGAGTTGGCGCAAAGTTTTGCCCGATTCGGCTCTCAAGTGAGCCTGATCGAGATGGCACCAAGAATCATGGCTCGCGAAGATGAGGATGTGTCCGAAGCGGTAACTGAAAGATTTGAAAAGGAGGGTATCTCTGTTCTGGCAGGACACAAAGCTTTGCGGATGGATAAAGACAGAAAAATTCTTGTTTGTGAGCATCAGGGTAAAGAAGTTGAAGTTCCTTTTGATGAAATCTTGGTGGCATTGGGTCGCCGGGCAAACATCAAAGGTTTCGGCCTTGAAGAACTAGAAATTGCCATTTCAGAGCGCGGCACGGTCGCAGCCGACGAGTTTCTCCGCACCACCAATTATCCGAATATTTTTGTTTGCGGCGATGTGACCGGTCCCTATCAATTCACCCATACGGCAGCCCACCAGGCGTGGTATGTGGCAGTCAATGCTCTTTTTAGCCCATTGAAGAAATTCAAAGTGGACTACCGAGTGATTCCGTGGTGCACATTTACAGATCCTGAAGTCGCGCGCGTCGGTCTTAATGAACAAGAGGCCAAAGAGAAGGGCGTAGAGTATCAGGTCAGCCATTATGGCATTGATGACTTGGACCGTGCGATTGCCGAAGGCGAAGCGCATGGATTTGTAAAGGTGCTGACCCCTCCCGGAAGCGACAAAATCCTCGGTGTCACTATTGTTGGAGATCATGCTGGCGATATCATCGCCGAATACGTCGCCGCAATGAAACATGGCTTTGGGCTCAATAAAATTCTCGGTACCATTCACATTTATCCAACCCTTGCGGAAGCTAACAAATATGTCGCAGGAGTGTGGAAAAAAGCCAATGCCCCTAAAAAGGCACTTGAATTTTTGGCGAAATATCATTCTTGGAGAAGATCTTAATGACTTTAGGAATTGCACTCGGACTGTTGGCCGGAGTTTTTCTGGCTTTTTCAAATGGCGCCAATGACAATTTCAAGGGAGTGGCCACACTCTTGGGAAGTAAAACAGCATCTTATAAAACGGCTGTTTTTTGGGCGACGGTGACCACATTCGCCGGATCACTGGCCGCCTTTTTTCTGGCTCATAAACTAATGGTCAGTTTCTCGGGCAAGGGACTAGTGCCGGAAGAAGTTGCGCAACTAACATCATTTTCCGCCTCCGTGGCTTTGGCTTCAGCGTCCACCGTATTTCTTGCAACCCGCATTGGTTTTCCGATATCAACCACACATGCAATTATAGGTGCGTTGGTCGGAACAGGGCTTCTGGCCTCTCCTCATGGTGTTAACATCGAAAAACTCTTTTCGGCCTTTTTTATCCCCCTTCTATTGAGCCCTGTTTTGTCCATCTTTGGGGCAGGCGTTCTCTACCCGACGATGAGTCTCGTCCGCAAAAAACTTGGTGTAACACGGGAAAGTTGTCTTTGCATCGGTAACGAAGTTTTGGTCAGGGTTCCTCAAGGCATTTCTAAAGGCATCGCTGCCTCGGCGGTTTTACAGGTAGACGGATGTCCGCAGATCTCGGTCGGTACAAAAGTGACCTGTGAAGAACGTTACGTGGGGCAGGTCTGGGGCCTAAGCGCCAAGACGGTTCTCGATGCGGCTCATTTTTTGAGTGCCGGTCTTGTGAGTTTTGCCAGAGGACTTAATGACACACCCAAAATTGCAGCTATACTTCTTGTGGGCGGGTCCTTTACCGCCATGCCTTCTGTTGGAATTGTTGCCATAGCGATAGCGCTTGGAGGAACTATTTTTGTTAAAAGAATTGCCGATACCATGTCTTATCAAATTACCGAAATGAACGACGGGCAAGGTTTCTCCGCCAATTTCGTCACCAGTCTCATTGTAATTGGAGCTTCCCATCTTGGGATGCCGGTTTCTACGACGCATGTTTCATGCGGTTCTCTTTTCGGCATCGGCACGGTGACGAGGCAAGCACACTGGGGATCAATACTGAAGATCATTTTGGCTTGTGTTGTGACGCTGCCTTTGGCTGGCCTTCTCGGAGTTTTAAGTTTTTGGCTCTTGAGAGGAGTCTTATCATGAAATCTTTTCGACAGAAACTGAGTGACCAAAGTTTGACTCTTGATCGCATTCCCATTGAAGTTTTGCAGGTCAATATCGGGCGTCTTTGTAACCAGGCCTGCCATCACTGTCATGTCGAGGCTGGGCCCAAGCGCACGGAAAATATGGAAGAAAAGACTATCGACCGTGTGATCGAGTTGCTTGCCGTCTCGAAGACCATTCACACCGTCGATATTACGGGTGGTGCACCGGAGTTGAACCCTCATTTTCGCAGGCTTGTGAAAAGCGCACGAGACATGGGAAAAAAAGTAATCGATCGATGCAATCTCACGGTTTTATTTGAGCCCGGCCAAGAAGAAACCGCCTATTTTCTCAAAGAAAACAAAGTTCATATTATTGCCTCCCTTCCTTGTTACTCTAAAGACAATGTCGAAAAGCAGCGCGGGCGTGGGGTCTTTGGCAAAAGTATTGAAGCTTTGAAACTGCTCAATCGGCTTGGCTATGGCAAGGCGGGCACGGGCCTTGTGCTTGACCTGGTTTATAATCCGACAGGGCCGTTTCTGCCTCCGGCCCAGGAAAAACTTGAAAGAGATTACACGAAAGAATTGAAAGAGCTTTTTGATATTGAATTTAATCACCTTTTCACGATCACCAATATGCCGATCAAGCGCTTTCTCGATGACTTACAACGCTCCGGGAAGTTAGATGAGTATATGGAGCTGTTGGCGAACAGCTTTAATCCAAAAGCGGCTGAAGGCATTATGTGCCGAAACTTGGTTTCGGTGGCTTGGAACGGCGAGCTTTTTGACTGCGACTTTAATCAGATGCTGGAGCTTTCACTGGGAGCGGGTCAAACTACTTTATGGGAAATTTCATCTTTCGATGAGCTAAATAATAAACCGATCACTTTTGCCAATCACTGTTATGCTTGTACGGCAGGAGCGGGTAGCTCCTGTGGCGGAGCACTTTTGTAAGGAGACAGATAATGGAAAAATCAAAAGGTCTGGAGAGCGTTAAGGAATACTACGGAAAAATCCTCCAATCGAGTGAAGATCTAAAAACCAGCGCCTGTTGCACGGCTGAGAGTATGCCGTTCTATTTGCGTGAAATTCTCAAAGAGATTCATGACGAGGTAAAAGACAAATTCTACGGTTGCGGGTCTCCGATCCCGCAGGCGCTTGCAGGAAAAACAGTTCTCGATCTCGGCAGCGGAACCGGCCGGGATTGTTTTCTTTTGTCAAAACTGGTTGGCCGCGAAG
>Ga0066639_10005428_pt1 | contig 10712 bp, 9 predicted proteins | sample CryGeyCG2114_010_2_FD_59504 | JGI IMG/M metagenome (GOLD analysis project Ga0066639, IMG submission 59504) | Groundwater microbial communities from aquifer - Crystal Geyser CG10_big_fil_rev_8/21/14_0.10 | ecosystem: Environmental > Aquatic > Deep subsurface > Groundwater | place: USA: Utah... | reverse complement strand
TTTTTTTTGCCATATTGTAAATATTTTCTTCCCTCATTTTCAGAACAAAAATTTCTTTTCCTTGCATTATTGTTGAAACAAAAAAAATAAGATTAACTGCTTCTGGTATAGTCATAAAAAACCTCTTCATTCTTTTATCAGTTACTGTTACTGGCCCACCATCATTTATTTGATTAACCCACATAGGAACAACCGATCCTCTTGAATTTAATACATTGCCAAATCTAACTACAGAAAATTTAGTTATTGCCGAACCAACATAATACCTTGACGAAATAATCATTCTTTCCATTAATAGTTTTGTAATACCCATGATGTTGCTTGGATTTACTGCTTTATCGGTAGATATTGCAACAACCTTTTCAATATTATTTTTAATAGCTAAATCTATAACATTTTGAGTTCCATAAACATTAGTTTTTATTGCTTCAAATGAATTATATTCACAATAAGGAACGTGTTTAAGTGCTGCTGCATGAAAAACTATATTGACATCTTGGAATGCCTTTTCCAGTCTTTCTTTATCCCTAATATCACCAATAAAAAATTTAACATCTATTGGTGTTTTAATTTTTTCTATTTCTTTCTCAAGAAAAAAATGCTTAGACTCATCTCTTGAAAATACTCGTATCTGTTTTGGTCTACACTTTAATAACTGCCTTACTATTTCACTCCCAATAGATCCTGTACCCCCAGTTATTAAAATGTTTTTCCCTGCAAATGTTTCCGATATTTGCTCATTTAGATACGTGTCCATAATTAATTAGTATTATACTATATGAATTAATAATTGTTTTCGTTATCAATGATTTTTTATTTAAAATATTTAATAAAAAAATCTTCTACTTTATGGTTATTTTTAATCTTAATAATTTTTCTAATCTTTTCGGCAGAAATATAATCAATATTTTCAAGGGGTGCAGCCTGCTCATATTTTACGTTAAAACTTTTGTTAACTGAAAATTCCAGAAGATTAACAAGTTCTTTAATAGAGTATTTTTCTTGTCCAACAATATTAAATGTTCCGAACAGATTTTTCTTAATTATTTGTACAATATTTTCAGAAAAGTCTTCGACATGCAAATAATATCTGCTTAAACTACCATCATTATTAAATTGTAGTTTTCTATCAGAATAATATGATCTATAAAGATATCCAAAAATCCCCTTAGTTCCTATTCCATATAAGTTGGATGCTCTTAGAATAATCTTATTATTGTTTGGAACAAGATTATTTAAGATATATTCCGAGTAGCACTTACAAGTTGCATAAGGAGTTTCCGGGTTTAGCTCTGAGTTTTCATCCACAAATTTTGATGTTCCATATACTGCAACAGAGGAAATCTGAATAATTTTCTTATTGCTATTTTTACACAATTTGGCAATATTAGTAATACCTCTGGAATTTAATAAAAAACAATTATTAATAGGCTTTGTAATTTGACCTGTGCAGTTAATTATAGTATCAAAAGGCTTGCAAACATTCTTGAGATTATCAAAATCAAGAATATTAACTTGTGCTTTTTTTATAGTTTTAGAGCTTGGTGGACTTAAACTACCTGACGTTACATCTTGGAACCCTTGTCTAATAAGTGATTTAATGATATTTTTACCCACAAAGCCCTCGCCTCCCAAAACGATGATTGAATTATTCATAAAACTTTTTTTGTATGACACCCTCCAAGGAGATTTCTTTTAAAAGTTTTACTATCTTCTCGGACGATTTTCCATTTCCGTAGGGATTTACCATCTTCTTTATTAAGTTTTTAAACTTCTGATCAAACAAGGCTTTTTGAATCGCTTTAGAAATTGCCTTTCTATCATGTGGTACATCTATAACGTTTTTTGCACGCTCTCTACCTTGCTGTCGCATTCCAATGTTTACAACCGGTATATTAAATGTTAGGGCTTCATGTATTCCCGAACTTGAATTTCCTACTAAAACCCATATGTTTCTAAGCAGATTGCTGTACTTTATTGGCGATAAGCTTGGAAAATATTTTAATTTTGAAGACTTTAAACTTTTAATTATGTCTGAATACCCTGCGTCATTATTGGGCAGTAGAACAATTGTTTGTATTTTTAAATCTTTTACTGCTTCGATTGTTTCTTCTATCTGTTTAAAAGATTCTTTATTTGTTGTTGTTACTGGATGCTGAATTACTAATGCAACCGGCTTAGAAAAATCGACTTTAAATTCTTTTTCTAAATCCTCTCTTGGAATAATTGTCGCACTAATAAGCGTATCTATCGAAGGGCATCCAACAACGTAAATAGATTTTGGATTCTCCCCCATTCTAATAAGCCTTTCTTTTGACATTTCAGTTGCCGGAAAATGTATATGGGCAAATTTACTCATCGCATGACGCAGACTTTCATCTATACTTCCTGTAATTTCTCCTCCTTGAATGTGAACAACAGGAATATTCATATGTGCTGCTGCAACAGTTACCGCAAAATTTGCTCCTATATCAAAACCAGACAATACAAGGTGTGGTTTAAACTTCTCAAGTTCATCAACGACTTTTAGCATAAACCTACTCATCGACCTTACCATTTCTGCACCGGAATCTTTGCTGTTATTTTTAAACATGGGAATTTCTGCAGCTATTTCAAATCCATCTTCCTTAATATAGTTTATATCGTTCCCATGATTTTTAAGAAGACATATTCCTGTTACTACAAGATGAAGTTTAAAAAATGGATCTTCTTTTAATTTTAATAAAATTGACCTAAACCTACTATAATCTGCTCTTCTTTCAATAACAACAAATATTTTTCTCACTATTTTTTAATATCATCCCATTTAATTTGGGTATCTATCTTTATATTACTGTTTGCTTTCTTACCTAAAACTTTCTCATAGTCCACTGCTTTTATTTCGCCTGTTCCCGGTCTTTTAACCCATATATTGTCATTTGTGAATAACTCTCCTTTATTAATGTTTTTTATAGAAACAACGCATGCATAAGCAAAATTAATTGTTGGCTTTTCTTCTTTTAATATAGTCTTACTTCCCCCTAAAGCCTGATGAATTGCGTTGCATCCAATAATTAAGTCTTTTAATTCTTTTTGATCTATTGAAATAGGAATATCCGGTCCTTTCCACCTTTTACTAGAAGTAAAATGTTTCTCAATAATAGCCGCTCCAAAAACTATTGAAGCAAAACTCGTATAATTACCTAACGAATGATCACTTAAACCAAAAACTGTATGTGGAAAATTCTCTTTTATATCGCTAAATGCTCCCAACCTTACTTTATTATAGGGGGTTGGATACATAGAGGTACAATGTAGAATCGCAAATGGAGTTTTATGTTTTCTTATTATATCGACAGCTTTTTTGATCGCAGGTATATCATTCATTCCCGTACTTAGAATAATTGGTTTTCCGAATTTAGCAATGTGGTCGATCAGGGGATAATTATTACATTCACCTGAACCTATTTTATAGGCATCAACATTCATTCTATGAAGCCTATCTGCAGCAGCCCTGGAAAATGGCGTTGATAAATAAATCATTCCTTTTGATTCAACATATTTTTTAATTCTAATATCTTCTTCCTCTGTTAATTTGCATCTATTTATTATGTCCCATATCGTTTCTTTTGCATTTCCAGGAATAACTTTATTAGGAATCATCTCATCCTCAATAATATGAGCTTGAAATTTCACACACTCACATCCCGCCTTATAAGCAGCATCAACCATTTTTATAGCTTTTTCCATACTTCCCTCATGGTTTATTCCTATTTCCGCAATAACAAAAGGCTTACATGCTGACCCTATTTTTCTATTTTTAATAACAATTTCATTTTTCATATTAACGTAATAATAAATTATACTGCATAGCAAATCGTATCGGCTATTTCATCTGTAAAATGACGAAGATAAAATTTATAACTACTGTCAAATTTATTAAGCATAAGAATAATATTCCAAAGATCTGTTGGCTTGTGATAAACAGAAATTGCTAACTTTGGCTTGTAATTCTTTATAATCTTTTCTGCACCCATCAATGCCTCCACTTCTGCCCCCTCGATGTCCATTTTTATTAATGTTGGCTTAGATTTGTTTGCAAAATATTTATCTAATTTAATTACAGAAATATAATTATTCTTATTTAAACTAAGTTCTGTTTTGTCTTTATAAATCTTACTCTTGTTTGGTATTTTCGAATCTACAGTTCCAGCATCATCAAAATTTATTATTCCAGTTTGCGAGTATACGCCTTTTTTAATAAGAAAAATATTTTTTTTACCTGAGTCCTTATGCCATTTCTTTAGTTCTCTAAAGTTGTGCAGGTCAGGTTCAAAACCGTATATCTTATCATATTTTGAATTTGCTGCCTTTAAAAATAGCTCTATTGAATCACCATCGTAAGCCCCACAATCAACAAAGACTTCCTTATCCATTAAGCCTAAAATGGTTTTTTCCATAAAAATTTTATATTTTGACCTAGCATTATCTATATATTTATAATCTGCAGTAATTCTAAACTTTATTAAATTATTCAATACCATTTTTGACTCTTTGTCTGATAATAACTTTTCAACTTTTGAGATATCTGATTGGTTTTTGTAATTAAATACAGATTCAAACATGTTACTAATTTGGGGGATTGAAAAAAATTTTGAGTTTATTAAATTTAAATAATAAGGCGTATAGATATATTTGAAGTTATTTTTCTTTAAAAGTTTATATATTTCATTTCCATATAAAATGCTTGCTATTACTACGGGTAAGTCTGTATATTTTTTGGCATGCTTAACTGGAATCACTTCAATATTATTAATTTTAGAACCCCACAGCAACTTATTCTCATCTATAACTGCTTTTACAATAATTCCATTTTCTTGAAGTTTAGTAAGAAATTTTCTCCCCAATCGACCAGCACCAAATATAAGAACTGAGTTATTTTTTCCTATAGTTTCAAATAAATCTAATTGACTTGTTTTTATCTTGTTAAGATATTGTTTCTTACTTAATGAAAGTTTCATAGAAATCAAAAAATAATAGTAAATTCTTAGATTATGATAGATTAATGTATAGTCCAACCCCCGTCAACTAACAAATTATGGCCAGTAATATACCTAGACGCATCAGATGCTAAAAATAAAACTGGTAATACCAAGTCTTTGGGAACTGCCATTCTAGCTAAAGGAGTTAGCTCCTTATATCTTTTTACGAACTTAGGATCTTGATTATCAAAAACACCACCGGGGCTTATGCAATTAACCCTAATATTTTTATTGCCAAAATAACTGGCAAAATATTTAGTCATAGTATTAATCCCTCCTTTAATTAACGCATATGCAGGAGCTGTGGTCATATTTGTATTCTCATAAATAGAGAAGGTTGGAGCAACTAGACCATAGATCGAGCTGAAATTTATTATACTTCCCCTTTTATTTTTAGACATCTTTAATGCTACCTGTTGAGAAATGTAATAATATCCACCTAAATGATCCAATAAATTTTTTTGAACAGATTCGAATGGAACATTTTCTATACCAAGCGACCAGTCAGTTGTTCTAGGAAAACTACAGTTTACTAAAACATCAATTTTCTTAAATTTTGAATATGAAAATCCCACCATGTCATCTATTTCTTTTTTTTTAGAGATATCAAACAAAAAAGAAATATTTTTAGAGTTATTGATCTTGCTTAATTTTTTCAAAAATACCTCATCGACAACTCTGTCTACTATTATCAAGTTCGCTCCGAGTGAAGAAAAACCATAGGATAGTTCTTTACCTATCAGACCAAAACCTCCAACCAAAAGCACGTTTTTGCCTTGCAAGTCTGAAAAGTCGTATTTCATAATATATATTCTTTTCAACCTAGAAAAGATAATGGGTATTATTGTAACATATTGCTAGGGTCTAATTTCCTCTATTTTTACTAGTCGTTTCTCCTTAATAGATTTATGAGTAGAAAGTAAAATTTTTAAATTATCTATTCCATCTTGTAGGGAAATTTCTGTTTCCTTATTCATTCTTATGCTATCTATAAAACTCTTAAGTTCCAATTTGAACATATCATTTCTTTTAAATCTATCGTTATAAATAATTGTTTCTTTAGTAACAATTTTTTCCTTATTTTTATAACTATGAAGTTCTAAAATATTAGAATAATAATCGAATTCTATTTTTCCTTCGTTGCCTATAATGCTCCATTTTCTTTCCGCCGGGTTTTGAAGATAATCCAAATGGATTTCGGCAACTAGTTTGTCTTTAAATTGCATCAATATCTCCACGGCATGTTCTGTAGTAATTTCTAGAGAAGATTTTCTACTAGATAAAGCAAAAAGATTTACCGGTTGTCCGAATAACCAGCTCAATATATCAATCTCGTGACACAAGGTAAAAATTGGGCCTCCTCCTAGTTTTGCGTTACCTGCATAGCTCTTTCTATAATCCTCGTGTGGATGCCATAAAGGTAAATATTCTCCGCAACTCATTCTAACTGATATGGGAAAACCAATTAGATCATGACTAATCCACTCTTTAATTTGTCTGACCGCTGGATGGTAACGCATCATGAAGCCAATAAAAATAGCAAGTTTTTTTTCTCTCGATATCTCAAGAAGTTCTTCTGAGCCTTTCAAATTTATTGAGAGCGGCTTCTCAATAAACAGGTGGCATCCGCTCCTTGCTAATTTCAGAGCTAACTGCATATGGAAAGCAGAGGGATTTGTAATAAAAGCAACATCGGGTTTTTGGACAATTGCTTCATTAATATCGGTAAAAATCGGGATTTTAATAGAAACACCGTCAATTAGCAAGTTTTTCCTTCTATAAGCTATAATATCTTTTTCGCCTAGTGAAATAAGATTGTCTAAATGACGTCTCCCTATAGATCCTAAACCGCATAATAAATATTTCATTACTTTCTTTTATTAATTTTACTGGTTTCAAAATATCTATCTTCAATTAATAATTTTTTACTTAGATAATTACTGTTCCTTTTTAAGTAATCATAGAGTTTTAGTATTCCATCTTCGTAGGTCGTGAAAGAATAAGTACCAATCTCAGACTTTAATCTAAGATTATTTGCTGTATATTCAAAATTTAACCCATCATTTACAATCTGTATTGCTGATTTTCTACTTGAAATTTTGTTTATAATTTGAGCTACCTCTAATAAGCTAACTGACTTATCTGGTGTGATATTGTAATCAGCATATTGTGCATTATTATTGATGAAAAAATCCAATATTGGCATTAAATCATCGATATATAGATAGTCAAAAACTACATTTTGCTTAATTTTTATTGGAAGTCCAAAAATATTCTTCGCTATTGAGTTAGATATAAATTTTGTTAGATAATTTTCATGTATACCATATATGCCAAATAATCTCAGATTAATAATATTGTCAAAATTTTTACTAATTTCATGGATGGTAAATTTAGAAAAACCATACGAATCATCCGGAATAAATTGACCCCATTCATCTTCTTTAATTTTTTTAAAACTTCGATTTTTTGCATACTCTGCTCCTGATCCAAAATGAATAACTCTTTTAACCTTATGCGCATTGTGAACAATACTTTCAAACATTCTCAAATTTTGTTCTATATCATTCTCTTTACTTACTACTGCAGAATGGATAATTATATCTATTTTATTTTTTTCTATGTATTTTTTTACTTTTAAATAATTTTTGATATCTAACTTCCTATGCGATGGGGCAAAAATCTCATATTTACTTCCTAATTGTGCCAATATATTCTTGCCAATAAAACCACTTCCTCCAGTCAGTAAGATTTTCATAAATTTATTTATTATCAAACAAGTGCATGTTTTCCCAAATTTCTTCCCTTGGAAGAAAAGGAAATAAGTCTTCAAGTGGCCTAGACTCTAGAGTTCCATCTGGTCTTTGAAAAGTAGAACTCCTAGGAACTCTAGGCTGATTGTATGCGATATTTACTTCACAAAGAACGGGTCCTTCTTTATTAATTACTTTTTTTACCCTACTTCTAATTTCATTATTATTTTTTATATATTCATAACTTAAGTTATAAGCTTGTGCTAGCTTACTGAAGTCAGGATTACTAACTCCAGTCGAAATATCAGCTCCAACTAATCGACCTTTAAAAAGATTATTCTGGGTATCTCTAATAGATTTGTACCCAAGGTTATTAAATACAAAAATTTTGACGGGTAATTTATAATGAGCAATCGTGGCTAGTTCTTGGATGTTAAATTGTAGACTTCCGTCTCCTGTTACTAAGATCGTCCTTCTGCATCCGTTAGCAATGCATGCCCCAATTGCAGCAGGCAGGCACCAACCCATCTGACCGAAATTCTTATTTACATAAACGCGCTGCCTTTTTTTTACTTTAAATGACTGAATTATACTTACAACATCGAGTCCCATGCCTGTTACAACCGTATCTCTTGAATCCAATAATTCGGATAATTCACTTGCAAAAACATAACTATTAACATATTTTTTCCCTTTAAGATAGTGCAGTGGATTAATAATGTTATATTTTTCTTTCCATTTTTTGCACGCTGATTTCCATTTATCTGAAAAATTAAATTTAACTCCTTTGCTTTGTCTTAGTAATTCATTTAAAAACTCTTTGGCATCTAAATTAATTGGTAAATCAATCTTTAAGGTAAACTTATCTAACTCTGATTTATCGATATTAACCATAATTATTTTTGCATTTGGTGCAAAATGCTTGTAATCAAAACCTGTTGAAGTTATATTTAAACTTGCTCCTATCGCAAGAACCAAGTCGGAATTCTGTAGTGTGAAATTTGCACGTCTCTGACCCTTTGGACCATATCTACCCATATAAAGAGGGTTATCTTCGTTAATTAAATCTAATCCGTTTTCGTCAGTTACGATTGGAATCTTATATTCTGCCATGTAACTGGCTAATAACTTCTGAGCCCCTGAAAGCCTTACTCCATTACCACCAATTATTAAAGGTCTTCTCGAATTTTTAAGCATTTTTAATGCTTTTTCCACGTCTTTCTTTAATGCATCGGGCAATTTGGTATCCTTAATATAATCAAATCCTATTAAATCGTTATCATTAATCGTTGAGCTTTGGACATCTAGCGGGATATTGATCCAAACGGGACCCTGTCTTCCCGATGTTGCCAGATAAATTGCTTTTTCCAATTGATATCGTATATCTTCAGGCTTCATAATTGTAACTGCATATTTTGTGATTGGCTTAACTATATCAATTATGTTTATTTCTTGGGGACCTAGTTGCCTAGACTTTGAGTAATCTGCAATAATCTCTCTTTTTACTTGTCCCGAAATAATAATCATTGGAATAGAGTCGACCCAAGCAGCAGCAACTCCAGTAATTGCATTTGTGCTTCCGGGACCTGTTGTCACAAGACAGGCTGATATATGATTTTTCATTCTGGCATAACTTTCCGCACTTGTTGCAGCTGCTTGTTCATGATAGTTCGTATAATATTTGATTTTTTTGTTATTTCCGATAGAATCAAGTAAGTACATAATTCCGCCCCCAGACACTAAGAAAATGTCTTTTATTCCTTTTTCCACCAAACAATTTATTACGTAATCTGAAAGTCTAATCATTTTATTATTTCAAATATATAAGCAGGTTTCTTCGTGATTCTAAAAAAACAATAAACTTTTTTTATTTTAGAATTTGTTTATACCATTTCAGAATCTCAACTAAAGTTTTTTCTATTGATTCATCAGATTTCCATCCCAACCTCTTTATTTTTGTATTATTCAAATGTTGGTAAGGAATTTCGTTTTTAGCATTATTTAGAATTTTATAATCTATATTAGTTTTTAATATTTCTTCACATTTTTTTACAAGCTTTAGAACAGATAATGTATCTGTGGAAGAAAAATTGTATGCCTGCCCTTTTGTTTTTTTTAATCTTTTAAGTAAGAATAAATATCCATCTACGACATCTTTAACATACAAATAATCTCTTACGTAAGTTCCATCGCTTCTTAAAAGAAGTGTCTCTTTATTGATAACCGCCTTACAGATATCGGGAATAATCCTTCCAAAATGCATATCCCCCTCGCCATATACGTTTCCAAAACGTGTCACAACAACTGGCAGATCATAAGTTTTATAATAAGTTTGGGAGATTAGATCTTGACAAGATTTTGATACATCATATGGATGATCTCCCCGTAAGGGTGAATTTTCTTTGTATGCTGTTTTTGTTTTTCCATATGCCTTATCCGAGGAAGCAACGACTATACCTTTTATGTTCCCGTTTTTCCTTACCTGTTCAAGAATGTTAACGGTTCCCATAATATTGGTTTCAAAGACTTTTGTTGGATTTTTATACCCCTCTTCTACTATCGGCTCTGCGGCGAGATGAAATATGTAATCAATCTTGTTCTTAGAAAAAAACCCTTCAACAGCTTTTTTATCACGGATGTCAACAAAACTGAAGTTGCATTTTTTGTCTAATTTATTCTGTGTGAAATAAGACTTAGGGTCAATTTTTATATCAATGACTAAGACTTTTACTCTAAGGGCTAATAATTTTTTAACAAGATGCCCTCCAATAAATCCAGCTCCACCTGTAACTAGTATTTTCTTTCCGTTCAATCTTTCCATACTTTCCACTTTGGATCTTCTTTCCAATATTTATTTAGACTATCAACATCAGGATAGGTATCCATAGAGTGCCAAAATCCATCGTGATTAAATACTGACAATTGTCTCTTTGCAACC
>Ga0066639_10005422_pt1 | contig 10717 bp, 10 predicted proteins | sample CryGeyCG2114_010_2_FD_59504 | JGI IMG/M metagenome (GOLD analysis project Ga0066639, IMG submission 59504) | Groundwater microbial communities from aquifer - Crystal Geyser CG10_big_fil_rev_8/21/14_0.10 | ecosystem: Environmental > Aquatic > Deep subsurface > Groundwater | place: USA: Utah... | reverse complement strand
TTTTTAATGCCTTTAATAAGTTGTTCATATTTGTAAGTATATCAAAATAAATAAGGCGGAGAAGCCAAAAGTTCTAGCTCCCCCGCCAAATTCAAGTTTAGGCAGGCTTAATCTCTCCCGCTGTATGTTCCACCGTAACGCCGACGGAGATGATCGCGTGCTTCAGCTGCGCGAATCATTGATTCAAGACGACGTGTCATGACCTTCAGTATTGCAAGTGCCCGCGGTGTCGCGCTTTCTGGGACAGCATGCGAGCCAACTGGCGTCCATTGATATGCCTCCATTGCCTCGGTGTCGCTGGCAACAATTCGTCTCAGCTCCACGGCATCGTGGGCTTCATTCAATCTTCGTCCAAAATCATCGGAACGATACAGACGGATATCGACTGCAACGAGGCGATACGCCTCACCGTCGTTAGGTCGATACCACGCGACCACTTGTTCAGCAAATTGATCGCCCTCATCGACATCAAAGAACATCATACGTCGGTCATCATGGACAGGGAAAAGCTCTGCACCAATCGGAACTTCTTCCCCTGTGTGATTCCCAATATGCTCCTTAGGATCAGTAGCTACCAGAATCGGTAGCGGGAACAATGTAATGAACGAGGGATAGTACGTACCATGCGGCCGTGCCATTGTGCACCTCCCAACTATTCGATCGGCATATTATAAACTATGGGGATTGTGAGTACAAATTACGGAACGCAGAGGATGGATTGGAGCGAATCTTGCTCTGAGGCAGAAAGCTCATTATAACTTTGCATAATTCCACCTATTGTAGGTTTTTCTGAAGCATTGGAAATCGGAACCTGGTCGGTTACACCCAAAACATCAACCAGTTTCCCCCTACCGGCTTCAAGTGCATTAGAAATAGGTTTTGGGGCGGACTTCCATCCTAAAACTTCTGTTATTACTGTCTTTCCCCCAACAAGCAATAACCCTTCAATCAAAAGCGCCAAGAAAAATCCAAAAGCTACCCCCCCCATAGCACCATTCAAATGCCAATCTACAAACCTTCTTCTCATCTGAGCAATTGCCAAAACCAATAAAAATAACAAAATAACTATTGCTATTGCCTGAAAATAATTTGTAGCAATGTTGAGATTTCCCAACTGGAAATTAAACGACTTGAAGGCTGCGTTTGTAAGGCTGGAAGGCAATTGTGGCATCTGCCTAAATTATACTATATGCCTTACTTATAAAGACTGAAGATCACTGTCTAGTTCAGCAAAATCGCTACTTGTATCATTAATTGTTGTAGCATTTAACTCAGCTTCCATAGCACCTATTTCACTAGAATCAGAAACTTCTTGAGGCTCTTCTTTCATCCGAGATTCCTGATTATAATTAAAGGTGTTACTCACTATGCTTTGCCCGCCATTGTTTAAAAAGAAATACAAAACAATAGCTGCTCCCAATATTACAACCGCGACTGCTAACATTACCAGTGATGTAAAACCTTTTTTATTACTCATCTTCTTGTGTCTCACTTACTAACGATTTTAGTTCTTGCAGAGTATCTTGTACAACCTGTCGAGCACTGCGGACAGACTCATTCATCTTTTGAATATCTGATTTGAATGCAATAATAGTAGAACTGACATCTTCACCCAAAGTATTTTCGTCACCTATTTCAAAGACATAACTCTTGCCCGCTTGCTCATTAACAAAGCCCTGTGCAATATCAATAGCCGCTCGTGCATCACTCAAAGTAACTAAACTTATACCTTCAGTAGATGCGCGCTCTTCAATTTTATCCAAAATTAAAGTGAGCCTGGTCAACGTGTTATTTGCATGCTGAACAAATTTCTCATTTAGAGTTTGAAGCCTAGTATCAAGCCTCTCGACGATTGCCTGCTTACGTTCATCTTTTATTTCAGATAATCTCTCTCTAAATTGTTCTTTCTGTTCTGCAATATCTTCTTTTGCATCTTCTAGGCGCTGTTGAACACTTAGCCTAATTTCTTCTCTATTCTCCTTGGCGGTTTCTATCCTATCCTGAACTCTTTCTCGGACCTCTGTAGTTACCCTTTCCAAACCTCTTGGCGTCAGAGAATCATCAGCTTCTATTGGAGTCTGAGATAATATCAAAGTGGAAGAAAAGATTAGGAGAAAAGAGGCAAGAAACAATGAAATGCCGTATTTCATAATGTTTATACTATACAACTTTTAATAATTATGCAATTAGTTGTTTGGGGTTGCCGTTGGAGAAGCAGAAGGCGATGGACTTGCTGTAGCCTTTGGTGTAGAAGTTGCACCGATTCTAGGTCCAGTCAGGATTCTGACATCAAATCCACCTGAAACTGTTCCTGTTTTTACCTCTACAGACCCGTAAAGGTCTTCTAGTTCATTTGTTATTTCGTCAGTCAGAATCTGCGGCAAATCTCTAGAATATGTAACAGTTGTAGTAGTTTCATCTTGACTGTCCGCATTCGCAGCCTCAATATTTCCAAAACCCAAACCTTCCAATTTACCTTTCAGAAAACTTGCTTCCCCGGGAGTTCCAGTCCCATTTAAAACTTCAATTTTAACTTCAGATTTGTCAATTTCAGCAGGAGTTGGTGATGGCTCAGAAGTTGGAATAACTTCAGGAGTTGGGAACGTGCTCAAGCCTGCAGTCGTTGGACTTGGACTAGCTTCTTCACTAGCATTACCCAAACTGTTGGCAATAAAGAACCCGCCAATAGCTAATATCAAAATCACACCAATCAAAGCAATTATCCATTTTGGGAACCCCTTGCCTTTTTTGCGGTTAGGAGTATCTGGAGCACCAGTACTTACAGGAGGGCGAATTGTAGGTTCTTGCCTCACAGGGTCAACATATGAAGCGTTTTGATTAACGTTTTGGTCATCCATAGCCTGTCGAGGCAATATACACACAAATCACCATCTCTGTCAATACTAAAGAAATTACGAAGATCTCCAGGTATAAGCATTTTTACCTTCAGCTGGCAATACAGTAATCTGAGATCCAGGATTTATCTCATTGCTCAACATTGCTCTACCAATGACATCTCCAATTTGCAACTCGATCAACCTTCTCATTGGTCTGGCTCCAAAGGCAGGTTCATATCCTTCTTCCGCAATTTTCTTAACAGCATCCTCACTAAATACAATGTCGATGTCTTTTTCTTTCAAATTGTTGGCCAACTCATTTACCAAAATCCCTGCCACCCGGGTCAAATGTTCCGGGCTCAATGGTTCGTATACAACAACGCCATCGAATCGATTTATTAATTCAGGAGAGAAAATTTGTTGCTGCATCACATTATCAACTGTCAATCGCTGGAGTTTTTCTCCGCTAATTCCCTGCTGTATCAATTGCCTAACTTGCTCCGCCCCAGCATTAGAAGTCGCTATAACAAAAATATTTTGTGCTTTGAATGTTCGGTCGAAAGCATCGACTATCTCGCCTTCATCTAGCAATGCGAGTAAAAGATTATGGACTTCAGGTGGGGCTTTTTCGATTTCGTCTAACAACAACAAACACGATGGATTTCTGGCAATGCTATTAGTAAGCATACCTGGAAGATTTCTATCTGCAGATCCAATCAATCTTTCAAGTCCTTCCCTTCCAGCATATTCTGCCATATTGAAACGAATCATTTTCTCTTCAGACCCAAAGTAAACTCTTGATAATACTTTTGCTGTCTCAGTCTTTCCAACACCTGTTGGGCCCAAGAATAGGAATGACCCTAAAGGACGTTTATTTTGAACAACTCCCATCGTTTTACTTCGTAATATTTTTGAAATTAAGGAAACTGGAGTCTCCTGGTTGATTAATCTTTCATGAATTACCTCCTCCAATTTGCTCAATTGCGCTCTGCGTTCATCGTTTAGACTATTAAAAGATATTCCCGTTTTTTCAGCTAAAATTACTTTTATATCTCCGATTGTGACTGATTTACTAGATTTTGATTGTGCGTAAGAAACGGCAGCATCTAGTAGCTCTAGGCATTTTTCTGGATACGGCGCCTCGGTTATGTATTTGTCACTGCCTGTTTGAATCATCCTTAATGCTCTTGTGGTAAAGACAATTCCAGACGTTTCTTCCCAATCAGTTGCCGCATCTACCAATATTTCAAAGGCCTCGCTCGAAGTAGGTTGCTGCACGGAAATAGTTTCAAAATATTTTCTCAAACGCATATTCCTTGAAAGAAAACGTTCATAATCAACCTCTGATATTGTGGATATTATTCTCAAGCCCCCTTTACGAACATAATCTTCTATCGTGTCGCTGAAATCTATTCCTTCAATCTCTTGACTGGTTAACCGATGAAGGTCACGGATAACCAAAATTACATTACCAGCGTACGCTGCTTCTGCCAACAATTGAGAGAATAAAGTTTTCTTTCCTGCTATATCCTCAGAACCAGACAACAAAGTTGAATAGTCAAGCTCAAGTACCCGCTGATAAGAAAGCTTTTTGCCAAGCTCCCCCCGCGATGCTCTGTGTGCAAACTCTAGTACCACGGTGTGCTTCCCGACCCCCGGAGGCCCTGTAAGAATTATATTTTGTCCATTCGCCAAACTTCTTTCCATGCGGTTGACCACATTCTGTCTTCCAATTAAATGATGGCTAAAAACTCTAGGACTGCCCAAATCTGTTGCAACCTTATTCAAATTAGGAGTATATCCATATAACAGTTCAAGCGCCAGTCCAGGTCTCCCCAAGCTTGGGTCATCATTTATATAACTTTCATCGGTCATTTTCTTATCCCACCAGGCAGCGGCTTCTAGAATGTCTTCTCTTTTCATATTCTGTGAGCGTAAAAATTGGTCATTCCACATACCTTGATCTAATAATATCTGTATTAAATGCCTAAAATTATTTACCGAGGTCCTTTCCCAATCAACATTAACTGTCTGCGCCCCCTTAGCCATGATGTCCGGGTCTCCACCCATATGAGAAAGTAAAAATTGCCCGGCATATGAATCTTTCAAAACTTGTATTGGATGCTTGTGTTGCATATTTAATGCCAACTCATTTGCAATAATATTGGGATGACTTTTGTATTTTTTATAAGTCGAATAAGACAGCATTGGTATTATCAGCCAGAAAACGAAACCAAATAATCCCGCTATAGAAACAACCAAGATTACAAATATACCAACAGCAAAAAAAACCAATCTTACAACCGCTCCGATTGACCTGGAAATTAAGTTAAATGAAATCTTTTCAAGAGATTTCAACGGGTTGAATCCAGATCTTGTTTCGGTATCAACTAGTTTTTTCCATGGAGCAAAGCAAGATGCTAGTAATTGATACAAAGAAAAATAATGATTCAGCCATTTAAGCGAAAAAATATATCTTTGAAAATAGAAAGTTAGGCCATAAGTATAATGCCAGGACAGAAATGACATACTATTCCAGTTTAACATGAAGCTAAACTAGGCTGCGCAAAATTTCTAAAATTTGTTGCTGATTTCGTCCAATGAACCAAAATATATAAGCGGCAGTTCCAGGCAAAACAACAAGGTTTTCTATCCAACTTCCAGTTGTGATTCTAAATGCTGAGATCGGAGGAATCCCAAATCTAAATGGTAACGGGAATAATAGAGGCAGGCCATCCTTAGTAAACATATCTGCTACTAAGTGAGAAATGTATCCAATCATCATGGCATCAAAGACCAGTTTTGCATTAACATAATTTGGATTTAGCAACCTCATTGTGATGAGCTGAATAATCAAAGACATTACATAAAATCCAAGTATTGAGTGTGAAAAAGCTCTATGTCCAAGAAATAGCCTTCTCAATAGTTTTCCCAAGTAGTTCCCGCCCGGGAGAAGCTTATAAAGTTTGTTGCCTGCTTGGTCCAAATCAGGAATTGTTGCACCAATGACATTGCCAACAACTGCAGCTCCAACCGTAAATAAATTTAGCGACTCAGGAGGATTCAAACTTGCAACCGTTATTAAAGATGCAAAAGCAATGGCGTCATGTGTTCTAGCTGTCATAAATCCATTCTATTCCATTCTCGAAGTTGTACATAAATGTCATTGCTTTGATACTCATCGACGACAGTTCCAAAGTTGAGATTGACTTCATTAAACCAAGCATTCAGACGAGACTGATTACCTGGATCTGGTTCATAAATGTTAAAAAACAATTCTGAAGTTTTCAGATCTCCAGGAGAAAAGGAACTTGTTTGTTCCGGCTGATAACTGTATTTATCTTTAGCATAAGTAACAAATAAATAGTTCCATGGATAATCCTGGAAATAAGGCAAGGTATAAATCCAAACTGAGAATTCTTTACCATGTGCTTTTTGGTACATCCAATCAATAATATTCTTTCTATCTTGTAGGGTAATTAGATTCTCGTCTCCAATTGGGATTAGCGCATTTGTTGGTTTGTAAAGATATTGGAGATTATTCAAATTAAAAATAATTATTATTACAACGGTTAAATATTTAAGTAGTGTGGGGAGTTTTAAAATTCCATAAGAAACAACTGAGATTACAACTGGCAAAGCTGCGATATAGAAAAAACTAATTGCTCCTCTCTGGAAAAGACCTAAAAACAAAAACGGAATTAGCAAATAAGAATAAACTAGAGTTTTATATTTATTACTATAAATTTTGTATATTCCCCAAATAAAAAGCGCTGTGGATATGACATATAAAGGATGCAAAAAACTATGGTTAACTTCTCTAAGAAAAATTACTAAATTATCCCAAAACACTGAAACACCAAATCCCACTCCTCCACTATTCCCAAATACAAAAGTATAAATGGCCTTTAAAGTAACAAAATCATGCCTGAGTTGAAAAACTATTAATGGCACAGCAGGTAAAGTTATGCCAGCAGCAACTGCGGCAATGCTCTTTGTGCGTATCTGCTGTTTGTAAAAATACATCAAAAACGGAACTATAAAAACTCCTACAGCAGCATTGGTCTGGATTATTTGCCCAACCAACAAAGAAGTTATAAAAATTCTAATATAATTTACTGGTTTCTTATACTGAAGTGCCAAAAGATAAATTAATATATTTGTTAACGGAAGTATAAACGGAACTGTGATAAACCATTTGCTATAAGAAATCATGCCGTACGAAATCGCGTAAATCACTATCGTTAGCAAAGCAGTTTTTTCATTAAATATTTTTTTAACTCCCAAATACAAAAACAAGAGAGATATACTTTCTAAAAATATCTGAAAAATGGCCGGCACAACTACATTCCCTCCAGACAAGGCATAAAACGGAAGGAGCATCCAATAATAGATTGCCGAATGAACAATACCATCAACATCGCTTGGAGCTCCAATCAAAGAGATATCACCGTCATGCCATTGATGGTATATGTCCATGGCAACCAAACCCTGGTCCCGGTGAAATAACAAATCAGTTGGGAGTTTATAAACTCTTAATATAAATGCGAGAGTGATAAAGCAAATAACAATCCAAAACTGCTTACGAGATTTCATCAAAATATTTTAACAATTTTTCTTTTGCACTTTCAGGAAGTAAATTTAAGTCTTTCAAATTATCAAAAGCTATCCAGACTGGTTCATAGAAATCATTTCCTGAATTGCGTTCTCCTTCTGGTCCCCCCAAAACAGGGTCTTTATTTTCAACATCAACAATAAACATTGGATCTTCATTCTCACCATTTTGGTAGTTAAAAGCTAATTTGGGGTTTGAAGCTTTTAATGTCAGTTCTTCCATTATTTCCCTGATTGCAGCTTGTTCAGGAGTTTCCCCATCTTCAACATGACCTCCAGGAAAAACCCAATACTCTCTGCCATCCTTTATCCTATGCATCAGAAGAATCTTGTTATCTTTAATAATTATCGCCGCTGCCCTCATCGAGGATTTAGTTTACCACTTTGTGTTATAACTACTTAATGTTTGATCCAGAAGACGAATCCATTCCAAGTGGAGAATCAAGATCTTTTGAAGAATCAGAGCTAATCTCAGGATCTGATGGCTGGATTACTCCAGGTGGAAAATTTTATTCTTGTACCCCAGAAGAACATGATACATGTGCGAGCTTTTTATTAGAAAATAGAAAAGATGAGATCCAAAAAGCACTCAAACAAAATAAAAGCAACAGACAAAACCAGATAGACAGTTTGCCTCCGAGAGTAATTTTGAAAGCAGCCGGATATGCATTATTCTCTCACGGTATTTTAGCAGAGCAAAATCTTCCCAAGGATTTAAGTCTAGAACAAATCAAAAAAATAAGTGACGCAAATCTAAAATTCACTCCAGAAAGCGGTCGAATAGAACCCAATTTGTATTTAGAGTTTCAGAAAACTCTTTCTGCAAATGAAGAATTAAGTAACCTAATGGAAGTGTTCGGATATGAAGGACGCGAAGGGATAACGAACTGGATAGCAAATCCTTCTACTATTCTATATTTATCCGATTGGATGGATAGCAGAGGAGCAAGAACTGCACTAGAAGTATATGACTTAATCACGAGAGGATATTCATCTGAATATAAATTTGGGGAAGCTATCAACCATGGAGATCAATTTATCTGGAGAAAAGTTTCTCTGGCATCTGGTGGTGACATATATATTCAAATGAACGAACACGAGCACGACGCATTCCAAGACTACGTTGGCGATCATGATTATTTAATTTCTTTAGTCAGTCTTGACCAAATTAAAGAATTCTTACAAACAGAAGCAATTCCAGAATTAGAATAATTATTGAGGCATTTGGGGATAGTGGCAGTGTTTAAATTTTTTGCCACTGCCGCACCAGCATGGGTCGTTTCTGCCAATTTTTTTGGCGGAAGATTTACCTGGCTCTGTTTTAACAAAAGCAGGCTCACCTTCTTTTATAGCTTCATCAGCTCCACCACGAAGTCCAGTGTTGTCCCTAGTATCCTCATTTGTCCTGGCTTGATCGAGTGGGATCTCTTGTCTAGGAGTGCCAACCTGGATTCTAAACAGTCTTCGAGATAACTCTTCACTAATTCTTCCAATCAAATTCTCAAACAAACTGTATGCTTCCTTTTTAAACTCTACCAGAGGGTCTCTTTGACCATAAGCCCGCAAGGTTACGCTTTCACGGAGTCCATCAATGTGATCGATATGATCTATCCACAAATGGTCTATGGAACCAAGATATGCAAATTTTTCAATCTGTCTCATAACGTCATTTCCCATCTCTTTCTCCCTTTGTGCATGCAAACTGTTAATCATATTCAACATCAACTCACGAACTTTTTCTTGATTTTTAATCTTTTTAATTTGAGTTTTTAATTTATCTCGAGAGATATCATCAAGAGGAATGATTTCATTGAAACCAATAGCAGCCTGTTCTTCATCCATGTCAGCACCGTCTGTGGTGGCCAAAATTAACAAACGGTCAACTTGGTGTTCTAACTTTTCTAAAACTTCATCTTTAACATTCTTTGAAGAAAGTATGCGCTTACGCAACTTGTAAATAATATCTCTTTGTTGATTGGCAACATCATCGTATTCGACAACTCTTTTACGAGCATCAAAATGAAATCCTTCAACTTTAACCTGTGCTTGTTCAACTGCTTTTGAAATTAACTTATTCTCCAAAGGTTGATCATCAGGAAGCTTTAATCTGTTCATCAGGTTTGTCATTTGTTCTCCACCGAAAATCCTCATCAAATCATCTTCCAAAGACAAATAAAATCTGGAAGATCCTGGATCTCCTTGACGACCTGAGCGTCCTCGAAGCTGATTATCAATTCTCCTTGACTCGTGTCTTTCAGTACCAATGACATGCAACCCCCCCGCTCCAATTACCTTATCATGACGTTCTTGCCATTCTTTATATGCTTTTGATTTTTTAAATTCTTCCTGTGACATACCCACTTCTCTTTCCGGAAGAGCTCCACCAAGGACAATATCAACACCACGACCTGCCATATTAGTGGCAACCGTAACTGCTCCAGGCTTGCCTGCATCAGCAATTATTTGCGCTTCTTTTAAGTGGTTTTTAGCATTCAAAACATTATGAGCGATCTTCTTGCGCTTCAAATACTGGCTAATAATTTCGTTTTTATCAATAGAAGTAGTACCAACCAACACAGGCTGTCCTTTTTTTATCTTTTCTTCAACATCAACAGCTACAGCGCTATATTTTGCACTTGTGGTTTTATATATCAAATCGCCATTATCCTCACGTGTAATGGGTTTATTCGTTGGAATGACGACCGTATCTAGTTTATAAATTTTCTTAAACTCATCCGCTTCTGTAGCTGCAGTACCTGTCATCCCAGCTAAAATCTCGTACATGCGGAAGTAATTCTGGAAAGAAATGGTTGCGAGAGTTTTACTTTCCTGTTGAATAGGGACACTTTCCTTAGCCTCTACAGCTTGGTGAAGACCATCACTCCATCTACGTCCGGGCATTAAACGACCTGTGAATTCATCAACAATGACAACCTCATTGTCTCGAACGACATACTCTTTGTCCCTCCTATACAAGGATCTTGCACGCAAAGCATTTTCGATATGATGAATTGCCTCATAATCTTGCTCGTACAAATTTGTTAGTCCCAATATTTTTTCTACTCTAGAAATCCCATGCTCAGTTAACGAAGCACTTTTTGATTTCTCATCTATCGTAAAGTCTGTATCTCCGTTTAGTTTGCTAATAATATCTGCAAACTTGTAATACTTTTCTGTGGGGTCAGTATCTGGCGCCGAAATAATCAATGGGGTTCTGGCTTCATCAATCAAGATAGAGTCGACCTCGTCAACGATTGCATAATAAT
>Ga0066639_10005420_pt1 | contig 10719 bp, 10 predicted proteins | sample CryGeyCG2114_010_2_FD_59504 | JGI IMG/M metagenome (GOLD analysis project Ga0066639, IMG submission 59504) | Groundwater microbial communities from aquifer - Crystal Geyser CG10_big_fil_rev_8/21/14_0.10 | ecosystem: Environmental > Aquatic > Deep subsurface > Groundwater | place: USA: Utah... | reverse complement strand
TTTTTTAAATCTGATTTTTTTTCGACAGACTGTTTACTTGAAGCGGAATCGGTCCCGGCGCCATTGCCGCTGGCGACTGCGTCGGTTGATTTATCGGCTGATTTTTCTGTCGATTTAGAAGTTGATTCATTCGCTGATTCATTTGACGATTTGCTGGTTGCCGCCGGTTGTTTTTTATAGTCCGTGGCGTACCAACCTGAACCTTTTAGCGTAAACGAAGAAAGGCTCATAATTTTTTTTACCTCAGATCCACAAGTAGGACATTCCTTCATTGGCGGGTCAGAGATTTTTTGTAATTTATCGATAACTTTTTCGCACTTTGCGCACTCGTATTCATAAATGGGCATTAATAGATTTCCTAATTATTTACGGAATCGCACCACTCCTAGTGCTCGTAAAAGTGGCACAATCCCGCGTTCTCTTTTCTCTCTCAGTATCAACGCTGATTTTTCAACGCTAAATTTTCTAATCTTCTAATCTTTTTAGCTCGTCAAGTCTACGATTCAGCATAACATCAATTGCACCTCGAAAATCTAATGGATCTTTATTTTGTCGATTAGCTTCCGAATCAATATTTTTTCCATAGGTTTGAGCCAATAAGATCACCGTTTGCGCATGCATTCCCAGTAACTTTTTGCCGCGAAACGAGAGGCGAAGGTCCTTGGCCAACGTATTCATTTCATAAGCCAAACCCAACGCTTCGGCGAGCACATTCATTCGCTCAGTACCTGTAGAAAATCGCTCATAATGCTCTTCCGACCCAGCGTCTTTCCAAAAATCCGCATCAAAAATACGAATTGCACGTCGAAGTGCAATTTTTGTCCGACCTGGATTTTCAATCATCAATACAAGAATTTTTTCGCGGGCGTATTGCGAATCAATACCGAGCGCGGAAGATACTCCAGCTTGTAGCAGAGAATTAGTAACTCTTTCGTTTGCTTGATCCTGAACTTCGCCGGCATAACCATTTTTCAGCGCTACAAAAAGGAAGACCGCAAAGACGGTCGATATGAAACTAAACCAGTTTATAATATTTCGTTCTCTTGTGCTTTTCATTTCCTAGCCCCTATTATCATTGATTCATTCCTTTAGCGAAACTAACGTGCCGAGTCAATACTGATTTATAGGATATAACAGTTTGATATTATTATATTAAAATTACTGTTGCAAATTAATCAACTATGAATTAGGTTACCGACTGCAGTATTAGCGATGTTTTAAGGAGTTGTTCATGCAGAAGCGGGCGCGTCACAAATACCAATCTGGTTTATTTTGTTTATTACTTTTATTCAGTCTATTTCCAATTGACTTCAATGCCGTGGCGGGACAGTCCACCACAGGCCGTGCAATTGAACATTCTGGTGACCAGTCAAGTTGCTCTGCAGACCTGTATCACCTCGCCGGCGGAAAGAACTTCAGTCTACGTTTAAAAAGCCCGGACGGCAGAATGCTCAAACTTCCATCGCGAAATTACTATGCGGATTCACCGTTTAGAAACGTCGTAGATGAAGCGATCAATGGTCGAACGCCAGAAGAGCAAGCCAAGATTAACGAAACTCTCAAAGAAATTCACGCAAGCCACGAGATGTCCTTTAAGGCGAAGGACCCTTCAACTGGAAAATATGATGCAATATTTAAGGTTCCTGTTCACGGGCAGGCGGTTCCTCTTTCAAAAAAATATTACGACGAACTGGTCGACAGCACAGCACCGATCATGCGAGCACTAAGAGACCTTGCTCAAAAATTTTATGCGACCCCAAATCCAACGCCTGAAAATTTGGGAATTTCGAATTTGCCTGAAGCTCTCCAACGGCAGGTGATGGAAGTTCTCACCGATTCAATCTATTTTGAGCCAACCCTAGTGAATGAAAGCATGCGAGAGTATCCATTTTTTCCTGTTATTGGATTTGATGCTGCAATTGGACGAACCGATAAGGTGACTGGGAAATTTTTTGAGTTTAACAGCGGAACGCCCAGCGGATTAAGTAATAATATACAGTTAATTGAAGCGCTAAGAGAAGCCGATCCCAAATTATTCGCAACATTGAATGCTCGAATACCAAACGACAATACATTCGCGCTATTGAAAGAAATTATCGATTCTAATGCCAAAGCCTGGACGAAGAATAATGACGGAATATCCGTTGTCATCAGCCCAGGAAAGTTCAATGGAGCACACCCCGATGTTGAATCGATTTCATTATTTTCTGGAATGCCACTCGTAAAGCCAAGTGATTTGTATGAAGACTCCATTGGAAATATCCGTCTAAACGTAGGAAAAGATGAAGGCAACCCTGTGGTCACCGGCATATATGGACGTGCCGAAGAAAGTTTTTTCCTTCAATCAAATGACCTAGGAATTCCGATGATCGATCCGCATTACGCCGATAACCCGGAACTCGGAAAAAAATGGGGTTATGACCTTCGCGCCGGAGCTATATATGATTTCAAATTTGATAAAAAAGCCAAACGCATTGGAGTTCACCTCGATGAATCTGGAAACCCAAGATTACTTCCCGTCTACGATCAAATCGGAACCGACCCTACTCGACCTGATTCAGCTCCTGGCAATTTCGCGACTTCCATTACCAAAAGAAAATTATATTATAGCGGCATTGGTGGAAGACTTGTCGACGACAAACGAATATTTGAAGTTGCAAACGAACACCTGGCCCGACGATTCTCTCCTCCTACACTAGATGGAAGCCAAGTGATCGCGGGACCTCCAAGAACACTCAAGCCTGAAGAAATGGGTGAACTTGTTGCAAACCCAGAAGGGTTCGTTGTCAAAGATCCAGATAAATCCGGAGGCGAAGGCGTTATGATTTTAGTTAATCTTGACCCTGAAAAACGAGCTCAAGTAGTTGAGGAAGCCCTTCAGGACGCGAAAACCCCAACACCTCGTCTAACGGTTCAAGAGTTTGCAGACTTATCGGTACTGTCCTCAGTTGAAAAAAACGATTCCGACGAGTGGACCCGAGGAATGTTAGCAAACGACTGGCGAGTGTTTTCCCTCATGGGCCCAGACGGCGAAGTGATTGCAGGACCAAATTCATTTCTTCTTCGAGTTGCAAAACCATTTAGCGCCTCTACAAATACCTCCCAAGGCGGAGCATACGGAATTGGAGTAATCCTAGATGACGTGGAACCAACGAACCTAATTGAGGTAGCTCAAAGAAGGATGAGAGAATCGGTGCTTCCGAATCCAGGAGTAAGAAAGCCCCTTCCATTGTCGGGGCGAATTACCCTTGATCACTTTTTCGATTTTTTCAACCGATTGACCCAGCTTAGCGACCCGACGCAAGCGAATTTTCGACTCCTATCGGATAACCTAGAATACACGGCCAATATTCAACGTGATTTAATCAGCGTATTGGGCCGAAAATACTCCCCAATCATGACCTTGCTTCGAAAAGTAAAGAATGCTGAGATTTCTGTTACTGAATTTCATACCGAGCTACTCAAATACCGTGAGATGTTCTTATCTGAAACCGATTTTCCCTCAGAAGGCGTAGAGGAAATTGCTCGCCGAGCGCTGAATCAGTACAACCCTTATGTTGGAAGTCCAGTGGCGGAAGACCTTCCGAGCAGAAAAAAATTAATTAGAGACTACTTTAGCGTAGATGAGATTAAATCTGTAAAAGTACGTGAATATATTTCTAATGGAATTCGCGTTTCAAAGTCCGAAGTCGGACGATATGTTGAATCCAAAGATCCAATCGTACAAGAAATGATCGAACTCATTCAAGCCGAAGGAGGGGAAATTCGATTCATTCAAAATACTCTTGAAGACACTGGCGAAATCGGCAGCTGGGCACCCGGTGCCTATTTTAGAATAGCAAAAAATGGTAAACCAATAATTGGTATCGATTTTTCTCAAGATTTTGCGATCTCTGGGCTTGCTCACGAAATGGAACACTTTCACATGTGGAAAGAAATTAAGGACGGCCTCATAAAAGAAGGCATGCCCAAGAAAGATGCGGCTCAGGAAGCCAATCTTATTTCGCTTGAGTCGAAAAACCGAGTCATTGGCGAAATGAGAGCACTTCGTGCCGAAATTAGATTTGAAAAAGAAGTTGAAAACCGATTAAACGCGGCTCGCACCGAAGGCAATCCAAGTAAGCCATGGGAGTTGGGCTACGTTGCAAGAATGACTTATCCTCAATGTGAGGGGCTTCGTGATCACTTACATAAGATTCGATGGAGCGACGAAAAACAAGATCCCGAATTCATAGAATCAATGCTCAAAGAAATGTTCGACATTGCAGCCAATGCACGACAAGAAACCGCCGACTTTATTCGAGAGCGGAGAATTTTGCTAAAGAGCAAAACCGGTGAAGACGTCCAAATTGAATTGGCCAAACTAAATATGCTTGAGCGAAGCATGAATACACGGAGTCTGTTTTCGACTGTGTTTCCGCCTAGCGTTTTGGATCGTTTTGCAACTGACGAAACCCTGGACGACCTGATTGCTACATTTAAGCAGGTTATGGAAGAAGCGGATTTAGATGAATCTCATATTCAACTGCTGAAAAACATTTCACGAGACATTGAGGCTGCCCAACAACAGCAATAGCAGCGTAAGCAGCAACGCCGACAATTACGCAGGAATGCAACCCTCAGGCCTCCTGCATCATTAACGCTATTTTTTTGATCGCTTCATTCGATCTATTTTCAACCCGATAGGCGACGCAGATTTCGTCTCGATAAACTGGACTACCGCTAATTTTTTTTAATTTTCCTAAACCGCCATGATTTGCAACTCGACTGGGGATGATTCCTACCCCTGCCCCACTAGACACTAACGAGGTCACCACTTCCAAGCTTGGACAATCCAACACCCGCCCAAAATCAGCCCCTTTTTTCTTTATTTTTCGCAATATATCTTGAGTTTGAGTTAGTTCCTGATCACATATGAGAACATTTTTGTTCTTATTATTCTTAGCCTCCCAAAGGCGTACTTCATCTTGAAATAATTTTTTAATGATTAGGTCGGGATGCCGAACTGGATTCACCACAACTCCAATATCGATTCGCATACTGATCACACCTTCTAATATTTTTCGCGACAAATTGTGTTCAAGTCGAAAATTTAGATTCGAATACTCATGCAGCAGCCTGGGTAACACCTTTTCAAAAAGGTATATCGCTATAGAAGCGTGGGCCCCTAATACATAGTTTCCTATGACTTCATTTGTAGATTGGGACGCCCGATTTCGAACCTGCTCCCAGCTTTCTAAAAATTTTTTTGACCGGGTTAAAAGCACCCGTCCCGCCTGGGTTAGCTCGACGCCACGCTTACTACGAATCAGCAAGGCTGCCCCAACTGAATCTTCAAGTCGACTAACCGCTAAGCTAAGCGATGGCTGACTCACGCCGAGTCTTTCGGCAGCACGCGATAAGTTTCTTGCGCCAGCGATTTCAACAAAATATCTCAAATCGTTAAAGGATGGAAGCATAGTTATTACTTATCATAAAAATAGACAATACTCATTTTAATTATAGATAAGGATGCTGCATTGTCTTTTACAGAAAGTAGAGGCTTGAAGATGAACATTGAAAAAAATATATCGAGACGATCGGCCCTAAAAGCCAGCTTAGGAATGGCCGCTAGCGCCTTAATCACCGGAAACGCAGTTGCTCAGTCGATTGCAAATTCATGCGGCGTAACACCCGCACAACCGGAAGGACCGTTCTACCCTGAGACACTTCCAAAAGATGACGACTCAGACCTCACCTTCGTAAACGGAAAAATAGGAAGCGCTAAAGGTCGCATCATCCTGGTAGGAGGACAAGTCACCGACTCCGATTGCAATTTGATTTCAGGGGCCGTTGTCGAAATATGGCAAGCGTGCTCCACCGGTAAATACAACCACTCTGGAGATCCCAATCCCGCAAAGCTCGATCCAAATTTTCAGTATTGGGGACGATCTATCACCGACTCGAATGGCGAATACCAGTTCAAGACCATCTACCCAGGCCCATACCCTGCAAGCGCCGATTGGATACGGCCATCGCACATTCACTACAAGGTTCAGAAAAGAGGGTATCGCGAACTGACTACTCAATTGTATTTTGCTGGTGATCCCTATAATGAGACAGACCTGATTCTTCAACAGCTAAGCCTCGAAGAGCAAAAGAAGGTCATCTCGGCCGTCAACGAAATTTCGCCGATTCCAAACGTTGAGTTTCATATCCAGTTGGAAAAAATATAGAATCAAAGTTACAATCGAGAGATCATGGAAGAGCTCTCTCTCTTAGAAGTTTTTTTTCTGTTCCTTTGCGGACATGCGCTCGGCGATTTCGCGCTGCAGGGTGACTGGGTTGCCAGATACAAAGATCGGCATGCCCACGACACTGTCACTGAGGATCAGGCCGCAACGGCTCAGGTCATTTGGCCTTGGTTGATGTCGGCGCACGCCCTTCAGCACGGTTTGCTCGTTTATCTTGTTTCTCAAAATACAACTCTTGGATTTCTTGAATCAATCGCTCACTGGATCACTGACTTTGGGAAATGCGAAAAATGGTACGGATTTCACTTCGACCAATTCATACACATTGGATGGAAATTAGTTTGGATTGCTGCCCTCTATTACGAATGGGTTTAGGCTAAAATAGTGTCACCGTCTAGAAAAGGGAAAGCCATGACGGAGTTTCATGGCAATGCGAACGTGGCCTTTTTTCAAAAAATACTCAGATAGCTTTTCGGTAATTCGATACCAAATCACATTTCGCGTGATGTAAACTACAGACAAACCAACAATCACACCAACAACATAGTTTTGTAACATCAACCCAAACCAGCCATTAAAAATATATGATAGCCCAAAAATGACGCCAAATACGCGAGCGCAAGCGCGTAGAAAAAGTAGAGACCCGCCCACTTCCAGCTATTGGTCTCACGACGAATCACCGCCACGGTGGCTAGGCATTGAGGTGAAAAAATATACCAAACTAACAAACTAAGCCCAGTCGCAATCGACCAATCGCGCGAAATATTTGAACCCAAAAGAGACTCAACCTCATCTTCTTCTAGCTCTTTGCCATCGGCGTTTTTTTCAATTGCATACACCGTCGCCAACGCAGAAACCATGACTTCGCGCGCTGCAAATCCTGGGACCATTCCAGTTGCGATTCTCCAATCAAACCCAAGAGGCCTCACAATAGGTTCAACCACTGCGCCCAGTCTTCCGGCAAAGCTGTATTGAATTGCGGGCTCTGCATAAGATTCGGGCGCTTTTGGATAAGAAGCTAAAAACCAAAGCAATATCGAAAACGAAAGAATCAAAGTTCCAGCGCGCTTTAAAAATATCTGAGACCGAATCCATAAGCCAACTGCAATATTTCGAATAGACGGAATCTTATAGGTTGGCAGCTCCAGTATGAATACCGATTCTTCACCAGAAACCACAGTGTGACGAAGAGCCCATGCCATTACGATTGCAGCAAACAATCCTGTTAAGTAGAGCGCAAAAAACACCAGGCCCTGCAAACCAAGAAAACCAAAAATCTCTTTTGGCGGAATAAATGCTCCGATCAAAAGCGCATACACTGGCAAACGAGCTGAGCAAGACACTAAGGGAGACACCAATATCGTGACCAAACGTTCACGATGATTTTCAATCGTTCTGGCACTCATCACCGCAGGAATGGCACACGCGTGAGCAGACAGCAGAGGTATAAAGGCACGTCCGTGAAGCCCAAATTTTCTAAGGACCCTATCCAGCAAAAATGCAGCTCTTGCTAAATAGCCCGACTCTTCCAGAACAATAATAAATAAAAACAAAATCAATATTTGAGGCATAAATATGATAACGCTACCAACCCCGGCAATGGCTCCATCGACAATCAAATCTCGAAGTGCGCCTTCGGGCATTACCTGGGTAATCGACTGTCCCAATGTCTCAAAAGAAATCTCAACCAAATTCATCAGTGGCTCGGCCCAGGCAAATATCGATTGAAACATCACAAGGAGCACGAGCCCCAGCACTGGTAATCCAAATATTGGATGCAACAACACTTTATCGAGTGTTTTTGAAAATTGATCAGAATGAATCTTATTGATTGTTACTAAATTTAAAATTTCATCTACACGACTAAACACCGCCTCAGGAGTTGAATAAAGACTTGATGGTTTCGCCTGGTAATTTTCAAGTTCCGGCAATCGACTTTGTATGCGTGCGACCAGCTCCTCAACGCCTTTGCCAGTTGGGGCAACCGTCGGAATCACATCACAGCCAAGTACCGATTCGAGTTTATTTAAATCAATTTGGAGCCCCCGGCTTTCTGCCAAGTCGAACATATTGAGCGCCAAAACCATCGGGATTCCAATCGCCTGAACTTCGATCACAAAACCCAAGCTTTTTTCTAAATTCGAAGCATCTGCAACAGCGACCAATAGATTGGGAACTTCTTCGCCCAACAGTTTTCCAGCCAATAGGTCAGAGACAATTCTTTGATCAAGAGATTTCCCATTCAAGCTATGAGCACCGGGAAGATCAAAAACGTTGATCCTCTGGCCGTCTATTCCAGGCAAAGTGCCCTGTTTTTTTTCAACCGTTACACCAGAATAATTGCCAGTTTTTTGACGACTTCCGGTTAAGACATTAAAGAGAGAACTCTTTCCACTATTTGGGCTTCCAACTAATGCAACTTGATGAATTCCGATACCTGCGTCCATTATATGGGTTCAACCATGATGAGCTGAGCATCAGAGAGCCTGATTGCCAAGAGCCCACCCCTCACTTCAATTGCTATTGGGTCGCCGCCGAAAGGGGCCTGGTGGCGAAGGCAAATGGTTTCGCCTTCGATCAGACCGTGGCGCTTGAGTTCGGCTAGCGACTCAGATTCTCGCATTTCAACCACCTTGGCCGTTTCATTTAATACCAATTGAGTCATCGTCTTCATATTTAGATGATTTACCATAAAATGAAAATAAGAACCAATATCAGTTTGGTAGTCCCTTCCTTCTGTGGATGCGACGCGGCGGCCTTAGGGGCCAATTATTAAGGTTCCGCGCTGCATCCACAGAAGGAAGGGACTACCGACAATACTGCAGGTCGATATTTTTGAGCTCGCCAATCGCCGTGTCAAACTCCATCTGGAGAACCTCTACATTGGGGGCCGGGTTTTCATAGATTTCGCCTTGAAATATCACTAAGGCGTTGGCCGCGCGATGGAGTGACTTCACCAAATCGGCTGACTTCCCCTTATCAAGCCTTACGGTTTCAAATGAATCTTGTATCAAATTGATTTGAGTCCTAGACCATTCAACCCAATCCTCCCTTTCGCTGGGATCGAGTTCAAAAGATTTCATTCCAATTTTGAGACGAATTTTCTCAGACTTTCTAAAAAACTGGGGCAGATTTTCGGAGCAAATATCCGTTTTACTCGCATCGCAGGAAGCAAAAATGCAAAGTAAAAGATAAAAAAATGACCGACTGTTTTTAATCACTACTAAGGCTCCTTTTAAATAACCTAACGCTTATCATCTTGAAAATCGAGGAAAATTTAGTTGTGTTTATTAATCAATTAATTAATCCTGACTAAATTTATCAATTATAAGTCCGCGATTTTTCAGCGGTTTTTACTAAAGGCGGCAAATTCTGCACCGATTAGCTCTTTGAACCCGGAAAGGATTGCCGGTAGGAAACTTTCTCACAGGATGAATGTAACCGATTAAACGGAGGAAGAAAAAAATGGGTCTGCGAATAGCAACAAACATCCAGTCGATAGCGGCACAGCGATACCTGGGCATCAACACTGCCAAGAACGCGCAAACGCTTGAAAAATTATCGTCTGGTTCCAGAATCAACCGCGCCGGTGACGACGCGGCTGGATTGGCAATCAGTGAACGATTGAGAGGGAATATCCGATCAATGGAGCAAGCGACACGAAACGCACAAGATGGAATCAGTATGATTCAGGTTTCGGAAGGCGCAATGAACGAAGTCAGTAATATGCTGATTCGCTTGCGTGAGCTCTCAATACAAACCGCTTCCGACACCATTGGTGACCTGGAAAGAGGCTTCGTTGACAAAGAAGTGCAGCAACTCAAGCAAGAAATGGAGCGAATAGCCCAAAGCACCGACTACAACGGAATGAAACTTTTAAATGGCTCGGGTGAAATGTTTGAATATCAAATTGGTATTCACAATGACCCGACAAACGATAGAACGCAGTTTGATAGCTCACTACAAAAAGTAACTATTGAGTCACTTGGAATCGCGGACGTGAGTACTGCTACCAAGGAATCATCTCAAGAAAACCTAGGCAAGCTAGACAATGCAATAAACTTTGTAAACAGCGCTCGATCAAATTTGGGAGCCCTACAGAATCGTCTACAATCGACGATTAATAACTTGCAAGTATATCATGAAAATATTTCAGCTGCGAATAGCCGAATCCGAGATACGGACATGGCCAAGGAAACTACTGAGCTGGTTAAAACCAACATCCTCAGTAATGCAAACGTCGCAGTCTTAGCACAAGCTAATCAAAGTAAACAACTCGCGCTAAAGCTACTATAACTTTTAATTCGCTAAGTTATAGGCAGATTCCATTCCGCCAGTCTCAAAATTGAGACTGGCGGTTCTTCTTTTCCTCTGATAAACCGGCCCCATGAATTTCCTGCCGGTCCAACACCCCGAATACCAGTACCAACCGTCTCGAAATCCCTATTGGGCAAAATTAAAAAGCTTAACTTCAGGGGCCTACCTA
>Ga0066639_10005417_pt1 | contig 10727 bp, 7 predicted proteins | sample CryGeyCG2114_010_2_FD_59504 | JGI IMG/M metagenome (GOLD analysis project Ga0066639, IMG submission 59504) | Groundwater microbial communities from aquifer - Crystal Geyser CG10_big_fil_rev_8/21/14_0.10 | ecosystem: Environmental > Aquatic > Deep subsurface > Groundwater | place: USA: Utah... | reverse complement strand
GGAGGTGACGGTCGGATTCGAACCGACGAATCACGGTTTTGCAAACCGTTCCCTTAGACCGCTCGGGCACGTCACCTCAGAAAAAGAGAATCTAGAATTAACAAGACCTGGATCGTATTGTCAATCAACCTAGTGTATTGCTTTCCAGGTAGAAATACTCAGGATCGGAACAAGAGTTATAACCAAAAGAGCGCCGCGTTATCTTCCTTTTGAGTCCGCGGGCCAGATTTGCTTGTGCAGCTGAAGCTGAAAACGAACCGGAAGACCGTCGTCCAAAATCCGTTCCGCTAGCCAAGAGGGTTCGACACCTTCGTACTCACCTGGCGACCGCTCGTCGGGAAGCGCTGGCGAGATCAAGACTGTTTTATTAAAAAAGAACTTTTCTCGAATCAAATTGCGGGCAAATGTGTAATCTGATTTTGAAGCAATGACAAATTTAATCTCGTCACCTTCAGACAGATGAGCAATATTTTTGCGAAATCCGCCCCGGTTCATTCCGCTGCTCGGAGTTTTTACATCCATGATAATACGAAATTTTCCAGCAAACGGTCGAATATCAAATTCGCCATGCGTTTCAATACTGACTCGAAAACCCTCATTTTTTAGTTGTTCTGCTAACAACATTGTAGGCCTTTGCATTAAAGGCTCCCCGCCCGTAAGGAGAACGTTATTGCATTGAAGCTCCTTAACGGAATCTAAAACGTCGTCAATGTTCATTTTTTTTCCGCCCTTGAATGCGTAGCTCGTATCGCAATAGGTGCATCGCAAATTACATCCGGTAAGGCGAACAAAGGTGTAGGGGAGACCAATGTCGGTGCCTTCGCCCTGGATGCTTTTGAATATTTCGGTAATCAATAACGGAGCCTGCTGATTCACAAATTATTCTTTATGAAATCACAAGATGCTGCGCAAGGCGTAATTTGGCTAAAACCAAAAATCACAAAATGCGGGCCCTTTGGAGTGGGCGAATAGCGTGGTGATTGTATTCGGTAATTTGTTGACCAATAATTTAAGTGTGTTTAACTTAAGTAATTGATTGATCACAATGGGGGAATTTTGTGAAAATATTGGGCAGTATTAGGTTTCGAAGGTTGTTTTTTACGACGATGTTCGTTGCAGGTGTTTTTTCAACAATTGAAAATGGCGTCTCCTTCGCGAAAGACCCCGAAGTCTTAAAGGTGAAGGGCAAGGCCGTTTACATCATGTTAAACGGGACGAGCGCTAAAAAGGGACAATCCTTTATCGTATTAGGCGATGGCGACGAAGAAGTTGGAAAAGTAAAAATTACCAAAGTGGTGAAACAAAAAGTAAAGGCCGGTGCGACACTAGTAAGCGGCGAGGCGATGAAGGGTGACGTTCTTGTTTCAAATTCAAAAGGATCTCGGAAAAAAAGTTCACGAGGCCGATTGAACAGTTCAAGTGATTACGGAATGAATGTGCGCGTTAATCCGATTGGATTTGCATTCGGCGCGGCCAATATTGGTCTGGATTTTAAGTTGGGCTCGGGCGCAATCGCTCCTGAATTGTGGATTTGGTCTACTTTTGGGTATGGAGGAGTCGGTTTTGGCGGGCGATACACTCATTTTCATTCCGGCAAGGCGCTTTCTACCAGTATAGTCTACGGAGCCAACGCTTATTATGTCGGCCTAACCGGAATATCTGTGATCACTTTTGGTGGTTTTGGTGGCTACGCATATTATTTTCCAAGCGGAAATTCTGAAGGACCATTTAACATCATGGGCGATATTGGATTAGCTTACACCAGCGTCAGCGCCTCTTTTTTGGGATCCTCTGCAACGATCGGCGGCGTGGGCGTGTTTTTTGAAGTGCACTTGGGATACGCGTTCTAGTGTCTAGATTTAAAAAAAAGTGAGGGGCCGACACCAACCTTCCAGGCTGGGCGGCCCCTCGCGAAATGAAGAGGGGGTCCTTGTTTGGTGTTTGGGTGGGGGACCCCCCTTTGAAAACGGTGTTGCCTCTTGGCATCGTTTGCACACTTTTGGTAGCTCGGCCAGCGTTGCAGTGTCGGGGTTCACTACATTAGCTCCGTTGCTTTGCGTGCCCGACCTTTCGGACGGGTAGCCTTTTTCAAAAGGGGAATTTGAGCTCCCTCTTCAAACGACTCCATCATGGAGTCAAACTTGTAAAAACTTTTAATTGTGAAGAAATGTTAAATCTCTAAAGCCACCTTTCCACTTCTGTAGAATATAGCGCGTCACGTTAACAGAATCAAGTCTTTTTTATGCATAGCGTAATGCACTGATATTGCTTGGTTTTTTTCGCATGAGTGTGCGAAGATACGGAAAAAATGAATCAGATTCGTTGGTTAAGAATATTAGTTATTTCAATAAGTTATGGGTTTTTTTTCATCTACTCTGAGGCCGCTCTGGCGCGGATATCTGAAGGAATGACCCTTGAGGATCAAATTGAGCGCTTCTGGCCAGTAAGGAGTGCGGCTACGCTGCGCATCCTCAATTCGCGTGGGTCGATTCATGTTAAGGGCTATCCGCTCGATCAGATTCGAGTTGAGGCCACCCGAAAAATAAGAGGCGGCGGTAGCTTATTTGAATCTCAGGCATTACTAAACGCAACTACCGTGGAATTAAAACAAGGCGACGAACTCTTAGAGCTCAGCGCTCGCTACGGAGTTGGCTTTGATATCGGCGAAAAGGTCCAAGAACAATTTAGCCCCGAAATCAGTACGGATTTGGTGGTGCGGGCGCCATCGAATTTGCGGTTAGAGATTCTCGGGCGCGACGGCGAAGTAAGCATTTCAGGCTGGAATGGAGACATTGACATTCGAGTCGGCGCTGCTGCTGTTCGACTTCAATTTATCAAATCCGATTTAGCGAAAATAATATGTACTGATTGTGTGATGTACCTCAAAGACATCACGAGTTCTATTAACCTTTCCGGCGGGAGCGGAACATTGCAACTTGATCGAATTGAAGGAGAATCAATTAGGGCTTCAACGACATCAGGAAACATATTTATTAATTCGATTAAGGGAAACCAAACCTACCTCACGCAGTCTGGCGCCATACAGGGAAATTCCACCACTGGTGAAATTCAAATTCAATCGGTAAACGGATCGGCCACTCTTAAAGGGTTGTCTGGCTCCGTAAATGGTGTGTTCGGAGTGGGAACAGTCGATTTAGAAATAAAGCAGTGGAGGGGATCTCAAAGTCATTATTTGGAGTCGGAGTCTGGGGACATTAATATTAAACTGAAGAAGCAATCTTCAATTGAATTAGAAGCGATTTCAGTTTCAGGAAAAGTTCGGTCGGATTTTGAATACTTGATAGACCCTTGGGCAGAGGAATATGGACCAGTTCCTGATCAACGTCGAACAGGTAAGCTGGGGTTCGGCCGTTCGTTTTTAAGAATTCAATCTAAAAAAGGCAATATTGAGATCGGGCAGATGCGGTAATGCAAAACCGGCGACTGATTATTAGACTGAGTAGTTTGGGCGATCTGATTCTTGCTTCGACTGTGCTCTCCATTGATGACTACAAGTGGGACTGGATCGTGTCTAAAGACTTCGCACATTTGCTCGAGGGTCACCCCGGAATCAGGAAGCTATGGGTTTATGATAAAAAAACAGGATTGCTTGGTTGGCTGCGTTTGCTGGCAGAAGTTCGGCTTTGTGAATATGAAGAAATAGTAGATCTTCACAACAGTCTTCGATCATTTATCGCGAGGATATTTTTCGCTTTTAACGGATTTTTTGAATTTCGAGTGATATCTAAAAATCGATTTCGCCGAATAGGATATTTTATTTTTAAAGATCGATGGCCTGTACGGTTTCGTCCTTGGCTTTGGAAAGAAAAATTTTCAACTTTTCTTGGTGGCACAGGCAAGGAAAATCCAAACCTAAGCCACTTGATCGAAATCGAATCAGATTTTACAAAAAAATTAAAATCAGTTTTAGAGAAGACAAATATCGGCGGTAACCCAGTGGTTGCGATCATGCCATCGACCCAATGGATTGGCAAAAACTGGCCCGTAGAGCGTTACCTAAGATGGATTGAACATAAAGATTGTTTTCCAATCGTAATGGGACGCATGTCGGATTTACCAAGCACCGAATTGTCGCGACTATTACGACAGGAAGAGATTCCTCATTTTTCTGCCGTAGGTGATCATACAATTTCAGAAACAGCGCAGGTTCTGACACTTACCGAGAGACTCGTTTGCGGAGATACAGGATTAGCTCATTTAGCAGAAGCACTTGGTATTCCAGTAACAATATTTTATGGACCAACAACTCCTGATTTAGGATTCGGTCCCCGTTTAGAGGATAGTCACGCGCTTTCAAAAAAGCTATTTTGCTCCCCTTGCAGCAAAGACGGACGAGCATGCATCCGACCGCTCAATCGTTACGCCTGTCTTCGGGATTTTACCTTTGAAGAGGCAGAAGTCGCCGATCAGAATTTGCCGGTTAAACAAGCCAAAGTCTATTTACGAAGCAGTGATGTTCGCGTGGAAATATATCGATTTTTTGCCCGCCTGATATTGCCTAAAATCATGAAACGAAAGTTATTGATTGACGGAAACGAGCTTGATGGTAGGCCGGTTTGGTTTCATGCTTCGAGCGTAGGAGAGCTTGAGTCATTGCGACCCTTGATCGATAGGTGTTTAGAGAAGAATGTTGATTTGCTAGTGACGGCGTTTAGCGCGTCAGCCGATTGGGCGATTGAGAAGCTCAAAACAGATTTGGAGCGGGATTCGAACAACAACGATTTAAGTAAAATTCGTTTTTTAGGAGCATCGCCGGTGGAAGGGCAATGGAAAGATGCACTCTTGGAAATAAATCCGAAGATTTTGGTGACCGATAGATACGAAGCTTGGCCGGATTTGTGGTGGAGCCTGGGTGAACTCGGAATACCATTGATGGTATTAGGTGGTCGTCCAAGGAGTTCTCTTGTTTGGATTCGGCGTTTGACGAAAATTTTTGGCGCCCTCGAACCTCGAATTACATTCTTTGTAAATGAGTCGCGTTTTGTCCGGGCGCTTGAGGATTTATTTCCGAGTCAAGAAATTCTTCTTAGCGAGGACTTGCGTTGGGAGCGAGTCAGACAACGCAGTTCAAATAAGGAAGTTTTTGGCGCATTAGAAAAAAATCTTGATGGATTGGAAAAGGAACTTAAGCGTCCATGGGGAGTATTGGGAAGTGTTTGGAGCTCGGACATTGATTACATTGGAAAAGAGCTTCATCGCGTTCCAGGCACAGTATTTTGTGTTCCTCACAAGATAGATGAAAAAACGATGCTAGATATTTGTTCGGCTTTGGATCGAATCAAAATCGATTATTCAATAACTACTAACGTGAAAACTCAAGTCAATGTATCCAAGGTTGTGGTGGTCAGAGAAATGGCTGTACTTGCGGAGTTATACTCTTTTGCCGATTGGGCGTACGTGGGTGGCGGGTTCGGATCAGGAATTCACAGCACGATTGAGCCTGCGATTCATGGTATTCCAATAATATGCGGTCCAAACGGGATCGATAAATTTTCAGAAATTGAATTTCTATCTCAAATGCGACAGCTCAAGGTTTTAAGGACGTCAGATGATTTTAAGAAATGGATAGCGAGTGGCGCCTATCGTCGCAAAGATGGCGTAAGAGATAAATGGAAGGCTGCAATTGGACGGAAGTGTGGAGTGTTGGAGTCAGTATTTTCAGAACTAGAGCGTCGTGCAGGGCAGAGCTGCCCATAGAATTGGATAATATTCGATGATGAAACAAGACATATTAGACTATTATGACTGGGCAGTGATCGGAGACCATCCAGGCGCACTGCTTTCAGGAGCAATTGCTGCGAAACTCGGGTTCTCGGTACTGATTTTACCTGTATGGTATCCAGATGAGGACGATAAAACGATTTCGCGATTGGCTCACTTGCATCGCCCCAGCGGACAATTCGTTGATCCTGAATTTAATTTCCTCCTAGGCCTTGGCGCTGAAGGACAATCTGGTGGTTTACTGTTTGATTCGCTGCAAAGGATCGGTGCGTATCCGCTGGCTGGTCGACACGTGAAGTTTGGCGAAAAGGATTTGCCTCAGGTCATTGGCCCGGAAATTCGGCTCGAATTGTCGAAAACGATTGAGGCGCTACACGAAGAGTTAAACCGAGAAGTGAGTTCGGAATTCGTCAAGACCATGTCGATTACGAGTGCTATTGATTCGATTCAACTTCCGGCTGAATCGTTTTGGAAATCGTTTCCACGCGAATCGGGATTTGTGGAACCTGGAAGTGAAAAGCGGAAGGTTATTCCATTGTCAGCGGATGAGCACTATTGGGTTTCATTGGTAAAAGCAATTCAAAAGAGAAGGGGTATTGGGCGAGAATGGGGAAATCTCAATGCCGATACGGGCACCTGGCGAAGCAGTGAAGCCGGCACTTCCGCGGTTGACGAGTTGATGTCAGCGATTTGGTACTCAGTTTCCCAAATAGATGAGGAAGCACCAAAGCTGGTTCGACTATTGAGTTTGCTAGGTGTGATTCGCACCGCGGGATCGTTTAAGGGTGGCATTTCTGCTTATCGTCGATTTTTGATTGATCTTGCCCACCAAAACGGCGCTGCCGTTCACAACCGAAGGGATTGTCAGCGCTTATTTGTAGAGGACGGGCAAATAATTGGAATTCAAGTTGCGGGTAGGTCGTCGATGATTGGCGTATCTGGGGCAGTATTGGGTTGTAGTTTAGATCACGCCTCGCCGCTAGTTTGGAATTCAGGAAAGAAGCGTGGAAGTATGAAAAAACCACCTCTGCCCTATGGCTGGAAATTTACTTTGTCGATGACGGTTCATAAGGAGGGAATTCCATCAGGAGTTGCTTCGAAAGTAATTTGGAAAGAAAAAGGCGCCCCTGCAATTGAGATCGAAGTCGCTGATCCAAGAGATTACGATCGGGACGGAAACGAACATCGATATATCTTTGTCAGAACCTGGCTACCCTTCGAGGACCAGAGTCTCGATCCAAATTATCAGCAAATTCTAAGTGCAAGAATGTTCAGGCAATTGAAAACGATATTTCCCTTTATTGAGTATCATGTGGTTCGTTTGTTTCCAGATTTTCGAACGGGACTTCGAAACAACAAAGATGAGTTTTCTGAAGCTTATCCTTATGTGTCGGTTAGTCTTATTCCAGAAAACTTGAGATGCATAAAAGGAGAGGGCGCGGGCTTTGAGTCAGGCGTGGGCGGCTTGTATGTTGCCAGCGGAGAAAGTTATCCCGATTTAGGTTCTCTGGGCGGGGTTGTTGCCGGAATTCAAGCAATTAGTAATTATTTGTCTGTTCCGGGAAACACCGAAGATCCAAATGTTTGGGACCGATTTTGGAGTGAAATTAAGAAAAAGGAAAATGCGATATGATTGATCGGTATTCAAGGCCAGAAATGAAGGCAATTTGGGGTGATAGGAATCGATATTTAGTTTGGTTGCGTGTTGAGTTGGCAGTGTGTGAGCAATTGGCCAAGAAAAAAGTGATTCCACAGTCAGATTGGAAGAAGCTTAATAGTGCTTCAAAGAAATTAATAAAAGCGGGCGGCGTCGATCCAAAACGAGTCGAGCATCACGAAAAAAAGACTAGGCATGATATTATTGCGTTTACGACCGCAGTGGGCGAAAAAATTGGACCTTCCTCACGCTACATTCATTTTGGACTTACTTCTTCGGATGTGCTTGATACGGCGCTGGCGATTCAAATTCAGGACGCTGGAAAAATACTCATGGCGGACGTTGATTTACTCCTAAAGGCGCTGGCTTCAAAAGCAAAAAAATATAAGTCGCTACCCACGATTGGGCGATCACACGGAATATTTGCAGAGCCTACTTCTTTTGGCCTTAAGTTTTTGGGGTGGCACTCTGAATGGAAGCGAAATCGTGACCGATTGAGTGATGCACTTGAACGTTGTCGATTTGGAAAGCTATCTGGGGCGGTTGGGGTGAATGCTCACTGGGGTCCACAATTTGAAAAGCAGGTTTTATCAAATCTTGGCTTAAAGCGCGAGCCGGTAAGCACTCAAGTGGTGCCGCGTGATCGCCATGCAGAATTTCTGAATGTCTTGGCGCTTTGTGGGTCTACGATCGAGCGAATGGCAGTCGAGTTACGGCATTTGCAGCGCTCGGAGGTGGGAGAAGTTCAAGAGGGTTTTTCAAAAGGCCAAAAAGGTTCAAGCGCGATGCCGCATAAGAGGAATCCGATCTCTGGCGAAAATTTAACGGGTTTGGCTCGCTTGCTTCGTTCCTATGCTCAGGCGGGTCTTGAAAATGTGGCTCTATGGCATGAACGGGATATTAGCCATTCGTCGGTGGAGAGAGTGGTTTTTCCAGACGCAACGATAATCATGGATTACGGATTAGATCGAGTGGCTGGTATTATCGATCGCCTTGTTGTTCAGGAAAGTAAAGTTCGGGCAAACCTTGAAGGGGCAGGAAAGACAGTTTTTTCAGGGCATTACCTTTTGGAGCTTGTAAAAAAAGGCGCGACTCGAGAGCAGGCATACGCATGGGTTCAAGAATGTGCGCTTAAGTCTTTGGACCACGGAACAGATTTTTTAAATGAACTTCAAGGTCATGTTGAAGTGCGAAAATACTTATCCGCAACCGAGATTCGGAAGTTAGGTTCCGTACAACACCAATTGCGTAACGTAGATCGAATTTATAAAGAAGTTTTTAATTGACGCATCGTGTTGCCTTCGGTATAAGAAGTTTCAAGAGGCTATCCTCTGAAATTTTCTAAAAATTGCCAATGCAAAAGTTTACGAGGAGCGGGAGCAAAATAGAAAAGGCGCTTTTTTTTCACTGCCCTGAAAGAAAGCGCCTTTTGCATTTTAAAAGCATTCGATTTTAAAAAAAGAAACTCTGGAGGGGGAGCCAGAGTTTCAAATAAAGGGGATTTTAGGGGTACGGACCGGCAAGCAATTGGGGGGGGACTAAAAAAGGGGGGGGGATAGTCGCTTACCAATCCGTATGTTCTTTATTAAAGCAAGAGTAATGCCAAGCGTCAAAATTGATTTTATCAAATAATTACAACCATTTATAAATAGTTAACAGAATGAGTGTGCCCACTTTTGCCAGGGGTGCGTCCTTGAAAACATAGGGGATTTATATTTTAGAATACAATAAAAATAATAATAACAGACACTTATAAAAACGTGTCGAAAATTTGTACAGGTGTTGTAAAAATTTTACACGCTTCCTCGTCTAACTCACTGAAATAACGCCCATTAATTGATTGACGCAAAGTGTTAAATTCGGTATTTATGGGACGGTTAGGAAGTTAAATGTATCGAAAAGAACGTGGAATCTACGCCGAGGGATTCGAATCAGTAAAACAAAGGAAATTGAATCGCCTTGAAGTCATATTAAAAGACAAGGCGATTAAGCCAGATGAGGTGCGGATTTTGCGCGCCTTTGAGGCCCACTCGCGAAGAGACTGGTCGGGAATCCTACAAATTCTTTCTGACGAGCCCAAAAGCGTCGATCCATTTATTTGGGGGGAACACTTTTTTTTCAAAGGCATTGCCCATTCATTTCTTGCCGACATAGATCGAGCCATTGCGAGTAATACTCATGCAATTCAAGCGTACACAAAGGCTGGTTCGAGACGAGGGGCGTTTTACTCTTGGTTTAATCAATGTGCTTATTTTACAAAATTGGGAATGATTGAGTCCGCAGCCTCGTGCCTTCGCGAGATGAAGGCCTACCAATCAGAAAAGGATGAAGTCGAAAGTTATCGTCAAGCCGAGGGAGTAGTGCTTAATGCAATGGGGTTCGCCGAGGCAAGTTTTCAAATTTACGAAAACCATCTAAGCAAAGATTTAGCCAATTTGAAGGCACTTGATGAAACAGCAATTCTTGCACTGGTTGAGCTGTATTATGGAAGGGGCAAATTAGATCTATCTCTTGAACTCCTTGAACACCTTATGAAGCGGCAATATGTATCTACAAAATCACGTATTCACTTCTATTATTTCTTGTTTAGGGCCGAATTATCGGGGAAATTGATTCCTTCTCAGGCCCCCGAAGTAATAATGGAGTCTAAGGAGTTTCGTTTGAAATGGGCGATTTTGGTCGCATTACAAGGAGGCGAGTTAGAGTTTGCACAAAAAAAATGGGAAGAGCTCCGCTTTCTTTTTCCTAGACTTTATCAATCCGATTTTAAAGCCTCCAACGCCCAGTTTAGCTGTGATGCTTTTATGAAATACATCGCGCGCCTCCGAGGTGAGGAGCTGGTTGTCGCAGTGATTCCTGGCCTAAAAACCGGTTCAAAGCTCAATAAACTTTATGAAGTGCTTTCGAACGAATCGCTTCCAATTCGAAAAGAAGAACTCATCGAGCGTGTGTGGGAAGTGCCTTATAGTCCCGCACTGGATTCACGATTTTACAAATTACTCGAGCGCCTTCGGAAAAAAGGAAAAGCTAAGATAATAAGCCAAAATCACGCCTATCAACTCCATTGAATTGAATCAGATCCAACTTCTTTGTCTTTCGTTTGCTGAGGTTTTAGGGGGACGGACTGACAAGTTGGGGGGGGATAAATAGGGGGATTGGGGATAAAGGGTAACTTGTCAGCCCGTTGTTGTTTCTATATATAGCAAGCGGAGTGCCAAATACCATATTAAATTAATCAAGTAATATCGGGTATTTCGGGCTTATTCAGAGTTGATTAGAAGTTGATCGCCACAGTGGTTTTCTAAACACGTGGGCCAAAAACGCCCCT
>Ga0066639_10005416_pt1 | contig 10727 bp, 8 predicted proteins | sample CryGeyCG2114_010_2_FD_59504 | JGI IMG/M metagenome (GOLD analysis project Ga0066639, IMG submission 59504) | Groundwater microbial communities from aquifer - Crystal Geyser CG10_big_fil_rev_8/21/14_0.10 | ecosystem: Environmental > Aquatic > Deep subsurface > Groundwater | place: USA: Utah... | reverse complement strand
GTGATAGAAAAGTTCTATTGTGCGCTGAGTTGTTGAATGACGAACCGGCGAGATATAATCCGAGCTTTTGATAATCAAAGTTTGTTGGATCTTGTCTATTACTTTGGCATTCCCCATGACCCATAATATTATAATCAGTGGGTTTTATTTTTGGAAATTTTGTCATGAGATAGGTAATCAATGCGCCAGCACTTTTGTATTGAGCCATTGTGAAGGTATTATTTGATAATTTTCCACCTGCCCACAAAAAATCAATGCCAATACCTCTCTTGTTTTGGCTTGGGGCGTGTGAGGCAAAGAATCTTGGGTCTACAAGGGGATATACCACTCCTTGTCTGTCAATTATAAAATGAGCAGATACTTTATCTCCATTTTGCAAGAGTCGTGTTCTCCAGTCTATTACTGTCAGTTTTGCCTTGCTTAGACCATTATTTCCTCCTTGACTATATCCACTGTGTGTAATGATTCTGTCTATTTGTGCATTGGGTCTAAGATCTTGGCCTTTGGAGCAATCCATAGTTCCAAAGACTGACCAATCAACCTGTATATTTTTACCACTTAAGAATGATTCTAGTTCCGGGGGTCTTTCTGAAGGATTTTCTGGAGAAGTACACCAGAGTTTAGTGAGATCAGAAGCCATTGCCACGGCTTTTGTTTTGTCTGGCTCTCGCACAATTCCTTTTTCAGAGCCACCAGTAATTCCCGGGGTGTTAATGCCTGTTATATATTGAAATTGTGGATTTCCAGATCCGTTTTGAAATTCCCAGTCAGTCATTCCCTCAGTTTCGTCAAGAAATTCTTGCATGTCCTGATTTTCTACATATCTAACCTTTAGATTTCTGAATTGCACTAATTCTGGATTCAAAGTATAAAGAATTGTATATGAACCCACAGCAATAATAAGGCCAGTAACAGATCCTATTATTCTTTTTTGAGCTATTTCTCGTCCTTCTTGGCTTCCACCGCGTAATACCCAAGTAATGCCTCCGTCTATAAGGCCAATTACAGCCAAAATACTTATGGCTACCACGCTAAATTTATAGACAGCGGATAAATACTCACCAAAGAAAGGTATGTTAAGCCATGTTGTTCCCCACACATCCTCTGTCTTAGTAATTTCTGAAAATTGCAATCCGGGAATTTCAATTTTTGGTGTAGGAGTTTTCATTAATTTATCTATTTCGTTTACAGTTGATATTACAGCTGTAGTGTCTGTAATGACATCAGATAATACTGGATCACACGGTCCGGCGGCATATGAAGGCTGACCTTTTCCTTCTTCAGATTCCAGATTTAGACAATAGTTTATTCCACAGGCTATACCAGAACCACCCTGCTTGCACTCCCACCTTTCTTCTGCCTGTGTTTCGGTTATTTCTGCTGTAGGATCACCTTCAAATTCATATTCTATAGAACAATCTCTTTCAGACGTCGCTCGACAGACACAATATTTTTTTTCTTTTAACTGGTCGCTTCCTTCACAATTGTCTGTAATGCAATCAGAATCTTTCGTACATTCTTGACCAATGCGCAAATCGCCAGCCAGTGCGGTAGCCGGCCAGATTAGAGTAAAAGCAATTGATATAATTATTCCAATATGTTTAAATTTCATCTTCATTATAATATTATTGTGCAAAATAAATTATTAGATGTTTAGCAGTATCTTCCACCCCTCTATTGATCCAGGATTTTGTATTTGTTTATTGTCCACAAAAAATGTAGGGACAGATTGAATGTTTAATATCTGTGCTAATTGTTTAGTTTGTTCAATATACCTGGTGGCCTCAATAGAATTCAGACATTCCCCCAGCTTACTTTTATTTAGCTCAATTTCTTCAGCTATAATATTTAATATAATAGGGGATAGGTTATTACCATTCGTAAAAGCAAAGTTTTTGTACTCATTAAACTTTTGTTGCTGGTAGGCGCAAAAGCCATAGAGATTTGCATCTTCTGATGGATAGGGGAATTCAGTTACGGGTAGACCTTTCCATATTACTTTTATTTTTTTTGGATATTCTTTTATTAGTTCATCCAAAATTGTACTAGCTTGCTCACAGGCGGCACAACCAAAATCTTCAAAAGCAATAACAGTGATACCTGCTTTTTTATCACCAATTATCGGGTCTTCTTCATAAATGGGAATGGTTATTTGTTGAGAGCTGCCAGATGATTTTTCTCCACCATCTCTGTTTGGGAAGAGAGGTTCATATTGGATAACCCGGATAAATAAAAATATACTTACAAGTAATAAAGCGCTACCAAAGATAAGTGTTTGTTTTAATCCGAATTTCATATTAGTTTAGTAAATGGTAAATGGTAAATGGTAAATGGTAATTGGAAATTAGTAATTTGTAATCACCAATTACTAGTTACTAGTTACCTTGCCGTCTTTTACACTTCCCACTCCCATAGTTTCATAATTCCTTCTTTAATTACTAATTTCCAATTACAAATTACCATTTACTGGTTATTATATGGATATCTTAAATATACCACTTTGATGTTTGTCAGTGAAGTAGATTGTTTTGCCGTTGTCGCCCATAAAAATACTATCAATAGTGTGCATTCCTTCAGTTGGGAGTTCCGTTTTTGAGCCAGTTACCGTGTCGATTTTTATAAGTCGATCCGGTGTATCATCTGACAGAGAAGGGGCAAATCCAGCGCCAATATCCATAATTTCTGGAACTGCGCAGTAGGCAAATCTTTCGTCAACCATTGTACACTTGTGTGCCCAAGTATTTACATTTAGAAGTCTCCTATTTGCTCCAGCACTGCTTGGGTTAGCATCCACTATCCAAAGTTCGGGCTTGTAGTCATTGCGGCCGTTATATACGCTGTGCAGCAGTTTACCTCCGCTGGGAGACCAAATAGATTCAAAACCTCTTCCTTCAACTGTAATTGATTTGAAATTTTCTTGATTTAGACCCACAAGCAACACTTCTTGTCTAGTGCCAAGCGGCTCGCCAGTACGCGAGAGAGCTACTACTTGCTGGTTTGGCGACCAATCGACATCTACTTTGTTGGCGTTGTCTCCCAGGGCTTCTATGGCTCTTGTTTGTGTTCCATCGGGATTACTTGCCACAAGCCAGCGATTTTCCGGTGAGAGGCCAATGCTTTTGGCGGCTATTTCATTACCAAGATGAGAAAACGAAAATTCTTCCCAATGTTTGGGGAGGGTTACTTGTTTTTTGCTATTAAAGTCGTAGTAAATATTTGCTCCGTCTGGGTATTCAATAATTGATTCATCTTTTACTGGGGACCAAGTTACTTTTTCAACGTTATAAAAAACTTCATCACTAAGAGCGTGAATATTACCGTCTGCGTCTATGATATAGAATTTTCCATCTAGTTGGTTGTAAAATTTTACACCACCAGTTTTGCTGGGAGCGGCATTTACAGCGGCGACATCAGTGATATATTCTACTAATTTTTTTTGAGAATCACGCTCCGGCAAGAGTGGAGCTTGTCCAGCGCCTGGCGCAACAATCGCGCCAGGCTGCGCAGGAACGAGATTAGACCCTGGGAGTTCTCCAGAAGGCTGCGCTATTTGTCCCGGGATGCGTCCTTCGCCAGCAGCGGGGAATTCACCAGGTAATCCAGCGGAAGGAATTCCTGGCGTCACAGGTGCCTCACCTTTATAAAAAAATACGCGATAGATTGCGAATCCTATGGCAAAACATAGAATAACAAATAAGATTATGTATATAAGGCGGCGTCTGTCCATAGAGAAATATTAATAACAAATAAATTTATTATTTTATTCTTGTTGAGTTTGTTGTTCTTCTCTAATTATACCTTTTTGAACGTCATTTATTTTTTCATTAATTATTTTTGAATTGTCTTTTTTTTTGTTTTCTAACTCTTTAATTTCTTTCTTTATTTTTTCTAAATCACCTTTAAGTTTTTTCTTCGTAACAGCTACCCATTCCAGAGTGGTGCCTGCTGCTGCCGCCAATGGGGGAATAATAAGAATGCAACAAAAAGCAACTGCTCTTAATATCCACGATGCCCTCCTTAGCCACTTTACTGAAGTTTCTAAACGTTTTCGTTTTTTTTCTAGAGGTTCTATTTCTTTATCGTACTTATTATTTATTTTATCTCTTTGCTTTTCTAGTTTTGTGATTTGTGATCTCTTTTGTTGGAGTGCGCGCAGTCTGTTCATTGCCCCTTTTATTTTTACTTGTCTGGCTTTCGCACTCTCTGGCAGGTTTTCTTTATCTTCATTTTCCCCATCATCTTTGTTTGCATTTTTGTCTGCTGTTTTCAGCCATGAGACCTTAGTGTCTTTTTTTGCGTCATCTTGTGGGGTAGAAGAGTTGTCATCTCCTTTACCTTCTTGATCCCCATGAGAATTTTCTTTGTCTTGATCTCCTTTATTTTCTTCTATATTGGCAGCTTCTGGATTTTCGGGCGGTTTTTGTTTTGGTTCTTCTGAACCAGAAGATTGAGGTGTTTTGGAAACAGGAGATTCGGCACCAGCATCTTGTTCTTTTGGAGCAGATTCTTCTCCAGAAGGTTGGCTATCAGTGCCAGAGTCCGGGCTTTTATTGTCACTCTCATCTTTTTTCTTTGATGCTTCTTTAGGTTCTCCTTCTGGTTTTTCTTCAGGCTCTTCCTCATTATCTTGATCTTCTTGTATAGGTTGTTGATCTTCTGGTTTATCAGATCCAAACTTTTTTACTGCCTCCTGAGCTTGGTCTTCACCTTCTTCTTCATCCTCGCTAAGTATATCTTCAGATATATTAGGCTCCTCTTCAGCCATTTTGGCTATAGTATTTGCTACTTTCTTTTTGTCTTCTTCCGATATATTTAAACCTTTTAAAGTTTGTCCTAAGATATCCAAATTATTAATTTTTTCAGAAAGTTTTTCAGCCTGCTTGTTTTGTTCCCCGTCTGCCATAAAAGTTATATTTATTTATTTTGGAGTAGGAGCCGTTGTATGGCGCGACCAAGCAGTTCACAGTCTTTTTTATAAGCTCGTACATATTTTTCAATATCGTCTATTTCAATAAAGCCGTAATCTTTTTTTTCCCGCTCTATATTTAGAGTGCATAATTCTGCTCTGAGTTCTACAAGTTGGGCATATAATTTTTCAGCTTGGGGTTTATTATTTTCTTCTATAATATCTTGCAAAGCTTCCTTTTTTGTTTTTATTCTTTGCAGAAGTTGTGATTTTTTCGCTAAAATATGCATTTTATTTTTATGCTGCATTTTTTGGAGTTGCATTGCCCACTGTTGTTCTTTTGTGGCAGTATCACCTACCATAATTTATTTTAGAGTGTAGTGATTTTTTTCTCGTGTTAGTGTATATTGTTGTTTTTTAGTTTTTTCTTTCATTATATTTACCACTAATTCGTGGATTAATTCTTCCACTTTTTTTTCAACGTTTCTAGCTCCAAATTCTATACTGGCCGTTTCTTTGGCAATTTGGCGCAGAGCTTTATTATCTCCGGACACAGATAATTTGTATTTTTTGTTCAAGTGGTTTGCTATTTTTTCAATATGCTGCGCAATAATTTTTTGTGTATCTTTTTCAGTGAGTACATTGAGAATACATGTTGTACCTGTCCTACTTAATAAAGCTGCCCCAAGTTCTTCTTTTAGTTTATTTATAATATTTTTTTCAAATTCACTATCTTGTTTTTGATTTTTTTTGTCACCTCCAAAACCGATGCCAGAGGATTTGAAGAGTTCGGCGCCCAGGTTACTAGTCATAATTATAATAGACTGTCTAAAATGAACCTTTTTGCTGTTACTATCGCTTAATATTCCTTCGTCGAGTATCTGCAATAGCAGTTTGGTAACATCACTGTGAGCTTTGTCTATTTCATCAAACAACACGACGGAATATGGTTTTTTCTTGATTTTGTCTATAATTGGATTTCTATCTCTATAGCCTATATACCCAGCAGGGGAGCCTAAGAGTTTTGAAACACTGTGACTTTCGGCAAATTCACTCATGTCCAGTTTAATCAAGGCTTTTTCATCATGATATAGTTCGCGCGCGAGGACTTTGGCTAGTTCTGTTTTTCCAACTCCACTTGAACCAACGAAAAGAAAAGAAGCGAGAGGTTTGTGGGTATTATCATCTCTTAAGTATGAGCGTCTAAGTGATTCCACTACTTTTTTTATTGTATTATCTTGTCCAACAATGTATTTTTTTATTCTACTTTCAAGTGTCCCTAAGTTTTCCCATTCACTTTGCAATATAACACGTTTGTCTATGTGTAGTTTTTTGCTGACAATATTTGCAATATCTTTGTGAGTGACCTGGGTTTTTGGAGTTTGCTTATTTTTTTCAATCTCATTTTTTAATAGAGTTATTTTATTTTGTAGTCCCTTGCTTTTATTTTTCCAATTTAGGGCGTCTTTCAGACGTTCTTCTGAAATAGCTATTTCTTTTTCTTGTTCGCATATTTCGAGTTCATCTAGGAGTTTGTAATATTTATTTTGGACAGAAGAAAGTTTTTGTTTGGTCTTCACTGCACCGCAAGCTTCATCTATTAAGTCTATTGATTTGTCTGGTTGGAAATTATCGTGAATATATCTGCCGCTATATTCCATGGCCGCTTCCAAAGCTTTGTTTGTAATGGATACATTATGAAATTGTTCGTAGTATTTTTTAGTGCCTTTTAGAATTTTTAATGTATCTTCCGTAGATGGTTCTTCAATATATATTTCCTGGAAACGACGTTCAAGCGCCGGGTCGGTAGTAATATATTTTTTATATTCATCTAGCGTTGTTGCGCCAATACAACGTAGTTGGCCGCGAGCTAGGGCGGGCTTGAGGATATTGGCTGCATCCATAGTTCCTTGATTTGACCCAGTGCCAATGATATTGTGTAATTCGTCAATAAACAAAATATAGTTTGGATTTTGGGCGCATTCGTCTACAATTTGTTTGAGACGGGCTTCAAATTCACCACGATAGATAGTCCCGGCGACTAGGAGAGTAAGATCAAGAGCAAGAATTTTTTTTCTTTTCAAAATATCTGGTACATCCCCCTCTACAATCTTTCTAGCCAACCCCTCAACAATAGCTGTTTTGCCAACACCCGGTTCACCAGCTAAGATGGGATTATTTTTATTTCTTCTTGAGAGAATGTTTATAATACGTTCTATTTCATCTTTTCTACCAATGACCGGGTCTATGTTTTTTTGTGCTTGTTTGCTAGTAAGATCAGTGGTAAACATAGCAACAGCGCTGGGATTTTTTGAGTTTTGTTTTCCCAAACTAGGAAAGGGAATGGCTTGTGATAGGGGAGGCATCATCCCGGGTCCTGGTATCTGCCCACCAAATTCTTCCAGGATATCTGTTGCATCACCTATGTCAGAAAATTTTGAAGTATTGTGCAATGAGGATTCAATTTGTTCCTCTATTGCTTTTTTATCAATTTTTAGTTTGTTTATAAGATCAACCAGCTGGTGGTCTGGAGATTTTACAAGTCCGTAGAGCAGGTGTTCCGTGCCAATATACGTATGGCCTTGATCATGGGCGCGAGTAAGAGCCTTTTCTAGGACTTTTCTAGAATAGGCACTCAACTCCGGTAGATTTATACCGTCGTAATTTATACCTTTTTTTAGAGTCGCTGGTTTTTCTCTAAGTTCTTTTTGTTTCAAAATGTTGGTATATATCTGATCAGTAGTAAGCTCTGATTTTTTTAATATTTCAGCGCCAATAGAGCCCTGTTCTTCGCAAAGGGCAATTAACAAGTGAATTGGCTCTACATTTGTATAATTTAGATAGGTGGCAAGAGAAATAGCGCGAGCTATGACGTTTTTTAAATGAGTAGAGAAATTGTCTATAAGTTTCTGGGCATCCATATTGTTGTTCACTGGAGTATTTTAGCACGCCAGCACTTTAGCACCAGAGTACTAAGGCACGCCAGCACCCAAGTACTAAGTGCCTAATTAGACGTTGGTAAATTAAAAAATTTAGGTTGCAATGCAACTAGGGTTAGTATATACTAAATCGCACTGTTTATCAATCCGGCTTCGCTCTTCACTACGCTACGAGCTGCACTGGACAAGTTCTTCAGCTAGTATAGCTAATTTTTGACTAATATTTTTCATAATTTTATTATTTATGGCATTTCCAGATCATATCTTCAAAGCTTATGATATACGCGGGCTTGTGGACGGTGAATTGACTAGAGAATTGGCATATAATCTGGGCAGAGCCTTTGTGGTTTTTTTGCGTGAAAAAAGTGTTAAATTTGAGAGTAAAAAGATCGTTGTTGGGCGTGATATGAGAGAGACGAGTATAATATTTCAGAAGGAAGTTATTCGAGGTATCCAAGATGAAGGCTTAAATGTGGTAGATGTAGGATTGGTCTCGACGCCACTTTTTAATTTTGCTTGTGCACATTATGATGAGCATGTGGGAGGTATTATGGTGACAGCAAGTCACAATCCGGCAGAGTATAATGGATTTAAACTGACCATGGGGGATGGTTTACCAGTGGGGAAAAATACAGGCATGGACCGTATGAGAGAATTAGTCCAAACCGGCGTCTTTGGAGAGAATGACATAGCAGGGGATGTTGAGCAAAAAGATATTTTTGAAGATTACAAGAAAAAAATATTTAGCATTGTTTCAAGAGACGTTATAAAACCATTCAAAATTGTAGTAGACGCTGGAAATGGCATGGCTAAAGTAAGTTTACCAAAAATTTTGAAAGAATTGCCAGTTAAAGTAGAGTATCTCTATCTTGAGCCAGATGGTACTTTTCCAAATCATGAGGCCAATCCTTTAAAAGAAGAGACCTTACGAGACTTACAGAAAAAAGTTTTGGAAAATAAAGCAGATTTTGGTTTTGCCCTCGATGGTGATGCGGATAGGGTTGGCTTAGTGGATGAAAAAGGACAGGTGGTACCAGCGTCGTTTGTCGGTGGTCTTGTTGGTTTAGAAATTTTAAGACAAAAACCAAAATCATATATGCTCTATGACTTGCGTATTAGCAGGGCAGTAGTGGATATGTGGGAGCAGGCGGGAGCAATGACAGAGATGTCTATGGTGGGTCATGCTAATATCAAGGCAATGATGAAGAAAACAAAAGCAGAATTTGCTGCTGAGCTTTCTTTGCACCTGTATTACCGCGATATGTATGATGTGGAATGTTCTGACTTGTCACTTTTATACATTTTAAAAATTTTATCTAAATCCAATAAATCTTTGAGTGAATTGTGGCAAGAAATGAATACCAGATTTCATTCCGGAGAGATTAATTTTGAAGTTGAGGATAAGGTTGGAGTACTAGAAAAATTAAAAGATAAATACAGTGATGCGGAAATAAATTATTTGGACGGGTTGCTATTTACCTATGAAGATTATTGGTTTAGTGCGCGGGCAAGTAATACTGAACCTGTTTTGCGTTTGAATCTAGAGGCTAAAACAAAAGAGATAATGGAAGAGAAAGTGGGGGAAGTAAATAAAATTATAAAAGAAAAATGAAGAATGCTAAATGATAAATAAAAATCCCCGGGTATGGGGATTTTAAATTGAGTTTTGTTTTATTAAGCAGTTTGGATAAGTCTCTCTTTTTGTTCCAAGTATTCTTGCATGGTCGTTTCATCAAATATTCCGTCTTTAACCATAAATTCCAATATCCTATTTACTTCGGCCGTTGTCTTAGGAGCTTTACCTCTTTGATACGGCCGTGTGTTTCTCGTAATGGCTACATCCGCATCTATTATACCAATTACTCCAGCCATACTTTGTAAAGGTTCGTGAGCCTTTAATTTAAGTGTTAATGCCACAGCAAATTTTGTGTCTTTTCGTACCAGATGTTGATGATGAGAGCCGGCCATAGTAGCTATTCTATCTGTTTGTCTTTTGTCTTGCCACGGTAGTGTTCTAATTATGTTGTCAGAACTTTCTTGGTGTCGGTCTATGATATCCATCAATGAAACACTGTCCGCGTTTTCTCTGTTGTCGAGGAGTCCACCTAAATTTTCTGGTAGTGTTTTATCTTGGAATTCAAATAAGGTTGCCAGGGGTACAAGATAGCGATATTCTCGTATGGGTACTTGTTCCATATCTGTCTCCGTCATTGTTTGTGCGTCTATACCCATTTTACGGAGTCTTTGAACAATTGGGTGGTCTGCCGGCATTTCTTTGAGGCGAGGCAGCACTTTTTCTCTGAAAATGTCCCTGTGAGTTGATTTTCCACCCGCTTCCTTTGGGTCAGACGGGATAGGGTCATTTAATATTTCAGGTGGGATCATGAGTTTTCCGGTATCATGGAGGGCAGTAGCGTACACAACCTCTTGTGGCTTGATATCGTTTTGCATTGCTTTTTCAAGTATATAATCCTTCATCTCTAGCATGCGTTTTAGCAGGTCAGCAGTATGAACAAAGGTGCCACCAGGGACATTTTTTTGTTTCATATCTTCTTTGCCGAGCAAAATAAACATCTCATCTACTTCTAGCTTTCGTTCACATCCAAAAGCAACCAAAGTTTCTACATACGTTGTCCAACTTTGAGTGATAAGATCTCTATCATTTTCATTTTCAAGCTCGGAGTCGCGGAGTTCAAATAATTTGAATTGATTTAAACCTCTTGCCCGATCTCTGATTTCTGCGACTAATAATTCGTTTTTGAATTCTTGATCTTGATGTGGATCCCGTTCTCTTTCTAGTACCATATTTGTAGTTAAAAATAGTACTGGTATTAAGTAAACCAGAGAAAAGTGCTAAAATATGAGTATAAAGAGTTCACTTT
>Ga0066639_10005410_pt1 | contig 10737 bp, 2 predicted proteins | sample CryGeyCG2114_010_2_FD_59504 | JGI IMG/M metagenome (GOLD analysis project Ga0066639, IMG submission 59504) | Groundwater microbial communities from aquifer - Crystal Geyser CG10_big_fil_rev_8/21/14_0.10 | ecosystem: Environmental > Aquatic > Deep subsurface > Groundwater | place: USA: Utah... | reverse complement strand
AAGATATTGCCCATTTCAAAAGTATCCCCAGATATATAGGCATTAGAGTTTAAGTCATCATAAGAATCTACTAAAGATAAATTGTTATTTTGTATTTTACTTCTTACAATATAACTTTCTTTTTCTAGAGAGTCATATCCAAGAACACTTCTTTCTATCTGCTCATTAAGCAATTTAGGAGTTATATAGTTTTCTGAGATTAAATAAAGTCCAGAAAATCCTATAGAATTAGATCGTGCCCAAGCCATATTCTTATATAATCCTTGAGGAGACGGATCGGCAGAGACTAAAGCTAAAATAAAATCAGCATTATCTTCTTCTTGTAAATTAAAAATCCATGAAGGACCATTGGCATCACCAGATGTTTGAACATTATCTGTTTCTATATTGGTGCCTCCCCAAATAAATGTCCTATCGTGAACAGAATGATTAGATGGATATATCTTATTTGTTATTCTAGTTGAAGCAAAAATAGCTTCTTCTATATCTACTGCAATAGATCTTGTAAATATATGATTAGAAAAATCTTTAATATATAAATTAGTTGTATTAGACTCTACTCCATCACTATAATCTACAATTCCAAAAAAACCTCTATCTACCTGGTTGTAAGTCGCTGGATAGAAAGATTCTGTATCAAGTCCAGCCTCATAAGCTGTATACCCCCAATTTGCCAAAGAAGTTATATTGTTTACTTGTCCATTGGAATTAAAATGTCTAAACTTTAATACTTTTCCTTTTCCAAATATACTGCCATCTGATCTTTTCCATGTGGCGGGGTTGTAAAGGAATGGGTGAATCTGTCCTAAAAATTTTGAAGTGTTATTAAATCTAATAAAGTCTGATTTATATATCAAATCTTTAATTACAAAAAGATCTTTTTCAGTTTCATTCACTCTAGCACTCTTAAGAACTATAGAGTCCCAATTTATTGTATTATCTGCATTTGGATTTGGGTCTGCGTCATATACATGTGGTACTGGATTTTTAGATGTGTTATTATCATATGCGGTATCATAATGATAATATGGTATAAATTCAAAGCTAGGAAGATGAAGTCTTATGGAGCCATTATATTTAGAGAAGTCTTTATTAAAATACTCTTCATCTGCCCCCCATCCAGTCAAAGTCTCAACCACATCTGTGTCCGAATCTTCATAGTGAATTTTTATATCTTTGTAAACTTTCTTTTCTGAAGGACTTACATCATAAGTGGGTAAATCTCTAGGAGATATTCTAGATCTACCTATAAATATTTCATCTAAAGATATATTGCTCTCTAAATTATCTTTTGTCACAAAAACAGAAGTACAATCGGTATCTGGTCTAAAATTGAATTCTACATAAGGAAATGGAATTTGATATGTGGGATCAAATCCATCTGCCCTTTGATTATGCATGAATTCTACAGGCTGTAGAACCTCTTCTCTAAGATATATTTTAACAGCTTCGTCTTTATTATGAGTTGCATTTAAATTAAAAAATATTTGAAAAGAGTACGGATCTATAGAATGTACTTTTTCAGGAGATATTCCTCCATCGTTTGTATAATCATCATGTCTAATTAAACCAACATAAGATCTGTAGTATAAACTTGTGTTACTCAAAGAAAACATAAGGTTTTCTTCAGAGTCTGGTTTTACTTTTTCTGATCTATTTTGAACAACAGAAAATCCTCTAGAAATAACCAGTGTATCGGATATAGTTCCAGACGGATTCTGCATTATCTTTTTTACGTCTAATTCAGAATATTGACCATATCCAACTAAGTTCACTCCACTAGATGTCGCTCCAGCTTGTTGGAAGATGAGAAAGAAATCTTGATAGGGAGAAGGATATCTAACTTCAATATACTCTTGACCAGTAATAGACCTGAAAGTTATTGCAGATTTACCAGGAAACTGATATGTTCTTTGTGTGAATCTTCTAGAATACATTGGATAAGGTGTTACATAATTTTCTGACGCCTCAAAACCCAAGGGATGATTAGAAAATCCCTGATTTTGATATACTGTTTTATCAAAAAATGTAGGAAATCCTTTTGGTACAAAAGTGTCTCCCTCTTCATCATTTGAATCACTAGATGTCACAATTGAATATAAAGTAGGAAATATCTTTTTGCCTTTTAATATCTTATCTGATGGAATATCATCAAATGGACCAAGATCATTTTCTTCTTTATTTATAGAGTATTGATACATGGATTTTACAAGTCTCTGAATAGAATATTTTAAATCATAAACTCTATTACTTCCAGTACCATATATCTCTGTTAAAGAACCAGCATCTTTATGAAAAGAAATCATTCCATAGTATCTTTTTGCTTCTGCACTAAATCCAGTTTGAGCTTTAATGATTATAGAATTATCTCTATAATCATAATAAATATAAAGTCCGGGTTGTCCCGTTCTATCAATATGTCTGTCTTTTACAGTATATCCACTATAGCTTCTGTCGGTATAAGTATAAGGAGAAGATAGGTCGCTTATAGAAGCAGCTAACCCCCCAACAGGAGACTTAGTAATGGCTGCGATATTTCTAATATAAGGAACCGTTTCATCTATACGCAATAAACCATCTTCGGACCAATCGCTCCAGTCTCTGGCTAACGTGCCTTTTGTTCTAATTCTCCATATGTAAATTCCATCTTCGTCAATTTCTGAAGATAAATCTAAATTAACAAATTCAATATTTGTTGATGCGGTATAGGTATAAGCATCAAAAATAGAGGGGTTATCTGAATATGAATTTAAGGCCTCTTGTATCTCTGATCTTTGATTAATTTTGTATTTAATTAACTGTATTTCATATTGAAACTGTATATCTTCTCCATTGTATTTCCATCTAAAAGTAACAGACTTACTATTAGACCAATGGTTATCGGTCTTAGGAGAAATGATAGTAGGCTTTCTGCTATCAGTTATAATAAATGAAACGTTTGTTTGATTTGAAATCATTTAAATATCTTCTCCATCATTAAAGGCATAAGAACCTATATCCAGGTTATAAACAGCTTCTGTAAAGAATCTTTGTACTGATTCAGTGGCAACAACAAGTTTTCCATCATCTATCTCTGGAAATTGATATATTGTGGCCGTTACAGTTCTTCTGCCACTTCCTGTAAGATTTCTAAATACTTGTGAAGTGACACCATATACCTGTGAAGCGACATCATCACTCTCCGTTCTATTTCCCCATCCGTCCAATTGATTAATATCTATATCTTTATTAACCCTAACTGTAGTAGAAGCATATCCATTTGCGTCTGTAGTTGCGGAAGCAGGATTCAATAGGACTCCAGGAGATCCATGAAAAACCACCCTCACTCCAGCCTCTGGAGACTTATCTTTTAATACTCTTGCTTTTACGAAAATTTCGTCATTTGAATCAGCAAAAACAAAATTAGCAAATTCATATCCCCACCCATAAGAATACGTGGGCTCGAAGTCAGTTATATTAGAAGGACTATCGGCTTCCTTGTAACCATAACCCGAAAATGGCCCGGCTAATCCTATTACATTAAAATAATCTAAACTGGGGGGGTTAGGATTTGAAAACTCAAATTCATGTGTTGCCAAAGAAACAGAGGTTGGATGAGATGCAACAGCGACTAAAATCGATCCTGTGCTTGAATCATAACTGGTAACTGTTCCAGAATAAGTTTCTAAATTATCTAAATCATCTACAGTAATAGTGTCTCCAGGTTCCCAACCTAGCCCCGTTTCTATACTTGCACTTACAGTTCCACTATAGGGACCAACGCCAGTGGATATATTTACAGTACCAGGGCCTTTCCCGTGAAGCCCCACAATAGTAAAATTATTAGTGGTTCCATACCCATAGCCATAGAAACCCTCTTCTACAACATCAAGATCAAGTTCCCAGTAAGAAAATACGAAAGAGGATTGGGTGGCAGATATGATGAGTTCTTGTTCAACCATTACTTATCCCTTATACAACAACAGAAGACAATCTGATGTTCCAGTTAACCTGTGAAAGTGGAGTCACGTAATCTCCATTATTATCTACCAAAGGAGTATATACTTTGAACCCGTTCATTCTTATTAAATTACTTCCTGTATTCAGTACTGTTATTCTTACTTTCTTAATATTTTTTAATGGGAAATCTACATTTAGAGGTCTTTCGATCATTCCAAGACCCATTAAAATATCGTCTGAGAAATACCCATCTTCATCCATTTGAGTGTTTAGAATAATTGAACCATCAAAATTATTTTGAGATGTCTCATTGCTTGATCCAAAGATTGTTAAAGTCTTGCCTCCAAAAATATTTGGTCTAAATGAATATCTTGCCAAAATATTCTCATCAAAATTAGTAGAGAAATTGGAAGAATGGTTGTTTAAAATAAAATCTATTAGATCGTTAGAATATGTAGTAGATAGTTCTTCTTGAGTTTCGGTGTCTAAAACTCTAATATCTACAGTTCTTGACTCATTCTTTCCTCTAGGTATCCACTGAACTAATGAATACTCATAGTTTTGTATTGTTCCAGTATAAACTGTTTCAAATATATCCGAAGAGTCTGCTACTTCAACTCTAATTGTTCTTGTGCTTTCTGCATTAACTATATTTGCAGTTATTCTATTTATAGGAATCTCTTCTCCAAGATTTATTGTAAGAGAGGAATTATGATTTCTAAATGACGCATATGCGGTATCGGTAGTGGTATTGGTGGTTCCGCTAATAATTCCCCTTAAGTCATCTACAAGAATTAATTCAGGATTAAATACATTCCCAGAAGTTGTAAATGTATTATTTTTGTCTTGTATAAATGTTTTGAATTTGAGATTATTAACTCTAAGAGTTACTCCAGAACTTAATTTGATCCTTATACCCTTAGTATAAATTCCAACCCCACTAAGAGTTAAGTCTTGGTCTCTACTTATATCAAAGTTAATATCTCCTAAAGATATCCAATCTTCATCAGAATAAAGGTTTCTATTATAGACCTCTTTTTCTAAAATTGGTATTGCTGAAATATTAAATACAGATAAATCGCCTGACCCTGCATCAAAGCCATCGTAAAAGGCCTTAAATGATATTGAGCTAACATAAATTGGTTTTGGGAATAAAATAACAGCAAAGTTATTTGTAATAAACAATGCTCCTGCATTTGTATTCTCAGATATTATTTCTTCTGGATTACTAATAGAAGATCCAGAGTATACATTACTATGAGTAATTCCAGACACAACAATCTTTTTGTCTGCAAGAGGTAATGATTCAATGGCTCCAGAAAAATTAATATCTGAAAAACGTAAACCTTTCACAATAACTTCTGCAAATGGATCTGCAATAGTCTTAGTTCCTGTCGATTCATCATATGCAACATAATCATCAGCAGTATAGGTTGCGGGTTCGTCAGTATCTTTTATAAGTTTAGAGCTTTCCAGTCTAAAGAAGTTCGGTTGAATATCTGTTGGAAAAGATTTGTTGTATAACATAACTTTATCAAACAACCCAACATCTACAATTCTTTCCTGCGCCAATGGTATTTCAATAGATGTTGGCTCATCAAATAATTGTTCTAATGTTTCTGCATATTTTAAAGTAAAGTTAGTTGCAGTTGGATCAACAAGATAATCAGTTGGATTCTTTTGTCCTGCTGTCAAGTCATCATCAGAAATAATATCCCAAGGATCAAAAGAAATTTCTTTTAAATTATATAAGAAAGAAACATTTTGAGGAAGATTTGTTGCAGTGGTTAATCTAAATATATTTCTTTTATTTATATCAAAATCAATTATATTTTTATTTTCAAGAGCGCCACTTTCGTCTATGTCGTCTTTTAATTCTGTAAAAAATGTCACATTTCCAGTTTTAGATACTTCTATTTTAAACGAATTAAATTCATTTAAAGTAGAATATCCTGGAAGAGATCTTTCGAAGCTTGGGTTTTCAAAATCAAAATTATAAGTATTTATTCCATAAATATTTCCTTCATCTTCTAAGTTTGTATAAGTTGAATCAGAAAAAGATCCAGTATTTACTCTTGTAAGCCCCCAATCAGAAGGTTTCTGCTTAATTCCGTATGTTTTATATACTTGTCCACCACGATTATAATTATCTGCTATTAGATAACAAATTCCAGCCTGTTCTATCAAGGTTGGATTAAAACTATACATATCTCCTTCCAAGTTCCCAGCGGGAACCGGCGCCGGACCATCGGTCGGATTATATGTTGTAGAGCCTGAAACCATAGCACAATATTTTCCAGTTCTAGGATTATTTTCCCCAATATTTAAAGCTGGATATTGTCTAAGCAAATTAGAAGATTTAAAATAATTATATTTTGCAATAGTTTTATGGTGATAAACTCCCCACTTACTTCCAAAAAATTCCATCAGCCTATAAGGAGCAACCGCAAGGGAATTGTCTCCATCACTCCATTGATAAATAGGATCTGTTGCAGTTACATCATCAAAATCTGTCTGATTGCTATCTATTTTATAATTTATATCATCATAATAATAAAATGCATCATTTATAGTTCTTCTATCATATTGAATCCACTTTATAGATCCCTTATATTGAGGGTATGATGTTTTATAAGCATCTATATCTTCTCCATGAATTCCACAAAGATATATATTATTTCCTGATTTAATGCCATTAATAAATCTTGTAACATAATATCCGTATCTGAATTCATCATTTTTAATAAAGTCGGGTAACCATTGGCTTCTCCATAATTTATTTCCTAACTGTTCTTCAAAAGAATTTGTATCTGGACCAGCCCCTCCAGGATTTACAATATTTCTTGCAGCAACATAATATGTCCCACTTTCAATAATTATATCTCCCTTAGAATAACTTTGATTAGTCCAAGCAACCGCCGAAGTATTGGCAGACATATCAAAAAATATGTTTTCTTCAAAATCATACCAAATTGGAAATTTTCTAAGAACTTTTGTTTTTCCAAAATTAATATCATGAGCTATATGGAAAGGGGTTCTAAGATCATATGAACTTTGATATTTTGCACTAGCACTTGTCCAAACGTGTAAAATATTATCAATTAAGTCCATAAAAACAACTCTATCATTATTACTGAAAGGATAATCAATTAATGATTCTGTTGTTAAATTAATAGATCGATCAGTGTACCCATCAAGCCAATCTTGATCTATTTTTCCATCAATTACTTCTTCAAAGTTTACAAAGTCATCTGTTTGATAAACCTCTCCCATATTTGTTTTAAATTCAGAAGAAGATATCCAAATATCATTTTCAACATCAGTTACAAAAGTGCCTGAAGTATGGTCTTGAACACAAAAATAAATGGTTTCTGGAGATCCACCGTCAGACACATAATCTCCTAATTGATATTGTGTACTTGCCGTCCAGTCAAAGAAAGTTTCAATGGCATTAGATGGACTTGTTTGAGTCAATGCAGTGCATGTTCCTAAATAAAATCTTCCGCCAAAATTAAGGGTATATGAAATTTCATATTCATGTTCTAAATAAGGATCAAATCCTCTTCCATCAAGATTTCCTGCCAGTCCAAACCAAACCCAATTTCCAGGATAATCGGTTTCAAATGAGGCTGCGGCAGTATGTCCTGAAGAACATTTATATAAATCCCCCTCATATATGACTAAATCATTAATAACATATGTCGTTCCAGTAACCCAATTTCCCTTGTACTCATTTGTTTTTGCCGCAGACGCTCTTACATATAGGTCTCTTTGGAAGGATGAGGTCTGAACTTGTGTTGCTTCTATAGAGTTTGTTCTAAAGTCTACATTGTTAATGGATTTAGATATTTTCCAAATTCCGAATTTAGATATAGCGTCTATTGGTCCATATCTTCTATCCTCATGAGGGGCATATGTTCTAGAATCATGTCTATTATTAAATACTGTAAAATACAGATAACTATTATTTCCAATCGAAGTTTCAATAAATTTAGCTGCCTTATAGTCTGAATCAATATTTGGGTAAGTCCTATCCTCTTTCCAAAGTGTCCATTTACCATCGTCAAGATCTGTCTGAAATGTTCCAGATGTATGATTTTCAGAGCATATATATATTCTTCCAGCACTATATACTTTATTTCCATATACATATCCAGTTGCTGTAACCCAATCAGTAATAATACCATAATCACCACCTGTGCCCCCCATATAGCCTACCTCCAATTGCCTGGCTTCAAACCTTCCATCGTATGGGTCTGAATTTTCTACTGGTATTGCCTTGAATGTAATTGCTGAAGGGGCTGTATCTACATCAAAATCAGTAAAAGAAACTATTAAATTATAAAAAGGTCTTATTGGTTTAAGAACATCAGTTTCTCCCGAAGGAGCATCTTTGTGTCCTGGGAACATTTGTGCAAGTGCAAAAAGTCTAGTAGAACCACCTGAACTCTTTGAAACATAAGTATCATGCATTCCTATGTATCTTTGTGAATAAAAAGCACTACTACTGTTCGGATTTCCTAAAAGACTCTCGTATGGGTAGTGACCTCTGGCATCAATAGAAGCGCCACTACCCAAATCGTATGGGTCAAAGTCTGATTTAATTTTTATAGTCACAAAATCCCAGAAATCTGGACTGTCAACATGAGCAATAATACCTCTAAATTCTATTCTTGATTCAGAGCCATCCCACTCATAAAGTGGTGCGCCACCCGTAAGCCCACCAGAATCCGCATACCAATCATAGCCATAGGTTTTATACTTTGGAAATCCTAAAAAGAAATTCCCGACTCTAACTATATTGGTATATCCTCTAATATTTTCACTTTCACTTAAATTGTCTACTGGATTATTTTGTTCAGCCAAAGAAACACTTCCAAGTGATTCAACTTCATTTCCCTTTTTTTCTAAAGAAAAATCAAGATAAGCTGGATTTGAACTTTTTTGAGGAATTCTATCGCCCACCTCATAATCGGTCCAATCACCAGCGGTAACATCTGCCTGTGTCTTTGTATAAGCACTTCTCATTTCAGCAAAATGAGCCCAGTACTCCAAAGAAGATCTGTCACTAGTATCTTCTATAATACCTCTAGAAGCCTCGATTTCGTGATTTGAGTTCTCAAAACTTTCATAAATACTAACCATACCAACCTGTCTATAATCAGTATCCATATAACCGTCAGGTAGATATGGCTTAGGAATTGGTGGAAGTCTATCGGGTTGAGTATAAACTATAAAATTTGCATTCTCATCTAAGGTTGGATTAGAATTTGTCGTTTTATTGTAAAATGCTTTTCCAGAAAGTGGAAGTGTACCTTTTTTGAAATAATAAAAGCGCATCATTGACTGATCTGTTTCTTCGCTTGTCCCATCGGCAGCAGTATCATCGGGTGGCTCTTGAAAAAATTGAATTGCCACATCATTAGAAATGTTAGACTCTTTTTCCACATAAAGGTAGGTGGCGTAGCCACGGCGAGCGGAAGCTCCAGTACCACCAATACTTACAGTTCCAGAATCAAAATTAGTAACAGAATCAACCTCATGTCCCGTAAAACCAACAACAAAAGAACCCGACCTAACACTACCAGAAGAAGAAGTTGGGACCAACTCATTAGACCAACTTTCAGTAAAGGTTTTTCCTAAAAAGATTGGAAATATTTCACTTCTGTATTTTTTTGAAAAATAGATTTTTGGAGAATTGCTTTCTACAGTTTCACTAGAACTAAAAACAATCGCATAATACTGACCCTGAACAAGATTTACTTCTGTGTCTATGTAATACCAAAGGGCATCATTGAAAGGCTGATCTTCATTGTCAGGGGTGTTCAAATAACTAAATTCACCGCTTAAACTAACAAGCTCGGTATCCGGAGTATAACTAGAAGAACTTCCAGATCCAGTAACATTAACTGTATAAATTTTAACAATCAAATTATTTGTATCAGGTATATCGGCCATAAAAAAGAATCTAGGTTGAGAAGAATTCTCTTTTGCATAAAAAACCTGAGCATAGCTTTTATTTGCTGAAACCGCCAAAGACCTACCCTCAGTGGTTCCCTCTACATCTATTAAAGTAAAAAAAGACTCATATGCTCTAATTAAAGTGGTTGACATATTGTGTTTCCTCCAAAATCTTACCTTTCCATACGATTAAACATTAACAAATTTTATTAATATTTTAGAATAATCTAAAACAGATTGATTTATTCTTATTTCTACAAACCTGTTTACTCCAGGGTCGTCTAATATAAATTCTACAACCTCGGTAACATTTCCTGTGTATTCTGTAACATTTCCATCTTTATCATAAATATCTAGCCCAACCTTGTCTGCAAAACCAGGAACATCAATATCTAAGTAAAGAATTCTATTCCTGTATTTTGTAGGAACATACAGGTTGTTAAAGACCACTCCACCTGATTTAATATCCAATTTTTGTGGTTCAATAGAACCAATATTTTGAGTAGTTGTTGTCATTTCTACAAACGGACGAATCTTTACTGTACTGCTATCAAATCCAAAGAAGTAAAATATAGATTCATTTCTAATAGAAACTTTTTTAGTTATTCCACCAAAGTCGTCGTCTCTTTCACGGAAGTTTACTTTTATTTCAGAAGGAGCGTTCGATAAAACAGACAATGATACTGAATTATAAATAATATCACCAGTACCTTCCACTAAATCACCAATTATTAGTTTTTTTCTTTTTACATCATAAGAAATATGATTATAAATAAATGTTGCTTGGTTGGGTATATAGGGGAAAAATCCTATGTAATCTGCTTTTTTTAGAATATT
>Ga0066639_10005408_pt1 | contig 10739 bp, 13 predicted proteins | sample CryGeyCG2114_010_2_FD_59504 | JGI IMG/M metagenome (GOLD analysis project Ga0066639, IMG submission 59504) | Groundwater microbial communities from aquifer - Crystal Geyser CG10_big_fil_rev_8/21/14_0.10 | ecosystem: Environmental > Aquatic > Deep subsurface > Groundwater | place: USA: Utah... | reverse complement strand
CGATCTCTACACCAAAGAAGATTTAAAGGATAGGCTCGTCGTTTGCGTGACCAACCTTCCGCCGCGCAAGGTGGGGCCCTTCGTCTCCGAAGTCTTGACCTGCGGCTTCTACCGCGAAGACGGCGCTGTCGTCCTCGCAGTTCCTGAGCAAGAAGCGCCTCTCGGCGCTCGCCTCGCTTAAAATCCTGGAATTACGCTGCTCGGACGGAGGAGTAGGGCTCGTTGTCATTGGCGGGGTTCGTGGTTGTACGAAGTTCGGAGAGGATTTCGTCGAGCGTGTCTCGATTCTTTTCTATCAAGTCTCGCAATTGTGGATTGCCGGCCGAAAGCCACTCATAGAGCTTCCCACTCCCTTTCGCACGTTCCAGCGCTCTCCCTGTGTATTGCGAGTACAGGGCGCTCAGGTCGCTCATTCTTTGAGCCTTCTTACCTCCTCCTCGATCTGATTCGTTGAGTAAAGAGACCAAGAGAGAGCGAATGTCCTGGGCGCGTGAGATTTGATCGAGTCCCTCGACTCTTCGGTGCCGGATGTCACTTGTGTCGAGGCCGCCAAACATCCCCGTTTTGTCTTGCTTGTTCTCAAAAAATATCTCTACAGGGATTTCGTTCCTCCCAACACGCACGGTGTAGGCGAGTCGCGGACAATTGCCGTACGCAGTGGCGATTTCGTACGAGATGTTTGTGACGCCGTTTTCCTCAAGTTTTTTCTTGTAGTCCATCGCGGCGTGTTCTGCTGTTTGCGAGTCTTCTGCAACTATACGGTAGTCAACGTCGTGTGCTTCGCGAATCCCTCGTACCGAGGAACCAAACGCCAAGCCTTCAATATTGTATTTTTCGCGGAGGACCGTTACGAGTGCGTCCAGGTTTGCACGGATCAGTGCTTGTATCGCTCCCGTTTCGTTTCGAGTCTCGGGCGATTCCTCAACCCTTGTCTTTTCGCTTGAATATTTGTCTAATCCCATTCAATTATCGTATCAGACCTTTCAGCGCTTTCGTGCTATTACTACTCTTCTGCTTGTTCTGAATATTCCTGTACAAAAGCCTGAATTTTCGCCTCAGTTGCTTCTTGGAGAGCCTGAATAAGATCACCATTAGTGATTTCCTTCTCGACGCTCGTCAAGAGCGCTGCGATGTCTGTCGTACTGGTTTCGAAATTGTTCTCTTCAAGAACGTCGCTCGTCTCAGACATCGTTTCCTGTATCTCCTCGAGAAGTTCAAGTGATGTTGCTTCATCGGCGTATTCTGTAAGTTGTTCCTGTAGTTCAGTTGCAACGACATCGTTGAAATTCGCGATACGGGTTTCTTCTTGAGAAACCTCTGCTACGAGATCTTCGTGGGCGCTGAGCAGAGCAGAGGCGCGCACAATATCGTCGAATATTTCTTCGGTAGTGTCTACTTCGAGCGCCGAAAGCACGTTTTGAGCGTGTTGCTCAATATTCTCGACGACGATCGCTATTTCTTCCGCCGACACCTCAGCGTGTGCCGTTTCTCGGATTTCCTGCAAACGTTCTTCGAGGCGATCGGCAGAGTATGCGATTTGAGCATCAGATGAGAATTTGAAGGCCGCCTCGATCGACTCGACGACATAAAGTTCAAAATGGTAGAGCGTGTCGCCCGGGGCGCTGTGCTGAGCGGCGTAAGTGAGCGGCGCGGCACCGAAAATGCAGACGAGCAGTGCCGCCACCGCCATCCTCCCCGCATGGAAGAAGTCGAAATAGGAGAGTGAGAACACCGGCGTGCGATATTCCTTCGGAATCGGTATGCCGACAATGCGCTGTTTAATCGCCTCCTTTTCCGAAGAGAGCAAGTGCACGCCGCGTGCGTCTTTTTGAAATTGTTTTTGTATGTCATCCATATTTTTTTCGTATTTGCTCCACGCCTCGCTTGAGCCACACCGAAACCGTATTTTCTCTCGTTTCCATAATCTCGGCAATCTCCCTGACGGCCATGTCGTCTACATACCGCAAGAGAAGTGCAGAGCGGTACGGATCCTCAAGAGAGCGCGCACGCTCGACAGCCTCGCGCTGTGCGGCAAGCTCCTCGGCATTATCACCATCGTCAACGAACTCATGACCGGCCTCCGAAATTTCTTCCAGAGACGTCAAGCCTTTCTTGGTGCGAATTTCATTGATAAACGCATTCATCGCACTGCGGTACAAGAAGGTCTTGGTGTGCTCTATCTCTTTCCCCGCGGAGAGGTACTCGAAGAAACGCAAAAAGACGTCGTGCGCGAGTTCCAGCGCCCGTTCGCGGTTCTGTAGCTTGTAGTACAGAAAGCGGAAAATGGCATCGGAATACTCCTCGTAATCACGCTCGAATTGCACTCGAGGGTCTGCCTTCATAGACACACTGTAGCGCAGAATCTGACACTGCTCATCCACTTCTAGACGGCCACCGTACGTTCTTCTGTCAGGTCGTCATATTTTGCTTAGTCATGTGTCCATATATCTAGACGGGGGCATCCCGTTTAAGGTCGACGGTAATCCCATTGAGGAAAATCGAAACATAAAACGCATCATTACAAATAGGGGAACTCTCTTTAGCGTTCCTCACATCATTCATCTAACAATAACAACATGAAATTAATCACTACAAAAAAGGCAATTATGGGCATAACTCTTGCAATGAGTTTCATCATGGTTGCCACGCTCGTCCCCGCTATGCCGGCTTCGGCACAGCAGACGAGCCCAGAACTACAAGCTCAAATCCAGGTGCTTCTCGCGCAGATCGCGGCTCTCCAAGCTCAGATCGCAAACACAAACCAGTCAACTGGCGCATGCTTCACCTTCACACGCAATCACTCAAACGGTGACTCGGGTGGCGAGGTAATGCAAATCCAGCAATTCCTTAACAGTCACGGAGCGCAGGTTGCCGCAAGCGGCGCAGGCTCTCCCGGGAACGAGACAAGCTACTTTGGCGCATTGACGCAGGCAGCGGTCTCCAGCTTCCAGGCAGCAAACGGCATCACGCCGACAGCCGGATACTGGGGTCCGATCACCCGCGCGCGTGCCAACAGCATGTGCGTCCCGACAACGCCGGGTACCGGCACGGGAACACCGACGACACCAACAACGCCGACGGGTCTCCAGGGAGGAGCTGGCTCACTGCAAGATGCCGATCTCGTTTCCAACCTGAACAACGAAAAAGTAGGAGAGGGCGCGCGTGACGTGGAGGTTATGGGTCTCGAACTTGAAGCCGACGAAGGCTCCGACATCGAGCTCGTTGCGGTCAACCTCAACTTCTCGCAGGGAACGGCTGATCGTCGCTTCGACCGCTATGCAGACGAAGTGACTATCTGGCTTGACGGCAAAAAACTTGCAAGCGTCAAGGCAAAAGACTTCGATAGAGATAGGGATTACGGCCGCACGGTCACTCTTAAGACCGGTGGCATCATCCGCGCCGGTGATTCCGAGCGCCTCATCGTGGCCGTCTCCGGAGCAAAGAACATCGACTCTGCCGACATCGGCGAGACGTGGACGGTCGCAATAGACAACATCCGCTTCCGCGACGCACAAGGAGCATCGATAACCGATTCTTCCACGGGCGACATCGGAGAAACACGCGCCTTCAGCTTCGAGACCTTCTCTTCTGCAGCAAACGTCGAACTTCGCGCGCAGGCGAGCAACGACACGCCTCAGGGCATCATCGAAGTCGATGACAACAATGACACCGACGACGTCGAGCTTCTGCGCTTCACGCTCGAAGCTCGTGGTGGCGACATCCGCATCCGCGATTTCCCGATAACGTTTGCGACCTCAAGCGGCAACACCGCCGACACGCTCGCAAAGATCGCACACACGATCTATATCGAGATCGATGGCAAGGAATGGTCGGAGAACGTTTCGCAAGCAGTGGTCGGCTCCGCAGGTGCCACCATCACCTTCGACGACGTGGACTACATGATCGACGAGGGCGACAAAGTGACCATTATCGTGCGTGCCGACATCAACGACACGCAGGCGGGCAGCTTTGTGGACGGCGACGGCCTCACCGCTTCCTTCACCGCAAGTAATCGCGCGATGCTCGAAGCGGAAGACAAAACCGGTGAAGATCTCGCTGCAAACGAGAAGACCGGCACGGGCAACGGCAAGGCAGTTGTCTTCTACGACACAGGCATTGCCGTGAGCTTTGTCTCTTCAAGCCAGACAGTTGCAAGTAATTCTGGCGCTGACGATGACTCGGGAACCTTTATCATCAAGTATCGCGTCGAGGCGTTTGACGGCATTGTGTATGTCTCGACTAGTCCATCCGCGACGACAACAGACAGCATCACTGATGCGACCGTCGACAGCAATGGCATCTTGTACTTGGTCGATAAAGCTGGAACCGCGACAACGGACGACCTCTCGTCAGTTGTTACATGGAAGAAGGTTAGAGGCAATTCTACCAGTGCTGCCAATGGCGTACGTATGAACGAAGGCGACATTGTCGAGTTCACGCTCTCGGTCGTCCGCACAAACAACGGCGACGCGACAGACGACGGACTTTTCCGCGTGCTTCTCAAGGCAATCGGGTGGAATACTGACAACAGTACAACCTTCAACGTGTACGACTTCGACCTGGAGGACTACAAAACAGATCCGATTCACCTCAACTGAGGAAGAGAGGATGTCTGAAACTAAAACCACCCCGCTCGGGGTGGTTTTAGTTTTTCAACGATGGGGACAGCCAGCCCAGCAGCACGGTCGCCTCATACCACCGCTAAGTTTTGATAGTCCCACTTTGATACGACGACTTCGTGTTTCCGATTGCTTCGCAGAAGTGATCCAGCAGATCCATTCGTTGCGCGCGAGCGGCGTAATGTCGTCCCACGTCGCACGCGCCTTCGGCGCAGAAGCAAGTGCCTTTCGCAGATCCGCGGGCACACTGTGCACCCCTCCGTCAGCCTTTCCTTTTTTAGTCATATTCTACAATCATGACCCCTAGGGGGGGAATCTCCCAAGAGCTCATTTTGATTCCGTCGAATCAAAATTCCTCTCGGGCCTGCTCGCGCGACCTTTTCTGCTGAAAAGGTACCCGCGCTCGCTTTCGATTCCCCGTCGGGACCCGACAACGCCTAAAGACCCGACGACATGCGTCGGGATCTTAAAGCGTTGTGACCCAAGTGGGACGGAATTGGAACCAGCTAGTTAGCGAGCTAAATGGATGGCACCAATTCGGTCGCGAGCTAGAGGATGCCCTAAATAGTAAGGAAAATCAGGCTCCAGAGCTAGTCTAGAGACTGCCTTTAGGGATTAGAAATGCCGGTGCTACAATCAAACTATGTGGCAATCTTTGACGAGTTATCGCATTAGGTGGTGGCACGGCATTCTTTTGGGTGCCCTAATTATGACAATAGGGTTTTTTATGATGACATCTTCGGATGCCGAGACCGCTCGCAATGGAGAGGCAATTTTAAATATTGGATTACTCCCCTTCATTCTAGGAATATTGTTCGGAATTGGTGCGACGCTGAAGGCGGTTCTTAGAAATATATTTGGCACGCATAAGAAACAAGGTCAGAACATGCTTTGATTCTTATCGAGATTAGAACTTATGTATAACATCTCTAGAGGACAGCTGTGGGTCATCATTATAGGGGCGTCACTATTTTGGCTATTTTCCATAGCCGGAGCTCTCGATTATTCACCGGCATGGTGGCAAGTGACAAGTGCTATTCTTATCCCGTTTCTAGTCATTTTTTATGTCATGGGATGGAAGCGTCACCATAAACAGGAAATGTTCGATAGAACCGAACTTAAAAGGATTAATCTGGCCGATAGAATCTCGCGGATCAGGAAGGTTGCTATTTGGCTAGTGCTTCTCTTTGTGGTTGGCGGGACACTCATTTCTGCTAGTATCTTTGTCTTTGCTAAATACTACGTTGAACCTTCACGTATGGCAGCGGAGGCCGAGGAATATGTGGGGCGCGTAAATCGCTTTGCGCAGCATGTCGCTAATGCTCAAGAATGTCGAGACGAATTTGTAAGTTCACGTATCGAGTCTAGAACAGCCGAGTGCCAAATCCGATACGACAAAGCCTACTCAAACTATAAAACCTGCCGAGCGTTTGATGACCACACTTACTGCCTTCTCAATTGGCCGAGTGCAAACTATGAGGCAGTAGACTGCTCTGAGGAAGCCGTGACAAAAGAAATAGCGTCTTTGGATTTCTCTTGTTTTAGGACAGCAGAAAGAGAGTTCTCGCAAATAAAAAACTTCGAGGAATCTCTTGTAGACAGCTACACCGGAAACCTGTCCCCGAGTAAATCTTCGCTAACGCCGGATGAGTTAAGAGATTTACATTCGACATTTCCTCAATCGGTCTTCAATGAAAAAACTAAGCAGAGGATAGAGGACTATCTTTCAAAAAAAGGCTATAAGACCGATGATATTTGATTCTTATCAAAATATGAGGAAATTTGAATACAAGATAATAGCGCCAGATTTAGGGGAAGATATAGATCCCCCTCACAATGAATTTATTAATGAGTTGAGTGCGAAACATCTGAATACCTTAGGCGACCAAGGATGGGAGCTGGTAAGCGCAATACCATCGAAACTACTCGGCGATAAAACCGGTTATTTAGGCGTCGACCCGTTAGCAGACATAGTTTTTGTATTTAAACGAGAAATTGCCAGCTAATTAGTCAAAATATGAAGAAGTATTGGAAGATATGGTTTTGGGTAATTGCGATACTCATTGCTGGTGCCTTCGACTTCGGAATTATCGGAGCTGAAATGTTCACCCTACTTGCTTTTGGTGTTGCCGCTGCAGCATTTTACAATTCGCTTGTAATTAAGGAAGAATTAGATAAGAAGAAGAGCGATCAGCAATAGTGTATGCGAGGTGGATATAGAGCAGGAGCGGGGCGGAAAAAGGGATTTGCGGCGACGAACGCGGAAGAGGCTCGCAGAATCCTTTCGGAGATGGTCATGGGCGAGATTAAGCCCATTGCGAAAGCTCTTATCGCTAAGGCCAAGAAGGGCGACGTGGTAGCGGTAAGGGAACTTTTTGACCGAGCGTTTGGTAAGGCTCCGCAAACTGAAAAAATTGACCTCTCCGAGCGGCCAATGCCGATACCCCTTCTCGATGTCATTCACATAAGCAAAGAGAGTGCAGAAAGGCACGGTGTTTTGCCAATTTATGGAGGGCTTAGCAAAGCACAAGACAAGATAGGAAGCTGATTGCTAAATAAACCAAACGGGAGTATTAATTGCGCTATGCGCGGGTTTATCCAAATACCCCTCCTTGTAGGCATTGTTGCCGTCAGTGCCTTAGTTTTTGGTGGTGGTGGGTATTTTATTGCTGCACAAAAAATCAATCAACCTACGCAGGCTGAAAATTGGGAGGAACCCGCCCAGGTTGAAAATGCGAGCGACGCGCAGATTGCACCAGTCGCGGAGATTGCCGCACCCATCACATCTACATCGAAAACGGATTTGGTAAACACTACTATTGCAGCGTCAAAGGATAGCAAAGTTTCATCTAAACATGTCATTGAATTGATTGATACTTTGATAAATAAGACGCAGACTCAGCTTTTAGGTATCGGAGACTATTCTAATAATATTGACTACTATACTGACTGGGCAACGAGAGGTAAAAATACTATCAAGCCTTTATTGGACAGTGAGACAGACCCCTATTTGAGAAATGAATGGAAGTATATCTATGATTTGTTTGACTATGTTCTGACAGTTGGAGGCATGATGAAAGATGGTTCAGAAAAGGTTGGTAACTACAGTGTCCAAAGCCTTCTCAAGTCCGTTGATAATCACGTCACTTATCTCAAGAAAGAGAAAGCAAGTGTCCCAGAATTTTACCAAACTCAGAATGCGGAAAAAGCAGCACTTATTAAATTAGTAGACGCTAGCACTGCTTATCAAAAAGATATAATAGACAGAGTATATTATGGGGACGAAGCTTTTTTGAAAGCTGTAAGAACTGCGATGGATAAGATTTCTGAGAATGAGCCAATAGTTGAGGCTTATTTATCTAGACAAAAGGCAAGCAGCGCAGTAATAAACAAAACAATATACCAAACTATTGCGGTTCCACAGATTCAAATACCAAAAACAACTTACTGCACCATGAGCGGAGGACTCGGTGGTCATTACAGTATAATTTGTAATTAAATTCTTTGGCGATATAAGAGCTGTTCACGAGCTTTTTGACCGTGCGTGGGTCGAGCACCGCAAGCTGTTCTGATCGCGAGGAAAACTGGACAGTTGCCAGACCTCCCCAAATTTGACTTTACCTTTTGAGGAGGTAAAATTTATCCACTCGTTCTTTACACAAGAATACAACTTGGAGCGGCTTGTCGTGGTGAGGTTGAAAAAGGCCATGCTTGCAACTTCAAGAATCCAACGGATGCAATCCATCTACTAGGCAAGCCTAAAACTTTTTTGGCTGACCCATCTAACGATGGTAGATACTGTGAGAGGCAGTATAACTTCTCAAACTGGTCTGTGTCTCCGTGTCGGGGTTATGATTCCCTGCAAACAAATCATCTGGCACCTCAGAGGTAGGAATGTGTTGAGTTGGTAATTCTATAGCACGCTTTTTGCGTGCCTTTATTGAGTTACCAATTCGACATATCTAACAATGGATAGGTGGTTTTGAGTAACTAAGACAAGAGGCGGCTATTGAAGCCGCTTTTTTGTTTGGCGGAATCCTCCATTGCACAACCAAAGCCCTTTTTGAGCTTTGCTGGTCACCAGTGCAATGGAGCGCCAGCCAAGCTCAGAGCGGGCTTTATCAGTTTTAGTAGCCCGTTATGGAAGGACAAATTAAAAGGATTATTCCGAGTGGTGAGTTCGTCACATTCATCATTCACGTAAAAGACGTGCAAAGTTGCAGCCGGACTTTCACCGGTCAGAAGTATCGAAACTTCGCTTATTGGCGAGACCTAAAGGTCGGTGACTGGATAGCTGGCTTGAGGTGGCTAGATGAAGCGAAGGGCATTATTGACGCCGATTCTCCGGTGTATTTGCTCCAAGACACCCTATTCTAGCCATGCTAAGCGTCGAGAAGTGCAGGGAGCTATTAGGCGACAAGAGCCTCACTGACGAGCAAATTGAGGCTCTGAGGGCTGATCTCTACGAGATGGCGCAACTTGCCTTCGAGACGTGGATGCATGAAAAATACGGTTCCAAATATCCCATTGGGTCGTTGCCGGATTCACTATGAGCGCTACAGTTTAGCTATGGAGAGTGAAAGCCAAAAGACAGGCATCATTTACGCTAGAGTCTCCTCATGGGAGCAGGTCTCCAACACCAGCCTCGAACGACAAGTGCGCGAGTGTAGCGAATATGCAGAACGAAATGGAATCACCATCATCGCTGAACCGTTCATCGAGGAGGGCGAATCCGCAAAGAGTGCAGACAGAACACAGTTCCAAAAAGCACTGAGCTTTTGCGCTACCAAGAAAAACAAAGTGGGATACTTAATCGTGCACAAAGTAGACCGCTTCGCCCGTAACCAAGACGATCACGTTGTCACGCGAGCGTTCCTTAAGCGATACGGGGTGCAATTACGCTCGGTAATGGAACCAATAGACGAGAGCACAATCGGACGACTTCAAGAGGGCATCCTTTCGGTGTTTGCTGAGTTCGATAACAACGTGCGGGCGGAGAGAAGCAAGAATGGAATGATTGAGAAAGTGAAAAAGGGCATCTGGGTATGGAGGCCTCCGCTTGGCTACAAACGACTCACTAAAGGCGGCAACATCGTGCCCGAGGAGGAAACAGCCCATTACATCCAGCTGATATTCGAGGAATATAGCAAGGGCACTTACAGCTTTCAGGCGTTGTCCGATTTCATGGAAAAACGTGGATTCAGGACGAGCACCGGTAAAAAACCGTGCGCACAACTCATGGAGAAGATTCTTCGCAACCCTGCTTACTTCGGAACGATTCGAGCGTGGGGGCATGAGATTCGAAGCGCATTCCCCGCGATAATCAGTGAGGAGCTGTATTGGAAGTGTCAGCCACAGTTGCGAAGCAGGTTTGCATTAGCAAATCGCAGCATCACCAATCCAGCGTTCCCGCTCCGCAAGTTCACAATCTGCCCAGAGTGCGGTAGCCCACTTACAGGAAGCTTCTCCACCGGCAGAAAAGGTGTGAAATACCCCTACTATCATCACCAGAAGCAATCATGCTCTGTTGCCTCTTTTATCCCGAAGGAATCGCTGGAGCAAAGCTTCGTCGAGTTTCTGCAAGACATTAGTCCTCGTGCGCGAAACGAGAAGCTGTTTAAGGCTGTCGTGGTTGACCTCTGGCAGAGAAACTATAAGAAACTGGACGAGGACAATGCGCGTGTTCGGAAAGATATAGAGAATCTCGAATCAGAGCGCCAACGCGTATTCGATATGCACCGATCAGGCAGGTATTCCGATGAGGAGTTCTTAGAGCAGAAGAATCTCGTAAATATTCAAATTCAGCAGAAGAAAAACCTACTTGATGATAAACGCATCGAGGAGTTCAACATGGATGAGGCGCTCACTTACTGCTTCAACTATGTGCGGGAAAGCGGCAAGACATGGAAGAAACTAGAAAAGCTTCCGGCCATTCGTGCGCGGTTCCAAAAAACAGCATTCCCCGAAAAAATCACTTTTGATGGTAGGAAATTTGGAACCAGCAAAATGTCGCTCGTTTACGAACTGAATCAAGAGAAGCACCCCAAAAAATCTCAGATGGTGATCTAATCATATCCTTTGCGCGAACTTTTTTCGAGAGCTAATCGCACGCTCCGCGTG
>Ga0066639_10005405_pt1 | contig 10740 bp, 11 predicted proteins | sample CryGeyCG2114_010_2_FD_59504 | JGI IMG/M metagenome (GOLD analysis project Ga0066639, IMG submission 59504) | Groundwater microbial communities from aquifer - Crystal Geyser CG10_big_fil_rev_8/21/14_0.10 | ecosystem: Environmental > Aquatic > Deep subsurface > Groundwater | place: USA: Utah... | reverse complement strand
TCGAGTTTTACGCAGAAAGACTCACTCAGCAAGTGGTACTAAAGTCGGGGTCCAGGTCACGGTCAATGGCAATCGATGAGATTTTCCATTTTTTGTGAATTCTCCAGGAATAGTCCAAACTTTTTCTTTCAAATCAAGATCTTGCCAGCGCATATGTTTGATTTCATTTGAACGCTGTCCTGATAATAAGATTAATTTTAATAAGTTTGACGTTTCTTTAGGAAGAGTCTCAAAGGAATTCCAGATCTTTGACAATTCATCTTTTGAAAGAACCCTATCTCTAGAAATTTCCTTATTTGGCTTTCTAATGTTTGAACAAGGATTAAATTCAATCAGATCCTTTTCGATACCAAAGTTAAAGACCTTTCGAGTCAGAGCCAATGTTCGATTTGGTTGAATTTTAGCACCGCGAGCAGAAATTTTATCAAGTAGGATAATAATATCCTTTCTTGAAATTTGATTGGCAGGCAGATCTCCAAAGGTAGTTAAGAGATCTTTATTCAGAATTCTTTCATCTTCTTTCCAAGACCGCTTTTGAACTTTTGCATGTTCTGCCAGGTACCGGGCTGCAAGGTCCTTAAATAGGTAGTTTTCCCGTTTTTGGCTTGGATCATTGCCTGCATAAATATTACGCAAAGTATCGAGGGCCGCCTGACGTGCCTCATGGAGTGGCAGGGCGGGGTAGGTTCCCAGGGTTAGTCTGCGCTTTTGGTTGCCAAAACGGTAGAATAGAAACCAAGTCCTGCGGCCCAGGGATGTTACCCTGATCCCGAACCCTGAAACTTTGGTATCCCAGAAGTCCTCCTGAGTTTTGTCGGTTTTAACTGATTCCAAAAACCTTGAATTAAGCGTCTGTTTGGCCATAGGGTTTTCTCCGTAGGGGGCATATAGGGGGCAGAAAATCGAAACCCGCTGAAATAACTTGCTACCGAGAGAATTGGTCGCTACTCAATAAGTGTTTGATATTGCCGCCATTTTTGATTTCAGTTCATTGCAGCTTGTTTCAGCTTTTGCAGGATGCCATAGACTACGAATCAGGTGGTCGGAGGTTCGAATCCTCCCGTCCGCACCAATTTTTTCTCATCTCGGTCACTGCGCTAAGTCTCAGATTAGGCTCGACTTTACGGCCCAAAGAAAGTCATTCTTTGGGGGTGATATCGTTTCGATGAACCGAGAATCCAGGAGGAAAAACTATGAAATCAACCCTCGCACTTTTCGCTTTGATTTTTGCCTTTGGCATGCCGGCTTCGGCAGCGCTCAGTTTCGGATATGCTGGCCGTGATGGCGCCAACGGCCGCAGTGGTTATGACGGCAACAATGGCCAGCGTGTTACCTTTGTGGCTGACGGCAGTGCTCGCCAATTTTTATTGGATGGAACTGACGGATCGAATGCGGATCGAGGCCAAGATGGATACGATGCGACCGGTTGTTATCACAATCAACCCGAGTATGATTTGGTCGGCGCTCCAGGTGGAGATGGTGGCAACGGAGGGGTCGGCGGCAATGGCGGCGACGGTGGGAACCTGACGGTTTATTTTCAAAATGAATCCCAGCTTCGACAAATTTATGTGACGGCTCAGGGGGGGCAGCCGGGGCGGGGCTCTTATGGCGCTCGTGGTGGCAGAGGTTGTTACTGCACAAGTTACGGATGGACTGTGCGCAAATGTCATACCGAACAAGGACCCAATGGTCACCCCATTCAAGTTTGCCGGGACTATCGCTATTACTGTCGCAATGGTTCCGACGGTCGATATGGATCTAGTGGCCGAGATGGTCGCCCCGGTTTTACGGGATCGGTCTCGTTGATCAGAAGCACGGGGCCATTGGCTCCGGATGTATTGTCCGCATCTGTTAGGATTACATCGATACCAGGCTTTCAGACGGTGCTTGAACAAAATATTTTTTCTCGCAAGTCTGGGGCCTTGGCTCTTTTAGCCCCGGGTTCTCGGGTCAACGATGTGTACAATAGCTTTGATCTTCGTGAAAAATACCCAGTGGCTACCAAGTGGACCTCAGCACGAAATCCTGCTGATTTTTCAGGGAGTGTGCAGTTGTTTGTGGAAAACCGCCAACCACGAATCACCAGCGGAGACGGCAATTTTTTGATCTTTGATGAACAAAAGTCCGGGGATCTGACGACATTCACCGTGACGGATGCGGCGAAAGAATCTGAGCTTCAAAATGTTTCCATGACGATCGAAGGAAATCTGACCAATACATTGATTCGGGTCCGAGATGGAGCTTCGATGGTGCAGAATCTTTTGCGGGACTCTTTTCAAATGAAGTTAGCTCGTTCAGCAGTGATTGGTTGGGATACTCAGTTCGAAGGTGTGATTGATCCGTCTTATATCCAAAGACAGGGCGGCGACATCATCATCCGCATTGGCCAAATGCACATGGAGGACAAGAAGACCTTCAATCCGGGCAAAAAAATCCGGGTCTTTTTGGATCTGAGTCGCCAGTTCGGGCCTTATTCGACGGCGTCCCACATGGAAATTTTAAAGCATAAATTGCCCTAATTTTAAGCAGAGGCTTTATGAACGGCGCACGCTTTCCATGGTTTAAGATTTTAGCCCTTTTTCTTTGTCTGTTTTTGGTTTTTTGGGCCATGAAAAGCCTCCGAGAAGGGGGGCTGGCCCAAACGATCGAAAGGCCAGAGACCTACCCAGCCAAGGTTTTGGTGGATGAACCACCGCCCAAATCGAAATAACGGGCAGTTTTCTTGACAAGAAGACCGATTATTTCATACTTTCACGGAACTGCTTTTCCCAAAAAGCCGGCACGTGTTCAGAAGTAGCTCAGTCGGTAGAGCAAGCGGCTGTTAACCGCTGGGTCGGGGGTTCGAGTCCCTCCTTCTGAGCCATTTTTATCTAATACGAACTTTTTTCCTCCATTAACAGAATTCTTTGAGCCACCCCCTTCTGGGGTAGCCCGAAATAGCGGATTGATCACAATTTCCAGCTTGTTGTTAGGGTGAATGATGATCTTCGGAATAATCGCCTGGATGATTTGCTGTTTTTGCAGGTCACAACGCTTTGTGAAATTAGAAAGCGCCTGACGTATTTTTTCTTGAAGCGTTGTTTTCTCGAAGTGTTTTCTCAGGGCGAGCTTGCGACTTTCTAAGGCTTCGATCTGATCTTGCAGAATGGTAAGCTCTGCGGTTGCCCGCTCCTGTTCATCCGTGATCATTTTTAGAACCTTATCCAAGCTTCCATCCTTAGCCGCTGTTCGTAGGTGCGAACGAAAGCCCTCAACGGCCCGTTGCAATTCAGTGGCATTTTTATTTTTCAATTCCAATTCACGATCTATCTTTTCAACCTCGCTGTCTCGCTTACCGACGGAGTTTTGAACGATGCGTTCCAGTAGGTTACCGTCTTTCAAATACTGGTGGACTCGACTCGATATGAATTTTTCGATGTCTTCTTTGGGAATGCGAACAGTTGTTTGCGCCCCCTTTTTTCGGTCCTCATAATATCTATATTCGCCGCCCTTGCCTGATGCTCCGACTAACATCGTCCCATCGGCTTTCTGCAAAATCCCAGACAATAGATAGACCTCTCCCTTCGATTCGGGCTTTGAGATTTTTTGTTTGTTCTTTTCCAAGATAGCTTGAGCTTGATTGAATAGTTCTAGTGGTACGACTGGGCCACTCTCTTTGAAATGACCATACTCCCATCGAATCATTCCGTTTTCGTCTTGAAGCGACGGGAATTGATTCCAAGTATCCTCAAAAAAATCAAAGCCTCGAATTTTGGAACTGCTCAACAATGATCGAAGCGTCCTAGAATCAAACGGCTCGCCGCCGACCTCTCTTGCGGGAACTCTGTTGCCGTCTTTGTCGATCTTTTCTTTGATGGTTCGTTTTTTTGTCCGATACCCTTTGCTATTGCAGTAGTCGGCAGTCGCAAATAGTTCGCCTGTTAGGATGAACTGACTGAAAATATCTTTTACGATCTCTTGTTCTTCGGGATTGATCACATAAAATCCAACTTTTGTCGGGTGGGAATCAAGTCCAAGGATTGGAGCCGTTGAGCTATCCTTCCCGTTGTTGACTCTTGCCTCACGCATTTTCTTTGTGACCTTTTCCTCTAGTTCTAAAGAGTATTCTTCGGCCCAGGAATTTTTCGCATTAAAAACAAGACGGCTTCCACGGTCTTTATAGTAGTTTAATTCTTTGCCATCTTCAGCCAGCAGAATTTCTATGTCATTCTCTGCGGCGGCTTCAATCAATTCTAAATTAGCTTTCTGCCATCGGCTAATACGATCAATTTTCTCGAATACTACGAAATCAATTTTTTTACTTCTAACTGCCTCAAGTAGTTCCTGAAACTCTGTTCTAAGGTGATGCTTATTTCTGTTTCCGCTTTTTTCTTCTTCGATTGTACGAACGACGATGTATTCAATGCCTTTATTTTTTGCGTGCTGTGCGAGAAAACGCTCAATCATATTTTTTTGTTGCTCGTTTGAGCCATACAATACATTTCCCTGACTTTTCGTCGAAACTCTGGCGCAAGACCAGCCTCTCTTTTCTCGTACTTCTTTTTTAATTTTTCTCATTTGAACTCCCTGTATCTAAAACAAAATCAGTCAACAATACTCCAAGGGCATTTTGATCAACGCAATCCTGAGTGAAGATTTCTGTCGGACGAAGGGTGGAAACGTCGATGAGGTAGGCGCTGACTTTTTGTCTTTTACTACGGTTCTGCGCTTTCATTTTTTTAGCACGATTCTTTTCATTTTTCACATCGTTGCTACATATCTTGCAACGAGACTCCCAGCGGCCTACGCCCTTGCTATGAAAGTCAGTGATCACCTTTTCTAACAGGCATTTCGTGCATTTCTTGCGAGACGAAACACTTGGTTCCTCTCGTTCCTGCACTGGGCATGTTTTTGAAATGATCCTCGACTCCATGAAGTCAGGATCGCCCACATCACGGGGGGTTCTGTGGGGGGGCCTATCTAGGGCTAGGGTTGTCCGCTAAATAACGTTTTGTCAGTTACCAGATAGACCTGTTTATTTTTGAGAATGATCAGCTTGCCCCAAGCTGGATGCTTTTTTTGCTTATCACTTCCAGCCTTGAAAACAGAATCTCTCAATGACTTAAACTGACGATCACTTTTCCGGTGAACTCGCTGCAATTTTTCGAGCAAATCTTTTTCGTCAGTTGGAAGTTGCCCACGCTTAGCATCTTCAATAAGCCACTCAAGAACCGACTGTTGCATTGCCGTTGAAAAGGAATAAGTAACGTTGGCAATTTTAGCTTCGGTATAAGTTCGATTGTAAGTTAGATCACCTATGGTCCACGGTGTAGCAGAGGCAGATTTAGACAAAGCCAGAGACCCGTTTTCACTGATCCAGCCGGATTGATTTAGCATGATTCGTAAGTCTTCGGACAACTCTGAAAACAGAGTCTCTGAGGATTCAAGAGCCTCATCCACATTCTCAACTAGCAGTGTAGCCTTGACCATAGACACGCCTGAAACGGACAGCAAGACAGTATACGGATCAAAATGCTGAAGCCACTCAGGGTCCTTTAGCTTTCCTATCAAATTTTTGTCGGAAATCTCTTCGATACATTCCCAGGAATCGGAAAATAAGTTTTGGAATCGTGATTGACAGGCACTCTTTATGAAATTCAACAGATCGGAAATTCCGCCTCGAACTCTTGGACCGCCTAGTGTTTGATGCGATGATTTGAGGGAGTATTCCAATCGGTACAACGATTTGAAATGATCCTTTTGAATTTGATTTTCCTCCGAGTCTAAATAATCCAAAAGATCTTGCGCAAAGCTCAGATTTTCTGTGTGCTCAAGGTCACAAAGCCTTTCGGCAACTCGACCAACAAACGCCGACCAATAAGGTCGAATTTTTGAAAGTATTGATTCAACGTCAACCTCGGTCGATCCGATTAAGTCTGATGGTATTTTGGGTGAGCCAAGCAGTTGAGGGGAGCGGGAATCAAAAGCAGACAGAACTGTGAAGCTGTCAGACGGCTCAATACCTTCAGTGAAATCCACAAGCTGTTGTGTGAGGTGATCAAATGATGGGATGTCTCCCGATTCGCAAAAGATTCTGAAGAGACGTTGCGCTCGCAAAAAAGATTTTGAATTTTTACTTTCAATCAGTGAGGCCATCTTTTGAATGGAGGCTTGATTGGTCGAGACGATAACTCTTGCCAAATCGAGTTTGTCAAAAAGCTCACGGACAATATCATAGATTGCTTCGTTTTCTGTCGGACCGAAATCACCTTGATTGCTAAGTTCAAATTTTAGTCGTGATTCAATTTCTACGGCGTGGCTCTGAAGTGATTGGATCAAAACATCTGGTGATCCGATCGCATTATTGTTTTCGCTAATGAGCCGCAACACTGTTTCTTTTATGGAGAGTTTAATTTTAACAATTAAGTTCGACGCCATTACTCATTGTTGCCCACGTCATTTCATCAGTCAAATTAAGCGGTTATCTAACCCCCCACGGCACACCCCACGCCCTTTCTTAATCTGACTTAGTCACCGAATTAACGGCGACTAAACAGGCTCTATGAGAGCTAGGAGAGTGGATATGAAAAAGCGAGTGAAAATCATTGTTCCAAATTTCGTTTTTCCTGACGGCAGGGAAGACATTTTGATGGCATACGATCGTCAATGCGGACCATGCGGGGATGAACCCAGCTACATTGAAAATAAGGGCATCTATGACTGCAATGGCAACTACTACAGCATGTGGGTAGATCACCGATCCAATCGAACAAGAAAATCAACCACCTACTATCTCGATGGGCACGAGTTTAATCAGCCGATTTCAAGATTTTGCACAATGGGTTGTTTCGTAAATCCACAAGACGGTTATCTTTGGAATGTGCGCCCCGCACCCACGGCAGAAAGTGAATCATGCACGATTGCCGTTTCAGATTCTCATTTAACATTTACGACATTCCCTGAGTTCCTGCCTCACCTGGCATCTATCAAGTGGGAAGCCGACTTTCTTGGACGCATTTACTTTCATCGCAAGCAGAGGGGACAAACGAAAGAAAAGGTCTATCTCAAAGACTATGTGATCAAAAATTTGATCCCATACCTGCGGCTCCAATCAACACTCCAATGAAAGCTCCAGGAAACCAAAACAAAGCAAACAATAAATGGAAATAGAATACTGTCGCTCCCTCACCTTTACGGTGAGGCGAGCTTATCGGCGGATCTGGATAAAACCATTCCGTCGGAGAGGAGGCAAAATGAGCAATGATGGCGAAAACTATTTTAGAAGCAAGATAAAGAGGTTTGATAAATCCAAGTTTAGGTTGAAGGAGGTGACAGATTTGTCTGTCGGCAATCCTCCGCAAATTCTTCTGGAGTTGTTGGTTCTTTATGAATCGGGCAATTTCGTAGAAGCTGCCGTCGCTAGTATTTTAAATGCGATTATCACCGCACAGAAGGCGGTCTTCACAAAATCCACCGATAATCTTCACGATATAATTTTTAATGATCCCAACCATCGAAACAAAAGAAAGGATATGTCATCGGACGAACGGGGTGAAATCCTTGGAATCTTAAAGGATCAATTTATCAGAGAAGATAGGATTGGTCGCTCATCTCCAAATATACCAGCAGTGTGGAGCGTGAAAGACGACAAGATAATGGACTATTTATGTCAAGTACACGGTCTTAGCAGAACAGAACTCCTAAATTTTCAAGGAGTTCCCATTCTAAACTGGAGAGAAAAAGTCGAAAAGCAATTTTCTCAACGACCACTTGTTGATGATCCAGAGCCAACCGAATCAACTGAGCCGAAAAAACGATCACGGTTTTCAAGAAAATAAATCCATTTGCGTTGTGTTAGAATGACAGCAAGGCCGTCGCATTATCGGCGGCTAGGAGTTTTTATGATTGGACATCAACCGAAATCAAGATTGGGAATCAGAGTCTCAGGACAGGCGAAGGCCACTCTCGACGAAATGTGCAAAGGCTTGGGAGTGAATCAATCCGAATTGATCGAGCGTCTCGTGATGAACTACAGACGTGGCAGATTCACAAAAGACAAATTGGACTATCGGGCGAGACTTGCGAGGGCACTAGAAATGCTAAAGGACAGGTAGCTGTCAGAGTTGCCTGAATAAAAATCAGCTATCCCTAGTGCTCTCGGAAAGATAGTTTTTTATTCGGTCGCATGTTTAGCTGTCCTTTTCCAGTACACTAGATGCAATGCTTCTGTCGGCAATGTCCGCAAGCTGCAAAACTCAATTACTTGATTGTTATACTGGTTTTTTCAGAAGGCGACGCCAAAGAAGTGGCATGATGGACTCACGAGATTTTCGACAGTTCATGTTCGATGCGTGAAACCAACCAAGTCAGAGACTCACCCTCTAGGGCCGACGTAACTGCTGCATTCAATGTAATAGGAGTAATCTCAATATCTATGGCTATTAGAAGCATTTGCACCTGAGTGTCCCATTCCAGGCCCATACCCGTCTCGGGCGCACGGCGCACGCAATCGACTGCTTGACGCCATATTCGCTCCAATGCGGGTGCTACAATGGGATCTTTTATCGACAGTTTCCCTGACTTGGGATCATGGCTATTCATAAATTAACCCGCACCTTTTTTAACAGGCCCCTCTAAAATACCCTTTTTGACGGTCTCAGACACCGAGGCCCTACTGATACCCAGCCGCCTTGCGACCTCGGAGACAGACAATCCCTGACCTCGAAGCTCCATGACCTTTCCTGGATCAACCTTGCGTGGACGGCCTATCTGGGCACCACAAGCCTTTGCCGCTGCCATACCTGCGATTGTCCTCTGCTTCAGAGACTCCACCTCGAACTGACTAAAGCAAAATAGCAAGTGTGCGAACAGCCGTCCTTGCGGTGTGGACATATCCACTTGATCCTTAAACGAGCAAAAGTGAATGCCCAGCGTTTCAAGTGTCTGAATGTTTTCAATGAGATTTCGGATATTCCGTCCGAAACGGTCGAATCGCCAACAGCACACAATATCGAATTGGCGTTCATGCGCTGCTTTCATCATCCGTTGGAAAGCTGGCCTTTGATCATTCGTTCCGGTCCAATGATCCTCGAAAATTTCTACAAGCTCCCAGCCCCGTAGGTCTGCATACCTAACGAGATCGTCACGCTGTAAATCTGTGGATTGCTCGTCAGAGCTAACCCTCAAGTAAAGGCACGCTCGTTGTTTCACAAATCACCTCCATGGGTGGGGGGAGTGTTTTATTGCAGTGCTTTCCGCTATGTCTGTTCTATGTAGTGTCCCGCAAATTTTTTAAATCTAAAAATTCTAATGCCTGACAATTTCGGTCAGGAATCTTTGTCATTGCTATCGAACCCGATGGCGACAGGGCCAAATCCGCCGTTGCATTTCTGAAGGCGCAAATAAGTTTCTGGCGTCGGCGCAAAGCCCTTCCACTCAGATTGAAGGCGGATAATCCCATTAAAGGATTTCTCAGCAAGCAAGGCACCATCCCAAAATGACGGAATAAATGACGAGCCACGAGTGCGAGAGTTGATATTGCCTTTACCCGAGTCTTTGCGGGTGTGATGGCAAATCAAAACGGTGCAATCGAGTTCGGTTTGAAGTTTGCGGACTCGGCGTAAAACTTCAGCCATTTGTTTGGCGTTTGACTCGTGAGTGCGGCAAAGGATTTGAGAGAGTGGGTCCAAAGTAACTAGCTTCGGGCGAATTTCGAGTAAGGCCGAACGTAGACGGTCGAAAGACTCTTGATCATCCAGAAAAATCTCGCTGGATCGGTCTATGATATGAAGCTTTGATAAATCCTGATTATTGCAATCCATTGCCGATGCAATGCCGCTCAAACGCTCTCCCACAATCCACGAAGCATCTTCGGCTGCCAGATGCACCACTGGGCCAGTTTCCATTGTTACAACACTTCCAAAACAATTTTTTCCTGAAGCAACGGCAAGTCCCATCGCTAGAGCACAAAAACTCTTCCCGACCTTCGGCTCCGCAATCAGGAATACGCAACTTGAAGCTGGCAACAGTGAGTGCAGGAGCCAGCGGCTTTGTGAAAGGGTATGCTGAAGCTCTGAGCCACGAACTATCTTAATGGAATTTTGAGTCTGCTCCATAGACTCATTATCGGTTTGATTGTATTGAAAATCAATACAAATTGAACTTATGTCTCATCTTTGAACCCTAGAGCTTTGGCGTAGGCGACAAGCACGTTGGCCGTGAGACTGCTCAAGGATATATCCGCCGCCTTTGCTTCCTTTTCTAGAAAGGTTCTAACTGGGCTTGGAATACGAGTTGAGAGAGGCTCCGTGTCCCCTTTAGGCATCGCTGAAGGGCGAGGCAGTTTAACGGTGACATCCCAATCCTTTGATTTCTTCATTTCAATTTCTCCCTCAAATGTCCTGTATTGATATTGCACACAATTGTATTGATTTTCAATACCGCAATGCGTAAAATGAAGTCTACGATAATAGATCGGGTTATACCGAGGCATCTATGAAATCGCTAAAAACAAGCATCTGCGGCCCCTTCAGGGCTAGGCATCGGCTCTCGATCTGAGAACGTAAATAGTCATCTACGATAATAGATAGTGACCTGATTTCAGAGGGTTAGAGCCGATAAGGTAACGTATGAGCAAGGTCAAGATACACGAAATTTTAAAACGACTCGCCGATGAGCGGGGGTTGAACATGAAGGACCTCAGTAAAGCTGTAGGTATTCCTCATTCGACGCTGGCGACCTATTTTGCAGGAAAAAAAGCAA
>Ga0066639_10005403_pt1 | contig 10741 bp, 7 predicted proteins | sample CryGeyCG2114_010_2_FD_59504 | JGI IMG/M metagenome (GOLD analysis project Ga0066639, IMG submission 59504) | Groundwater microbial communities from aquifer - Crystal Geyser CG10_big_fil_rev_8/21/14_0.10 | ecosystem: Environmental > Aquatic > Deep subsurface > Groundwater | place: USA: Utah... | reverse complement strand
ATGTTGAGGCAGTGGCACCGGCTGTTTCTTCGAGAGAACAGGTTAAAACAACTCAAGGTACCAATACTAATACAAGTGTTTATGGAGTAAATGAAGCTTATGCTATCGTTAAAAATATTGAAATGGAACAGGGAAGTTTTATAAATGGTATTCAAGAACAACAAGTATCCAAGGTAGCAGTCATTGGTCCGACAACTCGGGATGATTTGTTTGGGGAAGGTTTAAATGCGGTAGGTCAAAAAATACGCATTGAGAGTTTAGAGTTTACTGTAATTGGGGTAACGGCTAGTAAAGGTGGCACTGGTTTTGGTAGTTCTGATGATTTAATTTATATACCTATTTCTACAGCTCAAAGATATTTAACTGGTAGTGATGCTGTGAGTGATATTAACCTTCAAATTAGTCAGGCAGATTTAATGACCGTAGCCCAAGAACAAGTCACCAGTCTTTTATTGGTTAGACATAAAATTAGTGACCCATCACAGGCTGATTTTAGTATTTTAAATCAAGCTGATATTTTAAGTACAGCCAGTTCAGTTACTGACACTTTAACTCTACTTTTGGGTGCTATTGCTGGCATTTCGCTTTTAGTTGGTGGTATCGGTATTATGAATATGATGTTGACCACAGTCACAGAGAGAACGCGTGAAATTGGCTTGCGTAAATCGTTGGGAGCTAAGGCTAAAGATATTAGTAATCAATTTTTAGTTGAGTCGGTGGCATTAACCTTTATCGGTGGTGTTGTTGGTATTATTTTAGGTTGGTTAGCTTCATTGGCAGTTACTAAATTTAGTGGTACAGCAACAGCAATTACTGGTTTTTCTGTAATGCTGGCTTTTGGGGTTTCGGCGGCTATTGGTATTATTTTTGGTTATTATCCTGCTCGACGAGCAGCTAAACTAAATCCAATAGATGCTTTAAGGTATGAGTAATAATTAATCTCAGCAACTAATATTAATTTTAGTTGTGAGTAGTTTAACAGTTTTGTATTCTTTAAATAAAATAATTTAAAATAAAAAACCCTCGTTATACGAATGAGGGTTTTTTGATATTGTATAGTTTAATATTTAAGCTATATATGTTATTATATATATAGATGTATATAAACTAAAATAAATTTAGGAGGTTTTAAAGGTCGTTGATTAATTAATTCGTATTAAATTTTTAAACTTATGCAAAAAATATTAATTAGTTGTGCAGTCTTAGCTTTAATCTCTGCTGGAGTGGGTATTTTTTTAGTTACTCCTCAATTATCAGAGGGAGAAGTTATGGGTGCTCAAGCACCAGTGGTTAAAGAAAAATGTGTGACCATCCCAAGTGGCGGTATTATAGATTCTGCTGGTGGAGTAGTAACTACTGGTTTTGATGAATGGGGATATAACTATCAAGGTCGTCTTTTCAGTGGTGGTTATTGTGATGCTTATCGTGATGCTGCTTGGTGCCAACCTTATGCAGATGTTAACTTGATTATGAAATGGAATGATGCCTGGATATCTAATAAAGATTGTGACGGTGATACTTTCTTAGATAGACATTATGGTTATAGTTCTTATATTGGTTCAGGTGCTTGGTTGACTAATCATCAATCAGGTGAATATGAGGATGAAAATGGAAATGGAAAAATTTGTAAATGGACTTATTTTGTAAAAATAGTAGCTGCACCGGCAGAGGCTTCATTAGTAGATGGTGTTTGGTATACACCTAATGGGACTGAAGAGAGTATCGCAATGGGACCAGCTATTTGGGGAGAGTTTGCCATTATTCAACAAGTAGAAACTGATAGTTGCAATAATGCAATTCACGGCTTACAATATATTTCACCAGATCGTGCTGGATTGGGTAATTGGTAATAAATTAGGAGAAATTAAATATAAATATTATTTAATTTTTATTGTAAATTTTTATGCTAGTTAAAAAAATCTATCTTTTATTAAGATAGATTTTTTGATATAGTTAATATATGTAGAATGTTTATAGTATTAAATAAATTTAAAATTATTTGTGCTAATAGTTTAATTAATTTTTAAAATATGCGACGACAACTTATAAAACATTTAATGGTGATAGGGGTAATTTTAATTATGGCGGTGGCAGCTGGTTTTTCAATGTCTATTTTAACGGCTGAGCATGAATTGGTAAATATTTTTGCTGGTGGACGATCATATAGTAAAGTCTTGGCTCTGGGAGCTTATGTTATTTTATTAACGCTAGTGTCAATTGGGAGCTTGTTTTTTAAAACTGATTTTAAAATTAATTCTAAAAGATTAGTTAAAATAGGTTTAGCTATAGTTATGTCAGCTAATTTGACCTTGTTAGTTTATAGTTATATAAAGTATAAATTAGATTTATTGGCGTGGCATGTTTTTGTCAATGGAGATTATTTTACCAGCGTGTCATTGGCCCATAATCAATTGGGTAAGGTAGTGGTGGCTAAAATAATAAGTTTATTTGGTGGGCAGTTTAGTAATTTAGATTATGGCCAAGCCCTGCTAGCTTTTTTACCCAGTGGGTTAATTTGGTTTTATACGACTTTGTTAATAATTTTATTTTTGTGTTTTTTAGTTTTTTTCTGGCAATATCTTCAGCAGGTTAAATCTAAAATAGTTTATTTGTTAATCTTTGCCATTAGTAGTTTTGGTATTTTTAAAAATTTATTAGATGGCGGAATTTTTTCAGCAGAATTTTTATTGGCTTTGGGTTGGTTTAGTTTTGTTTTTTTGTATAAACCATTAAATATTAAGCGGCGAGTGGTGGTTGTTAGTCTTTATGCTTTAATTAGCACTATATTAATTATTATTGTTAATAACGCACAAATGAACTGGCCATTTTTTATTTTTTATGTGGGAGCTTATAATGCGTTATTTTTATTTATCTATCAATTGGCTCAACGCAAGTTTTTTTCTTTTAGACCACGATTATTTTATGAATTATTAGTATTATATTTAGTGGTAGTGGGAATTTTTGTTTATAAAAGCAGTTGGCCTTATTGGCAATATCATGCTCAACAGACCACTACAGCTGAAACTTGGTTGGTGGTTCAAAATGAAATGCCGACTGGTGAGTTAGTGGCTAATTGTAATAATTATTATTTATATAGTATTCAGCAGCCGACTATTAAATATCAGCGACTTTTGCAAGATTATGATTTATTAGATAATTATTTTCCGATTCAGGGTTTTTATACCGATTGTTTCCCGCGGGCTGATTATCAGCATTATGAGTTCCAGGTAGTTAGTGAGAATGATTTTCAAGAAACTAATTTTGCTGAGGTGGCGCGAGTACGACAACGCTCCAAAGAACAACAAATTAATGGTTATAAATATTATTTTGATATTTATTTGCATCCGTGTTTGCCCAATAAAACCAGAATAATTAACCAGTTATTAAATCAGGCTGGTTTAGAAAAATATATTATTTTAGAATTTAGTAATTTAGATATATGACTTATATTTTAGAAGCTTTATATTTTCTAATACCTTTGTGGACGCTGAATATTATTTTGAATTTGCGCCCGTGGTTTTTTACAATGTTTAAAATAAAAGATTATCCTTTTGATTGTTATGGTAAAATAAAAAATCACCGTATTTTAGGTGATTCAACTACTTGGGCTGGTTTGGGTTTAGCGCTATTTTTTGGATTGGTATTAGGCTATATGGCTTATGGAAATATTATTTTTGGGTTAGGCTGCGGTTTAATAACTTTTTTCGGACATGCGTTGGGTAGTTTTATTAAACGCAGGTTTAATAGAAAGAATATGATAATTTTAGATCAATTAAATTATTTTATTTTAGGTTTGATATTTTTTGTGATGTGGCGGCAACTAGATGTTTATTTGTTACTAACTGCTAGTTTATTGCATATCATTGTTCATCCCACATTAGCTTGGTTAGGTATTCAATTGGGCTTAAGGCGAGTTGAGAATTAACAACCTAAATAGCCAGAAAAACTTTGATATAAGCTTCTATTGATGATATAACAACCAGTTTCGGTTTCTAATCTTTCAGATAATAAAGAATAATGAGTAGCCACATCGCTAGGACTAAAACCGAAATTGTCATCATAATAATCAGTGGTATAGCGTTGGTAATAGTAGGCATACCACGGTGACTCAGAGGTATCAAATTTTCCATAGAGAGGATCTGTTGGTAAAGGAGTAATGTAATTGGCTAAGTCGACTGCTAAGTCATCCCAATTATCACTATCAGTGGCTGAACAAATGTAATCACAATTTACGTTACCTTGTAGATCAGGAGTATAGCCGTGATCGTCAATATATAATTGAATGGCGGTGTCGATTTTTCCAATATCTTCTTTGCGAACACTATCCCTGGCTTTTTTGCGGGCGTTATTTAATGAAGTTACCGATAAAGTTGCCAATAGACTAATGATAGAGATAACTACCAAGAGCTCAATTAGGGTAAAACCTAATTTTTTATTAATTTTTTTATGATTAAACATATAATTACTAAATTAATTAGCCTATATTAATTATAGCATAAAGTTATTAAATTGTTAATTATTTGGGTGGTTTTTTGATTAATTATATGTTATTATTACTATATAGATTAAATTAACAGTTGGGGAATTGAAAGTTGAAAGTTGAAAGTTGAAAGTTGAGTCTGGATAGTTTTTTGAAAAAATTAATTAATTAATTATAAATCAAAGGTCGTTTAGAAAAATGAATTTAAAATTTACATTTATGAAAAAAATATTTACAATTTTATTTATTTTATCAATAATGTTAGTGCCAGCTATGAGTGGTGCTCAACAGAATCAACAGGGGATTCATGAACCTGGTACTGGAATAGCAGAGCCTGAATTAAGAGATACACACCGAGGTGTTGAGCAGGCTGTACAAACTCAAAATCAGGTGCAAAATCAAGGCGAGACAACTCAACTTCAAGAAAATGTTGGTGCTGGCCAGGGTGTTCACGAACCTGGTACTGGTTTGGCTGAACCTGAATTAAAACAAGTTAATCAGGGAACAGGTCAAGGTGCACAAAATCAAAGTGATAGAGCAATGTCTAGAAAGAGTCGAGTGGCTGAGGCAGTACAAGCAATGGAGAGAATAGCTACCAGAAACCAAGGCATTGGTGATCAGGTTAGAGTTATTGCTCAAAATCAAAATAGAATTCAAGCCGAAGCTGAGGATGCTTTACAAACAGCACAAGCAAGAAATGGTTTTACTAGATTTTTATTAGGACCAAACTACAAACAATTAAAGACAGTTGAAGAAAAATTAGCAAATCACACACAAAATTTAGCAGAGTTAAAAGAGTTAAGAAATCAAATTCAATTGGTTGCAGATAAAACTACCTTGGATGAACAAATAGCAGCCATGGAAGAAATTACAGCAGAATTAGAAAATGAAATATTAGAAAATGAGCAAGGATTTAGTTTGTTTGGTTGGTTATCAAGGTTTTTGGCAAAATAGAATTATCTAAAAAAGACAGTTTTAAATAAGCTGTCTTTTTTTGTTGGGTTAATATTTAATTAGATGCGATAAATCGCGCCTCTACTAATGTTGGTTCAGGGCTTCGTCCTGAACCCCAATATTTAATCAACAGCAGGTAATAAATTATTAGGTTCAGAGCAGAACTCTGAACCAACATTAACGTTGGCAGGCGGGTGAAATGTCTCTACAATAGGGGAATAATTTTTAGATGCATCTTAGATGCATCTAAGATGCATCTATTTGTTTAGAGTGTTTATTATGGTGGTATTTAGACAAAAAATTAAATAAGTGTTAAACTGAAGTAAGTATTTTATTCAGCAGACTTTTTGGTTTTAAAAACTTGAAAGCAGTGCTGATTTTATAAATTAATAATCTAAAAAGTATGTCACCATTAATATTGTCTTTAATTAGTGCGGTCGGAATAGCTTTACTATCTATCATCGGTATTATTACCTTGGCGTTTAAGGAAAAAGTTGTCAATAAAATATTGTTATGGTTTGTTAGTTTTTCAGCAGGGGCTTTATTGGGAGGAGCGTTTTTTCATTTATTACCAGAAGCCATAGAAAAATATGGTGAGCCAATTAATATTTTTAAATATACTTTAGTTGGTTTGTGTTTATTTTTTGTATTGGAAAGAGTGTTGCGTTGGCATCATTGTCATAAGCATGGTTGTGAAGTTCACAGCCGACATCTGGGACAGATGAATTTGATAGGGGATGCCTTTCATAATTTAATTGATGGGATTATTATTTTCTCGGCATTTTCTGTTAGTACGGTTTTAGGTGGAACAGTTTTATTATCAATTGCTTTACATGAGATACCACAGGAGATAGGGGACTTTGGAGTTTTGCTATATGCGGGTTATAAAAAAAGTAAAGCTTTGCTGTTAAATTTAATTTCGGCGACCACAGTTATCATGGGTGTGTTGTTGGGTTACTTTTTAATTAACCATATAGAAAATTTAAATAATTTTTTATTACCTTTGGCAGCTGGCGGATTTATTTATATAGCGACTTCAGATTTAATTCCAGAATTACATCGAGAGAAAGAAACTAAAAAATCTTTAATTGCGTTTGTAATTTTTGTAATAGCATTATTATTTATGTTGTTAATTGCAGAACACTAGGACATTTAAGCATTTAAACATTTAAACATTTAAACATGCTATAGAGATACACTGTAGCATGTTTTATTTTATGTGAATTATAATTGGAGTAGGGGAGCAAATTATTTAGCTAGATAGTTTAAAATATTTTGATAGACGGCATAGATGAAAGCCAGAAGAGAAAAAATAAATATAACAATATAGTTCCAGCGAGCTTTACTGCTACGTAACCCTTTGAGAATATAAACTAAAGATGCCGTATCAGTTTGATCTAAGGTTTTATTATTTTCAATTTTATCGATTAGTTGTCTATTGGCGATTAGTTTTTCTCGAGCATTTTCGACTCGGTAACGATGAGCAAAGTACCAAACAAAACCGAGGGTGCCGACATACCAAGCTACTTCAACCCAGAATTGACTGTAGTAATTTAAAACAATAATAATACGATAGGCAAAAGTTGCAATTATACCAATTGCGAAAATTAGATTACGATAGAATTTATGACTGATGGTTGGAGTGTTCATAGAATATATAGATTAATTGATAAATTATTTTTAGGTTATTGCCTCTTTATAATGATAACATATAAAGTTTATTATTTAATGTTTTTTAAATTGTTATATGGTTTTTAATTTTAGATATAGAATAATATGTTTCAATAAATAATTTTATAATAGTATCTGTTTAGAAAATAAATACGGGATTGCGACGCCTGTTTTGCCTGCTGGCAAGCAGGCTCGCAATGACAGGGGACTGGAAGTTTGTTTTTTTTAAGTAATATCGGATAGCTTTTTAGTAGTTTTATTAAAATTATATATTTATGAGCTTTTTTGTTATTTTTTGGCTAATTTAAAGTAACATCGGATGATTATACACATTTGACAAATGCCTTTAGACATGCTATAATGATAATAAGTATGGGGTCAAATATTTAGTTTTTAAAGGGTTTACAGTAATATCGGATAGAAAAATCGCTTAAAAATAAAGCTTTGACCAGAACAAAAAAGATTTAAAATTTGTGATAGGCTATCTAATCGAATTAATTTAACAGTTAATTTAAATTAATTTAATTAGATAAAAAAACAACCCTGTAGTGTAGGCTGTGAAAATAAATAATTTAAGGCTATGAATTATTTATCGCGAGTGTGGCTCGCAATGTATGGGTTGTTTTTTTGTACTTAATTTTAGTATAGCATATATTTAGACAAAAATCAATCCTCAATTTCTGGTTAGTCTTTCGCTAATTTATGGAATGGGGATTTTTTAAATGAAATTAAAGACAAAAAGCAATTTTAGACATTTTATAATAAAATAAAAATAAAAATTTAAACCAAAATAAAATAATTAATGGGAGAGGTGTTAGTAGTTAGTTAAAGTTAATAGTTGAGTTGAGTGGGAAAATAAAAAGTTTAAAAAACAAAAGCAAAAACAAAAATTAATGTCTTATATTGTATATAATAAAAATAAAATAAAAACTAACGTTAAAAATACGGTCAGTCAAGAATCGCAAAGAGTTCCTGCTGACTTTTTTTTATTGGCCGAAGCGGCTAAAAAATGTTTATATACTCAAGGCTATTTATCTTTGCTAGCTCGGCGTGGTGATTTGCAAGCTAAAAAAATTGGTAGAAATTGGTATACCACCATGGAGTGGTTAAAAAAATATATTGAGGAACATCCCATGGCGAAAGTAGGAAATGTTAAAGGAGAGTTGATCGAGGAAACACAATTGCGCTCGGCAATTAGTGAGAGTGTTTTGAATCACGAATTTGGTAATTTAAATTTATTAAAGAAATTATTATTTTTTTGGCAAGTTAGAGTTACAAAATTACAAAAATTAATTAAGCCTTTGGTGAGTAAAAAGAATTTATTAAGTCGAGGTTTTGATGTGGCTTATAATGTAATTAATATAATAATATTATTATTAAATAAATATTATTTATATTTAAAGAAAATTATTAAAGGATTTGAAATTAAAAAAGTTGATAAATTTAATCCAGTAGTTTTGTTAAATAGTTTACGACAAGAATTATTTGCAACGGTTGAATATAAAATTATAAAAGCTATTAAGCTGAGAGATTGTAAATATGCGGTAACCAAAGAAATACTTTGGTTAGCACGGTTTAAAAAAGTGATAATTGAGTTTAGGGGTTGGTTGGCTAATTTTAATTTTTATAAAAATAAACAGGGAGCTCATAATTTAGAAACATATTTTGATAAATTTTATCTGAGGAATGCACTGGAGGATTATTTTTTATGGTTGGTGAATATAGCAATTAGTTTATTAAAGAAAAATATATTTTCTATTTTTTTGTTTTTAAGATCAATTTTTGATAAACCAATAGCAGTATTGAAAAATTGGCGTGGTATAAAGTTAAATGAAAAATTTTTGTTATTAAAGCCTAGTGCTGCGGTGCTGGGTTTGTTTTTATTAATTTTATTTTCTTTTGGTCAGGCAGATAAAATTTTAGCTTTTGAGGCAGTGGCTAAAGCAAAAACAACTGAAACTTTAATGGCTTATAATGATTATAATATAATATTAAATAATATATTAATTAATATATTATTAAACGGTGGCCAACAAGTTGATAAAGTCTTGGCTTTGACAGCTGATAGCTATGCAGTAAGCGAAAGTAATCTAGCAAATGAAATTGGTGCTACAAAAAATATACTAGAAGATTATGCAATTAATGTTTCTAAAAAAGTAGATTTAGCAATTAATATTTCCGCTGATAGTTTTCTACCAGTTGAAAAATACATTGCAATACAATTTAGCCAGACACGAGCCCAGATTGGTATTTTAGAAAATAAAAATGGAGTAATAGTGGCTGGTCTAAGTGATAGTAGTTTTAAAAAATCTTTTAGTGAAGATCTTTTGGCCAGCTTAACTGAAGTCAAGGATTTATCCCAAGACTATAATAAAATGCTTTATGGAGAAAATGAAATTAAAAGTATTAATCAAAAAAATATTTTTCAATATTTAGCTGGAGCGATTAGAGAATATGCAAGGTGGATGGTGGGTGATTATGTTTTAGCCGATAAAAAGTTTCGTCATCCGGATTTTGATTTTGGATTTTGGGGTTATAAATTTTTTAATGGGAAAGATAGTTATTTAAAATTTGATAAAATTTTGGTAGAGCAGAATTATAGTCAAAGGATGATGAGTGCAGGCGTTAATAAATTATTAGGTTTTAATATTTTAACTGAAGAAAAGATTAATCAAGAAAATTTATTAACAGTTGTTGAGAGTTCTAAAAAAAGTATAGAGGTAGTTCAAGTGGTTGTTAGTTTGTTTAATGAGTCAATGACTGATAATTTTAACAGGGCATTTGATAAACCAATAGTTGTGTTTAATGATTTAGTAAAACAAAATGAAGTGGTTGGTGAAGTGGTGGCTACGATGCAAGATAATTTAGGAGATGCTTATTTGGCTTTGTTAAAATGGTTTAACGTACAAGCACTTTATGATGCCTATACAGTTGATAAAATTTTATTAGGTTCAAGAAGTGGTGTTGGTGGTAATGTCGGCACGGTAATAATAAAAGGCGAAAGAGGACCTCAAGGATTGCCAGGATTAGCTGGTCCGGCTGGTCCAACTGGTCCGGCTGGACCAACTGGTTTAGCTGGTCCAACTGGTTTACAAGGTTCTCCGGGTAGTATTACTAATTCTTCAGTGACTAATGTTTATACACTCGGTGTTCCGGGAGCTTCTTATGATGATGGCGCTGGAACTTCTTTTTCAGTTAGATATTTGTCAGCTGACAGTTTGTCAATTACTGGAGCGACTAATTTAAATACTTTAGTAGTAGATGATTCAATTACTTTAGGTGGAGTGACACACAATACTTGGCCAATTTCTACTAGTAGTAGTGGTGGTGGTGGCTTTTGGGCGACCACTACTGATAGTTTGGTAGGTTACCCTAATTTATCTGGAGATTATGCCATAGTAATTGGGGCGTCAGCTACAACTTCAGATAATATTAAGTTTCAAGTTGTTGGTACTTCTTTATTTGATGATGTGAGTTTTGCAAATGCTACGACTACGGGTAGTTTTCATGCAAATGAAATTTGTATTGGTAATGATTGTCAGACAACCTGGCCAACTGTTGGGGAAACTGGATCACCTGGAGCTTGGCAAACAGTCTGGACTAATACCTTAGCCCCAACTAATACCAGTGCTGGGT
>Ga0066639_10005402_pt1 | contig 10747 bp, 6 predicted proteins | sample CryGeyCG2114_010_2_FD_59504 | JGI IMG/M metagenome (GOLD analysis project Ga0066639, IMG submission 59504) | Groundwater microbial communities from aquifer - Crystal Geyser CG10_big_fil_rev_8/21/14_0.10 | ecosystem: Environmental > Aquatic > Deep subsurface > Groundwater | place: USA: Utah... | reverse complement strand
CTAAATACGGCGATAAACAATACGATTGTAGGTACTGATGCCTCGTTTCAGACGACTTCGGGAGGTGGAAATGTCGTCGTTGGTTCAGGTGCAAACTACAACAATCAGAGTGGTTCCAATAACGTCATTTTAGGATATCAGGCAGGATACGGTAACACAGTTCACAGTAAAACCGGTAATGTTATGATCGGGTATCGTGCCGGGTATTTTGATAGCAACAACAACAAGCTGTATATAGAAAACAGTAATGCCACGATGAACAGTGCGCTCATATACGGTGACTTTTCGACGGACCAGGTTACTATAAATAACTCACTTGGAGTCGGAAGGACTAATCCTCAATATGCATTAGACGTATCCGGAACAGGACGTTTCAGTAGTGATTTGCGTGTAACCGGTGCCTTCTGGGATAGTGTCGGGATTACCGGTGCAACAGGAAACATCTTGACAAGTACAAATACCGGCACGAGTTGGCTTCCGGTAAGTACCATTTTTGACGGTACATACTTTAAACAGGACGGTAATAGTTTCACGGCAGATGCTGTGTTGGGTACAAATGATACGTATGGATTGGCATTGGAGACTGATGGATCGACGCGGGTTTATATTGACTCAACAGGAAATGTTGGAATAGGGACTACCGCTCCGGGAGATGAATTAGATGTAGTCGGAGAGATCGATACTTCTACATATTACAAATTGGAGAATGCAAAGATATTAGATGTCTATAATACTGATAGTATGGCCATAGGACACGGAGCAGGAACGTCGCTGACAAACCCCAAATATACAACACTTCTCGGTTATCAGGCCGGATATAATCTTCAGGGCGGATATTCAAATACCTTTGTCGGGGCATATGCAGGATGGGATAATCAGGGAGAATATAATACGTATATGGGAGATGCTGCCGGTCAAGGCCAAACCGGTACGGTAAATTATTACAATACTGGAATAGGGCAGCAAGCATTATTTAGGATAGCCACAGGCGATGATAACAACACGGCACTAGGAATGCAGGCCGGCGTTGACTTTGAAGGAGGGGACAACAATATATTTATTGGTGCATCAAGCGGAATAAGCGACGGCCTATCAAACTCTATCGTGCTTGGAAAAAATGCATGGGCATATTCATCGAATCAACTTGTAGTTGGTGACAATAGCGCTGCAATCAACGATGCGTACTTTGGGGAAGGTGTATTCTCAACGAGTCCGTCAGACTTTAGCCTAAACGCCACAGGCGGGTCCGGTTCCAATATTGCAGGTGCAAACTTAACACTTGCAGGAGGGAAAGGGACAGGAAATGCAGCAGGAGGATATATTGCCTTTAGTACTTCAGATGCAGTAGCCAGCGGATCAACGCAACAGACGCTTACTGAGAAGGTGAGACTAACTGCAGACGGACGTGTAGGGATTGGGACGACCGCCCCGGGTTCGAAGCTGAGTATAGATAGTTTGGGAACTGGGACAGGTTCACCTTTGGTCATAGATTCAAGCGGAAATATCTGGAAAGATACATCTTCCCGCAAATATAAAACAAATATTCAACCGTTGAATACCGATTTCAGTAAAGTACTTGATCTGAAGCCTGTATCCTATGACTTCAAAGATACCGGTATGCACACGATCGGATATATTGCGGAAGATGTAGACGCTGCCGGCTTGAGTGATCTTGTGGTATATGATACCGCGGGAGAGCCGGACGGTATCAAATATGATCGTATGGCAATGTACTTACTTGAAATAGTCAAAGAGCAACAGAACTCAATCAACGCGTTGAAGGAAGCTCAGATGACCCTGGATACAGAAGGTACGGTAGAAATGTCTCTTACGCAGGGCAATCAACTACCTACAAGTGAGTTTGATAATATCGATGTAAATAAGGAAGGAAATGATAGATTTTTGGCGTTACAACATAAGGTGGATTATGAGCTCACATCTGAAATTGCCGACATCCGGGGAAGTGTCGAAAGTCTAAAAACAGAGATGGAAAACATTCAAGAACAGGTTGATACAAGCGGATATGATAAGGTTGGAGACAATCCCTATATCGCATCATTATCAGGAGAATTACAAAGACTTGCAGATGAAGTGACCGGCCTTAAAACTGATTTCCTAACCGCATCAATTTCAGCCAATTTGGCTGGCATTGATACTGTAGTTTCAGATCTGACCGTGACGGGAAAAACAAATTTGTATGATGTAGGTGTTGTCGGAAATATAGTCGCAGGTTTGGTTACTGTTGATGGTGTCAATGCCAGTATCAATACTTTAGGAGAACCTCTGAAACTACAGTCAGATAAAATGGCGGATGTTGAATTTATGGGAGGACTTGTAACTGTCACAAAAGAAGGAGATGTTCATATTGCAGGGCAACTGAGTGCCCAGAAATTTGTTATCAATACTGAGGATCAGGTTACTGCTTCAGCAGGGGAAGCGATTATACCTGCAGGAACGGATGCTCTTGAGATCCTGACAGAAAGTGTCACTGAGGGCTCATTGATCTACGTCACCTTTACTTCGGATTATACCCCGGCAACAAGATATTGGGTAGAAAGCCGTAAAAAAGGAGAGTCTTTTGTACTCAAAACAGATAAAATTGTTGATACTGACAGTCAATTCTCTTGGTGGATTGTAAACTAAGGTTTCAATTTTTTGGCTGCTTCGACAATAGCTTGAGCGTCAATTTCTTCAAATCTCAGAAGCTCGTCTGGCGTCCCGGATCTCGGAGTTTTTCTGACACAAAGGTGAGAAATTTTAATATTTAGTCCGTCCAACGCTGTTCGTACCGCTTCACCGAGGCCGCCATCCGGATAATGATCCTCGACTACGATAACATGTCCGGTTTTTTGAGCGTATTCGCGGAGTGTATTCGTATCCAAGGGCTTCACACTGTATGAATCAATGACAGCCACAGAGATGGCTGATTTTGACAGTTCTTGATGTGCCTTCAATGCCTCGTGTACGGTAATACCTGCAGCAATGATGACCGCGGAATCCTTTTCCGAAGATTGTAGAACTTTCGAGCCTCCGATGGGGAACATATCTGATGGCTTGTAGAGAGTTGGTGTTTTTGCTCGGGTAAGTCTCAGATATGATAATCCTTCACGTAGCCTCAGTTCATTAACAAGTTTGACAGTAGAAACTGGGTCAGAAGGGTAGAGAACAGTGCTATGCAGCAGTGCTCGTATCATTGCTATATCTTCAAGTGCCATCTGTGATGATCCGTCTTCTCCAATTGAGACGCCTGCATGAGATCCCACAATTGTAACGTTCGGATCAGAATACTGAGCCATACGTATTTGGTCGTATGCCCGGGAAAGGAATGCAGCAAAACTTGAGGCAAATGGTTTTAACCCTATTTTCGACATACCAAGAGCTACAGAAACCATATTTTGTTCAGCAATATACATCTCAAAAAATCGTTCCGGTGCTATCTCCTTCATTTTTTCAGCGTACGTAGAGTTCGAAGTTTCAGCGTCTAAGACTACGACACTTTTATCTTCAGCAATGTACTTCATCGCTTCGCCATATCCTTCGCGGGTAGCCATTTCTGCGGTAGGAGTAGTTGTAGGAAGAGAAATATCATCCGATGCGAGATCTTGAACTGTCACTTTTTCAGGCATCTCTACCGATCCGACGAGTTTTGCATCTACCTCACCGATTTCTTTTAAAGCTTCTTCGGCCATCTCTTCAGTGAGTGGCTTACCGTGCCATCCGTCCTTATCTTCAACAGACGAAATTCCTGCACCTTTTTTTGTCTTTGCCAGAATCATGGTAGGAGCGATATTATTATGGATATGTTTAAATGATTCTGTTACCGCTTCAAGGTTATTTCCGGCTTCCACTATGACAGTGTTCCATCCGAAGGCTTCAAGGCGAGCCTGATAGGTGTCAAGATCCCAACCAAGCATGGTAGCCCCTCTTTGACCTAAGCGGTTAATATCGAGGATTCCGACCAGATTATTAAGTTTGTACTGTGATGCCACTTGAAGTGCCTCATATATCTGACCTTCAGCAAACTCCGAATCACCCATGAGTACCCAAACATAAGGTTCTCTTTTGGGTGCTTTCTTTTGAGCCTTCATTTGATACTTAATCCCGAGTGCCATACCGATTCCGACAGATAACCCCTGACCGAGTGATCCTGTTGCAACATCCACCCAAGGAATGTTCGTGGTAGGATGACCTTCCAGACGCGATGTGAATTTGCGAAGAGTCATAAGTTCATCGGACGTTATTTTTCCAGCTGCATTATATAAGCTGTAGAGAAGGGGAGAAGCATGACCTTTGGAAAAAATCATACGATCGTTAAATATATATTTAGGGTCATCAAAATCATAGTGGAAATATCCTCCAAACCATAGAACAGTCATGAGTTCTACGGCTGAAAGTGATGTTGTAGGGTGACCTGATCCGGCCTTTGTAGTTGATGTAACAATATCCGCACGGATAAGTTTGGTTAGTTCTTGGAGATTGTTCTGTGACATATGTGCTTAGTATAGCATAGTGTATCTAAGAGATTAAAAAGTAATACTGGAGTTGAAGTATCCTATAGTATATGTTATAATATACAGATATTACCTAATTATATTTAATTATGACTGAACATATTCAAGCAAATGTTGATAGTAAAATTGACAGAAGAACATTTCTTCGAGGTGCTGCCGGTCTTTTTGGATTAGCGCTGTTATCTGCTTGTGACGGTGACTCAGGAAGTGCTCCTGAATCTACTCCTGCACAATCTCCGACAGCTATGCCAGAAAATCGGGGTACAGCGTGGGATACAAATTGTACTGCCCAAGTCCAAGTTGAGGCAGGCGATGTTTTTGGAGATGTGGTTGATCGTGCTCAAGAATCTTGTCTTGACCTTTCAATAAACGATGCTTACGAATCTTTTTACATGCAGGACAGAAGTGTAAATAAGATAATGGCAGGAGAGACTGTGACTTTGAATGACTACAAAAATATCCCATAAACACGAATATGGAATACGAAAGAGTACAATCAAATGATCGAAATAGAATCATTACTCACCTGGCAGGAATAACGTTGTTGGTTGCTACTCTCGCTGTCTACAGATGTACCAATCCACAAGTAGATCCTGATGAAGCCTATCCCAAAGCGGCGTGCTTTAAAGGTCTTGATCCGGTTAACCAGAAGTATTTCTTGGACAATAGAGAATTTATTATTAAGCATCCTGATGCTTATTCACCTTCAACAGAGGATGTGCTGCTTCATGTGGATTGTCCTGTTGAGGATATAGAGGTTAACGTGTTACCTGATAACTCTGTACTTTCTTCAACAACACCTTAGCTTCATCATTTTCTTCAAAATGTTTCCTCACGGGCTCAAGTAACTGATCCAGAAGCTGAATGACGGCATTTTTTAAATCAAGCGGGTGAAGGCCCTTATTAGCATAATCCCGTTCAAGTTCTTTATATGAATTATAGCTTACTGTGCCGCCGAATTTTTCCGGACGTATGATTTTTATCTCATCAAATGTTTCAAAAAGAATATATTTACAGTACTCCAGGATCGGATTTTCTTCAACTATTCCTTCCGGAGCCCAGGCCTTCAATATTTTGCGTTTAATATCTTCTGTTGTATCTGTCATGTAAACCGCTGAGTCAGGGTGAGATTTTGACATTTTGATTGCAATAGTTCGAGAGGTTTTATCTTCCCCTGAGGCCTCAGGAGGTTGAGCAAGTCCCATAAGCATATGGTGGCTTACGACTACCGGTTTCCAAAACCCGAGCTGAGTACCGATTTCGCGGGCAAGCATATTCACTTTCCGTTGATCCATGCCCAATTGGGTGATTTTTGCTCCAAGTTTAAAAATGTCAGCCGTTTGCATACAAGGATAGATGATTTGAGCAGCAGTAAGATCCATTGACTCATCTCGTCCCATGATCTCAGCAGTTCTTATAAAACGTTTCAGTGAATTCGTCTTTGAAATCTGGAGAACCAGTTTCCAGTAATCAGGATCTTTAACAAGATCAGATGCCCACACAAATTCAACATGTGACAGATTCATTCCGCAGGCTTTCCACACTTCAATAAAGTACTTTCCAACCGTTTGGATATGATCAAGATCTCCTCCCATCTTGTTATTTGCATATGCATGCCAATCTGCGACAAGCATCTTAAATTTGACTCCGGCCTTTGTCATTTTGTTTACGTTGAGGGTTCGGAGGATACCTTGGGCAATATGAATTTGACCCGATGGTTCAAAGCCGTCGTAGGCTATTAACTCTTCATCAGATTCGAGAAGTGATGAAAGGTCTTCTTCGGTGATAATTTCTTCACCGACTTCTTTTATGAGTTTGATGCGTTCATCTGTCGTCATATGAAAAATAGTATACAACATGTGCAAAAGAGTATCTAGCGTGAGTTATAGACTGTTAAGATAATATCAATTGTATGTAGACGTAAATGAGCTGGGTTAAAATACAGATACCCTCTATATGTATATTTAAGCAAAAAAAAATAAAAAAACTTCCTTCTGAAGATCATATTATTCAAACTGCCTGATAATGCCTGCAATTTGTTCTTTTTTCTCTTCTGTTACGTGAGTAATGACTATTCCCATGTCTACCTGTCCGTAAATGACATATGAGTTCAGGGGAGAGAGAAGAATAGCGGGGAGTGCCAGTAAATCTTCTTCACCTTTTATTATGATGGTTTGAATGTTTTGATTATTCGGAGAAGAGACCTTCTTATAAATTGCCTTGACTGCTTCGAGTTTAATAGTTCCGGGTGGATTGCTTATAGATTTTGAGATTGATTTAATTTTTGGTAGTAGGTTTTTCCGTCTTGAGCGATTATCCCTGATAATTAAGTTAGGCTTGAATCCAACCGCTTGTAATGATTCTGAAACGATGTCTCCGACAAGGATAGTTATTACAGGTTTATGTTTCTTTATCACGGCTGCTGCTTTTTCAGCTGTAAATGAAGCAAAACGTTCTTCACCTTCAATAATTGTCCCTAGGGGTTTTCTTAGCAGTTCGCGAAGGCGAGGTGGTAGGTTTAGTTGTCGGGATTTTGTAAAAAGTTGCAGATATGCGTCGCCTGATCTATTTATTGAACCTTTTCTTATTCTTTCTGCCCGTACAATCTTGCTGTCATCACCTTTTAAAAAGGGTACAGACAGAATTTTCAACGCTGCAAGTCCGAGTTCTTTTCGACGCTTATTTATTTTGAGGGCATTCGGATAGGTTTCTCTAGTTACGATGATAGCTTGAATCGACTTGTCAGTATCTGCAATTCCATATATATCCTCCAGTGGAAAAAACCTTACACGCTTACTGTATTCATTTTGTGACAAATAATCAATCAGGTATTCTTTCCTGATGTGAAAAGACTGAATAGTCTGTGAAAAAAGTTTTTTTCGAATAAATGCATCCGTAGAAATCCCAATAGATACGTGATTTCCGATGTGAAATGCAAAATCTAAAATGCGTTTATGTCCTGCATGAAGATGATCAAATGTCCCACCTAAACATACATGGCTGTACTGATACTTCATAATCGTGTGGATATTATAACAGCACCAAAGCTATAAATAAAATCTAGAGATATCTTGTATACAGTTAAAATGGTATAAATTTATTATACAGAATTTAGGTTGATTTGATAATATTAATCATGATTATATGTGAATATATTCATTTCAAAATAGAATAGACGTTGTTGAAGTTGTTCCTGATGATTTTAATAAAATAAGACAGATGGCTGTTATTAAGATGTTGTTATAGAGCCATATCTGTGTTATTACTACATTAAATACATGAGAATTTTCTTCAGCAAGGCATTTTTAGCTTATTAAGACAGTCTGGATATTGAATTATGATTGACTGTAAGAAGTCTGATCATTGTTTTGAGATAGAAATGTATTATAGAGCTTCCTAAGGGATATACTTGAGATACTTCTTTGTCTAACGTATAATTACGAGACATACACATATGACAAAAAAATACCAACCTCAAACATTTGAAAACTATTGGCAGGAAGTCTGGGAGCGTGAAAAAACATACAAGGCAACAGCTGGTAAAAAGGAAAAGAAATACATTTTAGATATGTTCCCATATCCGTCAGGTGCAGGTCTTCATGTCGGGCATCCACGCGGGTACACTGCTACTGACATTCTGTCCCGATTTTATCGCATGCAGGGATTTGACGTTCTTCATCCGATGGGTTGGGATGCCTTTGGCTTGCCTGCAGAGAATGCTGCCATAAAAGCAAAAACAAATCCAAAGAAACTGGTTCCCCAGAATATTGCAAACTTTAAAAGACAAATGAAGATGTTGGGATTTTCATATGATTGGGACCGGGAGTTTGCAACGACCGACCCGGCTTACTTTAAGTGGACGCAATGGCTGTTTATTCAGTTCTTCCAAATGGGGCTTCTTTATAAAAAAAATACTCCTATCAATTATTGCCCGAGTTGCAAAACGGGCCTTGCAGAAGAAGAAGTATTACCGGACGGTACACACGAACGTTGCGGGAATCCGATTACTAAAAAAGATCTCCCGCAATGGATTTTCCGAATTACTAAATATGCCGATGAGCTTATTGATAGCCTTGATGGACTGAAATGGCCAAAAGGTATCCTTGAAATGCAAAGAAACTGGATTGGGCGTAAAGAGGGAATTAACATCACTTACAAGATTGAAGGGACAAAAGAGTCAATCACGTGTTTTACAACAAGGCCTGATACTAATTTTGGGGCAACCTTTATCGTAATTGCTCCTGAACATGAGTTGACCGGAAAAATTATTGACGGTTCTATTCAATCAGGAGAAATCACTGAAAAGGTGCGCACGGAGGTAGAACATTACGCGGCTCAGGCAAAAGCTAAAACTGAACTTGAACGTATTTCTGAAGGAAGAAAAAAGACGGGTGCATTTACCGGGTTATATGCACTCAATAATCTGAACGGGAATAAAATTCCTTTATGGGTTTCTGACTTTGTTTTGAAGGATTTCGGTACCGGAGCTGTTGTCGGTGTTCCCGGGCATGATTTACGGGACTTCGAGTTTGCGCAGGAGTTCAAGCTGCCAGTTCTTCGAGTTGTTGTTAGCAGCAAAGGTGATGAATCGCCAATAGAAAAGGATTCTCAGGTTCAAGAAGATGAGGGTACAATGGTTAACTCAGAGTTTTTGAATGGAATGGATATCCATAAAGCCAAAGCTTGTATTATGGATTACTTAGAAAAAAAAGGTTGGGGTGAAAAAGTAGTCTCGTATCATTTGCGTGATTGGATTTTTTCAAGACAGCGATATTGGGGAGAACCTATTCCAATGGTCTATTGTGAGTCCTGTGCAAAGAAAAAGATATCCGGTATGCCAACGGGTAAAGATAAATTATCCGTACGTGAAGTAAGTGTTGGTAAAAAAATCAATCAGTGGAAGTCTGAGGTAGAGCCCTCAATGTACGGTTGGTTTCCAATAGCTTCGACAGATTTGCCATTAGAGCTGCCGGATGTTGAAAGCTATGAGCCACTAGCAAGCGGAGAGTCACCTTTGGCGGCAATTGACAGCTTTGTAAAAACTACATGTCCACATTGTGGCGGTGTGGCTCAGCGGGAAACCGATACAATGCCGAATTGGGCGGGTTCCTGCTGGTACTTCCTGTATTTTGCAAGTCAGGAAGTGTTGGAAAAAACGAGTGAAAAATCACTCCCTGATGCTACAGAATGGAAGAAAAGAATAGGAAACGCTTCTAAACATTGGATGTCTGTCGATTGGTATGTGGGGGGTGCTGAGCATGCAGTACTTCATCTCCTATATTCACGTTTCTGGATGCATGCTATGTATGACTTAGGTATTGTAGATAATCAGGAACCCTTTATCCATTTGCGAAATGTCGGTATGATTTTGGCTGAAGATAACAGAAAAATGAGTAAATCATGGGGAAATGTAATTAATCCTGATGACGTCGTGAGTGAATATGGAGCCGACAGTTTGAGACTTTACGAGATGTTTATGGCTCCGTTTTCTCAGGAAATTGCATGGTCTACCAGAACATTGCAAGGAAGTTATCGATTTTTAAAGAGAGTCTGGTCTATGAGTCAGTCATACACAAACGGAGATGTGCAAAATATGCCCGAAAATGAGAATCTTAGACGTAAGCTGTATATCACCATAGATAAGGTGACGAAAGACATTCCTGACATTAAATTCAATACATCTGTGGCTGCTATGATGGAGTTCTTAAATGATTGGGAAAAATCTGTCAACACAAAGCAGGGAACATTGAGTGTTGAAGATTTTAAACAGTTCATAAAAATATTGGCACCTTTCGCCCCATACATGACTGAGGAAATCTGGCACAGAATACTTAATCAAAGCAACTCAGTTCATCATGCTGTATGGCCTGTTGTAGACAAAGAATTCATTAAAACTTCTGACGTAGAAATTCCGGTGCAAATAAATGGAAAGGTCAGGACTACTATAGTAGTTCCAAATGAATACGGACGTGAAGAAGTTATTCAGAGAGCCCTGAACGATGAAAAAATACAAAAATATATCATTGACAATAAATATAAAAAGGTAATATTTGTACCAAAGAAAATCCTCAATATTATAGTCTAAACGATCTGGTTGTACTACAACGATAATTGAAGAAGTGATTCGACCCCCCGAGATTTACCCTGAGGGGATAAACTTCTCGTCTCGTTCGATTTTTGTGAGCCCGCCGAGACTCGAACTCGGAACCAATAGCTTAAAAGGCTACTGCTCTACC
>Ga0066639_10005398_pt1 | contig 10757 bp, 10 predicted proteins | sample CryGeyCG2114_010_2_FD_59504 | JGI IMG/M metagenome (GOLD analysis project Ga0066639, IMG submission 59504) | Groundwater microbial communities from aquifer - Crystal Geyser CG10_big_fil_rev_8/21/14_0.10 | ecosystem: Environmental > Aquatic > Deep subsurface > Groundwater | place: USA: Utah... | reverse complement strand
TTCCCGCCGTAGTGGAATTTTATGATATCGCAGGACTTGTCCGCGGCGCATACAAAGGTGAGGGCTTGGGCAATCAATTTTTAGCGCATATACGGGAAGTCAACGCGATTGTTCAGGTGCTTCGCTGTTTTGATGATTCAGAAACTATCCATGTTGAAGAATCAATTAATCCTTTAAGAGATTTGGAATTAATTAATGCCGAACTTGCATTTAAAGATTTGGAAACAATTGAGAGAGTTTTAAAAACAGCGGAAAACAACGCAAGGACAGGGGACAGGGACCAAAAGAAGTATGCGGAGGATTTAAAAATTATTAAACAAGCACTTGAAGATTTCAAACCAATATCAATAGAACCATACGACGCGTTCATTGAAAATTCAAAAATCAAAGAGTTGAATCTTTTAATGGCGAAAAAGCAAATTTATTTTCTAAACGGAGCAAAAGCGAATGTTTCTGAAAAATTAGCTCGTAAAATTAAAGAATTAGGAGCAAATTATATAATTGCCGACCTTGCGCAAAGTCCGGATATTAAAAAATTAATAGAAGGCGCTTACAAGATTTTAAATTTGATTAGTTTTTTTACAACCGGCGAGGAAGAAACGCGCGCCTGGACTGTTAGGAAAGATTCAAAGGCGAGGGATGCCGCCGCCGCAATCCATACCGATTTTAAAGATAAATTTATAAGAGCAGATATTATTGATTGGCAAAAACTTATTGATATAGGAGGTTGGAATAAGGCAAGGGAAAAAGGATTAATACGTTCTGAAGGAAAAGATTATGTTGTGAAAGACGGAGATGTTATAATTATTAAACACGGGCCGTAAAATTTTTTGCGGTATTAAGGGAAGCCGCAAAAGACCGCAATGCAGTAATGATATTTTAAATTTTTTGAATTTTGCGCTTGGTTTTTGAAATCTCAGAAAATATGCAATTATTTACAAAAACGGAAAAAGGCAAAGCGTGCATTTTCTTTAATTTTTCGCCGCGCAATCGTAAAAAAAAGCTTAATGAGGTTTTCTCAATTAAACTTCCTATTGTAAGAAAGTTAATCAATAAAGAGAAAACAGAGAAAATATTAAAAGCTTTAAACAAGGCAAAAATCCCATTTGCGTTTGAAGTATCAGTAGGGAATTTAGGCAAGAGCATTGAATTTTATATTATACTGCCAAGCTCGTCAAAAGCAATTTTAGAGAAAGCGGTTTTGGATGTTTTGCCGGAAGCCCAAATAAAACAAGTTCACGGCAATAATATTTTTAGCATTCAAGGCGTAACAGAATCCGCGTATTTTTTAATAAAACCGGATTCCAAAAATTATCTAAATCGTGAACGCTTTTTGACTATTCTGCAAAATTTAACTAAAATTAATACATTCCACGAAGGAGCGGCCGTTCAATTAATTTTTAAAGAAGGGGATTCGGATTATGAAATAGATTCAAATTTCAGGATTGTAGCTTCTGCCGGCGCCGAAATGCGAGCAAAAGAAATTTTAGATAGTTTTTCAAAATCGTTAAAAGATTTCCGGGCCACAAAAATAAAAAGCCATAAATTTCTGGAAAAATTCGCCAACTATGGATTTGATAAAACTCAATCGTTTAAAATGCATAAAAGCCAGATAACAAACTTTTTCCATTTATGAGTTTAAAAAATAAAGAAAACGGTTTTAAAAATAAATTCAGCAATAAGCGGAAAGGTTCGGCAATTATTATAAAGCTGGGAATTTATAAACAGCTTTGTTATACGCGGAATGAATAAAAAAATTTTTATTGACCACCCGATACCGGATCGCGGATTTAAACTTTTACAGGCAAAAGGATATGAAGTTGTGATGGATTCAAAAGACCACATACGGGGAACAGATGATGTAAGCGCTGATATGAAAGGAAAAAATTATGACGCGCTCCTAACTCTTCTAAGCGATAAAATTGACGCAAAGTTGTTTGATGCCGCCGGCCCTCAGTTAAAAATAGTTGCCAATTACGCGGTTGGATACGACAACATTGATATTATTGAAGCTAAAAGGCGGGGGATAATGGTAACAAATACCCCGGATGTTTTAAATGAATCGGTTGCCGAGCATACTTTTGCATTGATGCTCTCAATCGCGCACAGAATTGTTGAGGCGGATAAATTTATGAGAGCTGGAAAATTTCAAGGATGGATGCCTAAACTTTTATTGGGAACAGATTTGAGCCATAAAATTCTCGGGGTGGTCGGGCTTGGCCGCATTGGACAGCGGGTGGTTGAAAATGGCGCAAGAGGTTTTAATATGTCTGTGATTTATCACGATATAAAAAGAAATGAAGATTTTGAAAAAGAATTCAACGCGGTTTACAAAGACAAGATAGAGGATTTGCTAAAAGAAGCAGATTTTATATCTCTTCATGTTCCGCTTCTTCCTTCTACAAAGCATTTAATAGACGCGAATCGCTTAAATTTGATGAAAAATACCGCTTATTTGATAAATACGTCTAGAGGGCCGGTAATTGATGAAAAAGCCCTTGTAGAGGCCTTAGAAGCTCAAAAAATCAAAGGCGCGGCCTTAGATGTTTTTGAGAACGAGCCTGAGATGGCTAAAGGACTTTCGGAATTGGATAATGTGATAGTAACGCCGCACATTGCTTCAGCAACAGAAGAAACAAGACAGAAAATGTCAGAAACAGCGGCAAAAAATATAATTGCCGCTTTGGAAGGAAAAACACCTCCTAATTTACTCTAAATTACACTTTATCCTAAATATAAAACTCCTTCTATTTCTAATTTTGATTTTACCTTTGATTCTGACCCAGTTATAAAGTCATGACCTTATAACTGGGTCAGAGTTATTATTATGATTATTGAGCAACATCGCGTAGAGGGCTTTTTCTTTTTCTCTATCAGAGACAACTTTTTTGTTGCGTTGTTTGCAAATAAGTGATAAAATTATAAATAGAAAAACCGCAAGCGCGGTTTAGAGAGTCTTAAAAACTTCAAGGGAGGTATCGGTAACCGCCGACCAGCTTTTTTGGTTGCCGGCAGAACTGGAATCAGTTTTGCCGGCTTTCTTATTCTAAATACCCGGCAAGTTTAAGCCATTTATAATTTTCCCATTCCCATAAATGTTTAGCAGATAAAAAAGCTTCGTAATCTTTTTGCCAGAAAGGAAATTCTTTTAATTCAATAATGCCTTGCACTTCAGACCAGATATGATATTCGTCGCCGCATTTAGGCATTCCATTTGAAGGATATGCCGCGCGTATTTTTTTTCTGTCGCCTTTAATTCGCAAAGTGGCGTTGCATTCTTGGCAAATTTGTATCTGGTCAATTCTTAAAATCCACCGTGTTTGAAGGCCTTTTATATCTTTTATTAAAGGCTCCATATAAGCCGCGGTTTGCAAATTATAATCCCTATAAATCGCTTGCGAAGTTTTAATATCCATAACGCCCAATTTTCCGTCAATCAAGGCCACTGCGTCAATTGTTCCCGCATAACGTTTGTCATGATTTACGATTCTTTTTTCAATAAACTCAGGGTCAATTTGGATATTATTCTTATCTAAAAATTCAATCGCCGCATTAACTGAAGGAGCGATTTTTTCCGGGATTTCCGGTTTTTTGCCTATCATAATATCCTGCACGACTTCATGAATTAAAGTTCCTTCTTCTGCGGATTTTTGCGTTGATGCTTGCGCGGTTTTATAATCCTTTGCTTCCGCATAATAAAAATAAAGCGCGGGCTTTGATTTTATGCCAATTATTTTAGTAACGCGGGGAAACCAAACGCCGTCAATATCATATCCGTTTAATTCTTTAAATTTATCAACATTATTGATGAACTCCATTGTTTTATTTTACCCGAGTATAAAGGAAATTTAAAGCTATTTAGAAAATATGAGTCAAATTTGAAAATTTCAAAAATTTTTATATAATTAAAAACAGTTCTTTATAAGGAGCTGGGTTCTATGAACTCAAATATCGGCAACGGCAAACAGCGTAAAGGATCTTTAGATTTTCAATTTCAAACCGGCGAAAAACCAAAAAGCAGATACGAAAAGGAAAAAACCCGCGACAATAGCAATTTTGGTTTGCAAAAAATATTAACGCTAGCTTCCGGTTTTGTTTTTATGTTATTACTTGCGGCTTTCGTTATTTTTTTTCAATCAATTTTTGAACAAAAGCCAATTCCTAAACAAATACAAAACGCTAGAAAAATAACTTGGCGTTCTTTGCCTCAAAACAAAAAAATTCAATTTCCAGAAGGTGTATCTTTTAAAAATCTTTCTGACAATAGAGGAATTAGATTAGCTTTTACAAGAAAAGGTTTTAGTAAGATAATTAATGCTAAATTCACGGTTTTTGAATTTAGAAATCCAGAGTGTAAACATTTCAATATTGAAATTGCATTTAATCCAAAAAAATTCACATTTCAAATTATATCAGAAGACAATGTTCTACACGCAAGCATAAGAGAAAAGCAAAAAACAATAAGGGTTGAAACTGATACAAATAGTTTAATTACAAAAGGTTTTTCGTTTATTCTCTATAACAGAAACTAACAAACTTGAAACGAGCTTGTTAGTTTTTTTGTTTCCCGTGAAATTTTTTATGAATGTCTTTTAGTTGTTTGCTTGTAAGGTGCGCGTAAATTTGCGTTGCCGCGATATTTTTGTGCCCTAAAAATTCTTGCACGGTTCTAATGTCCACTCCTTGCGATATAAGGTCGGTTGCAAAACTATGCCGCATTACATGAGGCGTTGTATCAATTGGAATCCCTGATAAAATTGCATATTTTTTAAAAGAAGTTTGAATAGTCCTGTGCGAAATTCTATTTGCTCCGCTTTTAGTTTTATAATTGCGATAGGTTATAAAAAGAGCTTCGTGAGTGTCTCCACGCATCTTTAAATATTTTTTAAGCCAAAAAAGAGCGCGTTTGGAAAAATAAACCGGCCGAATCCTGCCCCCTTTCCCGGTTACGACAAGTTCTAATTCTTCTGAGCTTAATTGGGGAAATTTAATTTGCTCGCGATTCAGTTTGGCTAATTCTGCTATACGAAGGCCGGTAGAAAAGAGAGTTTCCAATATTGACCTATCTCTTAATCCTATAAAAGTTTTAACATCTGGACCGTTAAAAAACGTCTCTAGCTTTTCTCTTGTTAAAAATCTAACCGGTTTATCGGCTTTATCTCTGGCAAGTTGTATCTTATCCGGGGGTAGGGAAGTAATGCCTTTTTCTGAGAAATAAGAGAGGAATGATCTAAGGGCAATTAAATAATAATTTTGCGTTGACTTTTTTAGAGACCTTCTTCTAGATAAATGAACCCTATAATCCCAAATGTGTTTTTCTGAAATTTGTTCCGGAAAAATATTTCCCAAACTATTTTCATCTAACCAATCAAGAAACTTTTTTAAAAAATTATTGTAATTTTCCTGAGTCTTAGAAGATAAGCCTTTCTCAATATCCAGCCAGTCAAGAAAGTTTGATAGATAGTCTTGCGCAGGTTTTTTCATATATGTTTACAAATTCTCATACAGGATTGCTTTTAATCTAAATTATACGCAATGATATTTATAAAGCAATTATACCTGTTAATAACTCTCCCCTAACATATTTTATTTACTTTACTACTATACCAAAAGCAATTTGATGTATTGTTGCGATTCTTAATTTTGTTCGCGATTGGATTGTTTGAAATTTAGAAATTTTACGATGAAACTTGTTGCGAATAAAATTCATTGTTATGAGTAATTTTTATTAATTCTTAACTCACTAATTTTATTAGTTCACTAACTACTTACTAATTATTGATCGGCAATTAGTGTAGTTTAGCGTTATGCGAATTGTAAATGATTGAATTAACGTATATTTATCATGTTTTCTGCGTTTTAAAAACGCGATTTAAACCGCTTTTAAGGCATTCAAATCTAAAAAGTTGACTTATATGCTTTATAACACTAGATTAACAAGCCATTTAAAAATTTTTATGACGAGTTCCATAAGCCATATAATCCAATTTGCCACTAATCGTAAAAGTTTTGAGATATTGATTCCAAAAATATTTTCAAGCCAGCTGTCTATGCTTTTAATTATATTTTTTAAAAATAAGAATATTTTTGTTATAAAATTGTTCGGAGTTGAATCAGAATCAAAAAAAACAAGCAGGAAAATTATTAAAATAAGTAATATCGTTAAATATTTCATCATATTTTGTCTAGATAGTCAAGTGGATTAACCGTAACCCCGACCGGCACAAGTCCGCATCGGCAAGTCGCAAAGTTTTTCAGCAGAACGCTTGATGACCAATAAACGCTGAAGTGTAAATGGTGGCCAAACGAATAGCCGGTGTTCCCCACATAACCAATCACCTGTCCTTTTTTGACCTGATCCCCTTTTGATACTCCTTGTCGCGAGAGATGCGCGTAAAGGCTCGTTAAACCATTATCATGCTTTATCAAAACATATTTTCCGTATTGGAATCTTCCATTGTTTCCGACTGCAAATACTTCTCCGTCGCGCGCCGCTAAAACCGGCGTTGCAAACGGCGCGCCAAAGTCAACTCCATTATGAAATTTCGTAGAATACGCCCGGGCCGCATAACTGGTCGCTCCGTATTCTTGGGTCATCCTAGGACTTCCGGATATCGGGATTCCCAAGACTCCCGGCCTTTTGACCGGCAATAGACTTTGGTCAAACTGTTCCCGAAGCTGTTTTTCAATATCGTCAATAACATTTCCGATTTCGGCTTGTTGCTTTTCAAGTTCTGCGAGTTGCTCCTGATAAGTTTTTTCTTGATTTTTTGCAGTGCTTAGAAGCGTGCTCCGTTCCTGTTTTTGTTCTTCAACGATTACTCTCTGATTTTTTAGAGTCGTATTCTCTTTTTGAACCTGGGATTTTTTAACAGCAGTTTGATTTAATTCATTCAATAGTTCATTTTTAGAAAATTCCAATGCCAGGATTTCTTGCGATAAACCGTCATTCAATCCCAGAATTGATTCTGATTCTGATAAGCTTTCGGCCAAACTCTGATTCTTAAGTAAAATCATAAGAAGATTTGTATTATCTTTTTCTTGTAATTGCCTTAAGAGTTCAGCTATCGCTTTTTTTTTAAATTCTATGTCTTCTTCTTTTTTTTTAATTCCGTTATCTAAATCTTCAATTTCTAAAGTTAATTTTTCAATTCTGATTTGACTTGATTTTATGCCCAAATTCAACTGGTTGATTCTGTAATTAGCAGAACGTATTTGATTACTCAAAGTTCGGCTTTTTGCTTCCAGTTCTTCGATGTTACCTTGCGTCTGTTCAATTTGACGGTTCACTAATTCCAGTTCTTTGGATTTTTCTTCAATTGTTTTTCTGAGTCCTTCCGGAGTAACCGCGTAAGCCAAAGAAATAATACTGAAAAAAAGCATTAAGAAAATTCCGGATTTAATAGTGTCTTTCCACATAGGTTTTATTTTATAATATTTGCTGTTTTCTTGATTCAAGTTTTTGAATAGCGATATTGATTCGTTTAAGACTTTCTTTTTTCCCCAGAATTTCCATAATCTGAATCGGTCCCGGAGATGATTCTTTACCCGAAAGAGCGACTCTGAGCGGCCAGAATATTTCGCCTCTGCCCTTTTCGCCGGCAAGTTCGTTAACGACATCTTCCAATTTATCAATTGTAAAATTTTTTGGATCTTTACTTTCAAAAATTCTAGCCAGTTCTTTCAGGTTTTGGATTGTTATTTCATCCCGGACATCTTTCCATTGTAACATTTCAGGATTATAATCCGCGATTGCCATAAAGAAATCGGCCAGTTCATTAAAATCGGTTAATTTTTTCATCCGCTCTTTTACAACTCCGATTATTTTAATTAATTTACTCTCGGTTAAGTCGTCGGGCAACTGAATAGCGATTTTTAATCTCTGAAATATATCTTTATCGTCCATTTCTTTTATATATTGGCCGTTTATCCATTCAAGTTTTTGAGTGTCAAAATAAGCGCCGCCTTTCTGGACTCTTGATAAATCAAATTTGTCAATCAATTCATTCAAGGAAAGAATTTCACGCTCATGGATTTTTCCTGTAGTCGGGTCGGTTTCCGGTTCTGGGTGCCACCCGATCAATGCCATGAAATTAACAAGCGATTCCGGCAAATAACCTGAATTTTTATATTCTGAAATTGCGACAGTGTCAAAACGTTTTGACATTTTGCCTTTTTTTGAACTCAAGATTAATGGCAGATGCGCGTATTTCATAGCTGTAAATTTAAGGGCTCTCTGCAGGCTTATTTGCTTTGGAGTGCTTGGTAGAAGGTCTTCTCCTCTTATTACGTGGGAAATTTTCATTTCATAGTCGTCAATTATAGAAGCAAGATTGTAAAGCGGAGATCGTTTGTCGCGCGCAATGACTATGTCCCCTATCAGACTCATATCAAAACTGATTTTACCGCGGATAATATCGCTAAAACTTATTTCCGAATCTTGTATTTTAAATCGTATGACCGACTGAAGGCCTGAATTTAATTTTTCTTGAGTATCCTGTTCGCTCAAGTTGCGGCACTTGCCGGTATATTTCGGAGCGAGGCCTTGAGACAAAAGCCCTTGTCTCTCGGATTCCAATTCTTCTTTTGTGCAAAAACAATAATAAGCCAGTTTTTCATCCAAAAGTTTTTGAATATATTTTTCGTAGATATCTGTTCTTTCAGATTGTCTATAAGGTCTGTATTCACCTTTTTGCTTATCTGTTTGCTTTTCTTCGTTTGGAGATAAAATAATCCCTTCGTCCCATTTTAAACCTAACCAATCAAGGCTTTCTAAAATATTTTTTTCATACTCTCGGCTAGACCTTTCTTGGTCGGTATCCTCAATGCGAACCACAAATTTACCGTTATTTTTCTTAGCAAACAGCCAATTAAATAATGCGGTTCTGGCAGTGCCGATATGTAATAAACCGGTCGGACTAGGCGCCATTCTAACGCGAATCTCCTGTTTAACCATATTTATATTGAAAATTCTAGTTTAGGCTTAAAAAACGGTTTTTTATTGAAAATAAGATGTTTTCCCAAGTTTTAAGATTGAATTCAAGTATATGCGCGTAAATATCATTAATGAATTCAAAATATTGGAATCTTCGCAATTATACAAAATTTACCGCAATATGGCAATGCTTTGAGGTTATTTTTACAAAAATAATTCTTTCTATTATATCAGATTAATCCTGTATAAGGTAAAGAGTTGGATAGCGCGAAAATGGAATTTTTTTGCTCGTTTTTTTATGATTATTCACAATACCACAAAACTCACGGATTCTAATGCTATTCTCCCCGATGTTGAGTTGCAATCTATCGAAAAATATATTAACCTGTATAAAGTTGCCAAACCTTTCCGGCAACTTTCGCTTTTTGGCTGTTTTTAAAAGGAGGCTTGATGGCTGAAGTTATCACAAAAGCTTTGACGGAAATAATGTCTGCACGACTTCCGATAAGACTTAACAGGAAAGGCAAAAATAAGCGCACGGTGATTAGCGCGGTTGCCCTTGTTGTAAACGGAGAAGTTAGCGCTGAAACATTAGAACAAATCAAAATTCACTTTTATCAGGGATTGTATTCTGTAAAGATTTTCAACGCGCAAGAATTACAGGGAAAATTAACAATTCCCACAGGCGTTCAAAATTCCGCGGGATTGCAAATTTTACTCCCGGATGAAGCTTCCGGATATTCTTACGTAGATTCAGTGGCAATCACAGAAGACGGCAGTGAAGTTCGTTTTTTGAGCATTGACGCGGATAAAATAAAGGCATTCGCGGCAGACTCTCCGGAAAAGAGAGTAAAACCCAAGACTTGATAAGTCTTGCAGAAATATCCACAGGCGACAAAGTTTGCTTGTGGGTATATTTTTTTATTTTAACTAAATACGCAAAACTATATTAAAGATATCTTTTGCGATTGCGCTAGCAGAATCAGGAATATAGAAATTTTTAGCCGCCTCAGACATTTTTTTATAAAGTTCTTCGTTGCTTAGAATTTTCTCTATATCATCAATTAATAATCCGGTTAAAAGATTTTCTTCTTCAATAATGATTGCGGCTCCGGTTTTAGAATATTCATAAGCGTTTTTTCTCTGATGGTCGTTTGCCGAGCCTGTAAGAGGGATTAGTATTGCCGGTTTGCCGGAGGCGGAAATTTCAAAAATAAGTCCGGCGCCGGCGCGGGAAATAACTAAATCTGCCGCTTCATAAGCCTTATTTATATTTTTGTCAAAAAAAGCTTGGAAATTATATTTATTTTTTAAATCTTGATTCTTGCCGTATAGGAAATCATAATTCGCTTTATATTCCTCAAAATTGTTCAGCCCTACCTGATGCAGAATTTGAAATTTTTCCGTTAATCGGCCAATGTGTCTAAAAACAAGCTCATTTAACTCCTTAGCGCCTTGCGAACCTCCTATAAAAAGTAGCGTTTGTTTTTCCGGGTCAAATCCGAATTCCGATTTGGCAATCGGTGTTGTTTCTTGATGTAAAATTTCTTTACGGACTGGATTTCCGACAATATGAATCCTCGCTCTTTTATTTGTAAAATATTGCGCTGCAGATTTAAAGGCCAGTTCAATTAAACGCGCCCGCTTTGACGAAATTTTATTGGTTAATCCGGGGATAGCGTCGGATTCATGAATGACAATAGGTATAAAATAAAATCGGCAAGCTAGAATTATAGGCAAAACACCGGGACCTCCTTTTGAAAAACAAACATGGGGCATAAAAAAATAGAGTTTCCAAATTGACTGAATCCAACCGGCAAAA
>Ga0066639_10005390_pt1 | contig 10762 bp, 8 predicted proteins | sample CryGeyCG2114_010_2_FD_59504 | JGI IMG/M metagenome (GOLD analysis project Ga0066639, IMG submission 59504) | Groundwater microbial communities from aquifer - Crystal Geyser CG10_big_fil_rev_8/21/14_0.10 | ecosystem: Environmental > Aquatic > Deep subsurface > Groundwater | place: USA: Utah... | reverse complement strand
GACACTACTAAATTCAGCATAGCCAGCAAAAAGAAAATTTGCGGAATGCTAAAATTCCATCGATACAAAAATGTTAGCATGATGGCAGAAACCACCATGAAAAGAGCATTTAAAATATTATTTCCTGCAATGATGCGAGAGCGATACTCTGGACGACTACGATGTTGAATCAATGTATATAGGGGGACTGTCATAAAACCACTGGCGATGGCCATCATAAAAAGATCAAAACAAATTCGAATACTACCTGCCTGTTGAAAGAAGGTGTTTAGTGCGAAGAGGTCGGAGGGTTGAATTATTGGTTGAATAAAATAAAGGTCCAATGTGAAAAGTGTGACGCCAATGGAGCCCAAGGGAACTAATCCTAACTCCAGTCTTTGAAAAGATAACTTCTCACAAAGAATAGAGCCCACCGCAATACCAATGGTGAAAAGAGCTAGAAAGAGTGTGACGATGTTTTCGCTCCCCCAGATCACATCTTTAACATAGGTTGGGAGCACAGAAAGAATAGCTCCTCCAAAAAGCCAAAACCAAGAAATTCCTAATACAGAAAGATAAATAGACCTTGTGTTTCTCATGACAGAAAAGGTTTCTTTCATTTGGCGATAGGGATTCATTGAAATTTGCATCTGAGGAGTATAGCTAGGGGCTTTAGGGATATAGTGTGAGGCGATCCATCCTAAAACCGCGACGCTGATGAGGCCAACACTCACTAGTACTGAGCCCTCAGGTTGCATTGCAATTAAAATCCCGCCACTGATTGTGCCTAGTAGTATAGAAATAAAAGTTCCCATTTCGACTAGGGCATTGCCGGCGACCAATTCGTTGTCTCTGAGATGTTGAGGTAAAATACTAAACTTCACAGGGCCAAAAAAAGTGGATTGCACGCCCGTAAAAAATAAAATTCCAATTAAGAGAGTGTACTCTTCAAAAAGAAACCCATAGGCAGCCGTCGCCATGAGGAATACCTCGACAACCTTTGTGTATCGAGCAATGTCAGCTTTGTCGTACTTATCAGATAACTGCCCGGCGAGTGTGCTAAACAAGAAAAATGGAAGAATAAAAATACCGCCAGATAGAGCCACCATTTCTGGGGGTGATAAACCCCAAATATTTAAGTTTTTATATGTGATCAGAATAATAAGGGCATTTTTTAAAAAGTTATCGTTGAAGGCGCCAAGAAATAGAGTCCAAAAGAGAGGACCAAATCTTTTTGTAAATATTAAATGTGATGCCTGCATGGTTATTAGCTTTTCTAATGGAAAATATTAAGCTTTCCGCCTATTAAACCTTTTTTGTCTCAATGGGTCCATAAAAATATCCTGGCCTAAAGTTAGTGTTTTGGGCTTCCTGTTTGGTTCTATGTCTAGTTGCCCATAGACTGCTAGTTAGTTTTTCATCAATTATTTTTCTGACTTCACGGAAGGAGTCCTAAGATGCTGATAAACTCGCAAATAAGTAGGCAGAGCAGAAGAAACTTCATCATACTTTTCACTTTTGTTTTTGTACTTTTCTCATTACCCGCATGTAAGGATGAGTCTTCTGGGCCAACTTTAGAAAACATCTACTTAACTTTTCCAGTAGAAGACACAGCTCATAATATCACGGTCAATTATCATACTAGAAATCTTTCAATGGTGTCTTATATTCACTATGACACTGAGCCTCGATTGGGGAATAAAGAGTTGTATCAATTTTCTGCGAAGGGCGTTGCTAGTGGCTTTCCTGCATCTGAGCGCACCATGCACTCTATAACTTTAAATGAACTGGAAGCTGGGCAAACATACTACTTTATTGTGGGTGATGATCTCAGTGGTTACAGCCAAGAGTATCATTTTAAAACTTTACCAGCAGATGATAGCCCCGTTCATATCGTTCAAGGAGGCGATATGAACACTGATCCAGTTTTTGTAGACATTTCTAAGTCGGCCATAGAAAAAGAACCCGACGTTATTTTTGTGGGTGGAGATATTGCCTATGCCAATGGATTTTTAACCAGTTTAAATCGTTGGGATGATTGGTTTAAAAACATGTCCTCCGTCGTGATAAGACCAGACAATCGTGTGATTCCTTTGATTGTGGCCATTGGTAATCATGAAGTGAACAACACTGTTTTTGGCAGTCCCGAAAAAAAAATGGCACCTTGGTACTTTACCTTTTTTCCGCAAAATGGTGTGACGACCTACTTTGCAAGACAGTTGGGAGCGCACACCACTGTTTTTGTGCTAGACACTGATCATATTGCTAAATCGGATAAAGATCAGGCGGCTTGGCTGAGAGACTCTATGGCAAAATATGAAGATCGCTCTAATAAGTTGGCATTGTATCATGTGCCTCTTTATCCAAGTGTTCGCGACTATGAAGGTTCAGCTAGTGAAAAATTGAGAGTGGCCTGGCTCAATATATTTGATCAATACGGCCTGACTTTAGCTTTTGAAAATCATGATCATGCCTTAAAGCGCACAAAAATGCTGAGAAATGGTCAAGTCGTCTCCTCTGGAGGAACTGTGTTTGTGGGTGATGGTTGTTGGGGTAAGTCCACTAGAACTCCCACAAACAAATGGTACTTAGATATGTACCAAGCCAAGAAACATGTTTGGGAAGTTGAAGCCAGTCGAGATGGGCTTTCTTTGCAGGCCAGCGGAGAGGCTGGGGTCATCTATGATCAATTTACTATTTCTACTTTAGCGCGACAGCAGATACTGTCGAATTTGCCCCACCAGGTACAAAGAACCAGTCACTAAGATCATATCTTCTGCGTCAGCATCTTGAAGGGCTTGCTGTAAAACTGTGAGCCCATTTTCGTGAGCAAACTTGCTTTGATTTAAGTACTTTCCATATAGCTCAATGGGGCCACCCTTGAAGGGGGTTTTTGTTAAGTAGAGAGATAGTTTGTCTAGCTGAAGAAGAGGGTCAAGAATGCCAGAGATATCTTTGTCCTGGCCAATACCAACTAGAGCTAAAACTCTTTTGTATTTATAGTTTTTAAGAATCTCTAAAAGGCTTTGAACTCCCTCAGGGTTATGATCACCCGACAGGTAGATGCTCTTTCCATCAATCATAAACTTCTCCATACGCCCCGGCCAACGAATACTTTCCAGGCTAGAGAGAAGGGCTTGGAAGTGGTTTTCCATATGTGATGTGAGGTTTTCAACCACTCTTAGAGCTAGAGAAATATTTTGGACTGCTCTTAACCCTGGCATATTCAAGGGGGCACTGCCCCAAGGGGTGAGGAGCACCCATTGAGGTTCTAAGTGCTTGGTATTCAAAATGTGTGGAAAGGGTTCACAGGCCAGCCAAGTTCCTTGTTTTCTTGTCTGAACGTCTTTCACTATGGGGTTGATGTCTGGAGGAAAAGGAAAATGAAAGATTTTTCCATTAGAGGGAACAATCCCTAATTTATTTTCGGCCACCTCACAAAGGGTGTTTCCAAGAAACTGCTTATGATCAAGGCCAATGGTTGTTAGAACGGCAACACCATGAGGTATAGCGTTGGAGGCATCCCATAGTCCTCCTATACCCACTTCAAAAATAAGGCGGTCTACTTTTTTTTGCTTCATAAAATGAACGACGGCCATCATGGTGAGAGTTTCAAAGTGGGAGAGTTGTTTGGTTTTTTCTTTCACTGTCTCATAGGCCTGCACAAAGTCTTCATGAGAGATGTCTTGTCCATTCCAGCGAATACGTTCTGTGTAATCAATAAGGTGGGGAGAGGTGTAAAGCCCTACACTTTCTCCGGCGGCAAGAAAAAGAGCTTCAAGGGCCGCACAAGTTGAGCCTTTCCCATTGGTGCCGGTGACTACAATCACTTTGTCAGGATGAGAGAGGATATTTTTGCCTAGACTGGACTCATAAAACTGGAGGTCTTCAAGGGCTTTTTGGGTTGGCCCTAGAGAAGGGATTTTCTCAGGCATAGCTGGTTCAGATTCCATGGCTTTGATCACGTCTGTGTACTGCATAGGGCATATATACACGAGGGAAATACAAATGAAAAACAATTTGAAAAAGGTTCGGAGATCTTGGTCGAGCAAAGATTTCTAGCCCCACCAAAGGTAATGGTTAGGCTGCTATCAGAAAGGGATCAGAGTAGAATAAAGGTTGTTTTAGGAGGATGGTCAATGAAGTTAATGCGTTTTACAGTATACACCTGTTTTTTGACATGTTTGGGATTGGGGATTCATATAAACAACTCTCTCGCACAAATTCCCGAAGAGGGCAGTGCGGGCAATGAAATGTTAAAGCGCGGCCGCCAGCAGGGCTCTCGCGTGCGCACGAATCCAGGGATGAGGCAGGCAGAATGTAGCTGGGAAAAACCGGCTTACAATAACTCTCAAAGCTCTGGCTACATGGCAGATAGTTGCGACCCACAAAAAAATTACTATGTGGGCATAGCCATTTGTATGCAATCTGGAAAGATCACAAAGCATTTAACAGCTTGCGAATGGTCGGAGTCTAAGGCGCCAGAGGTGATGGATTGCTTAAGTAAAAATAAAATTAACCAAACCTTAACAAAAAGTGAAGCAGGCTCAGTGGTAAAGAAGAGCCATGACTTATCAAAAAATCCTCTTACCGGAGCACATTGATTTTATGGAATACTCTTCTGGTGGTGGATCTCAGAATGACGAAAATAAAGTTGAAGTGAGTCAAGAGGCTCCCAAGGCCGATTTTATTAATCGTGATTTGGGATGGTTAGAGTTCAATCGTCGTGTTTTGCATGAGTCCTTAGATATTCGTACACCTCTTCTAGAGCGCCTTCGTTTTTTGGGTATTTTCACATCTAATCTTGATGAATTTTTTATGAAGAGAGTGGGCGGCCTTCGTCGTCAGGTGGCTGCAGGTTTGCTCAATAAAGGCAGTGATGGGTTGAACGCTGAAGATCTTTTGGGTACGGTCCGATCTCTAGTGCTTCCGATGTTGAAGACTCAAGCTGAAGGCTTTAAAGAGCAAATCCAACCGGAGCTGCGTAAACATGGTATTTATATTTTACAGTACAGTGAACTGACCGAAAATGAAAAACATTATGCCAACAAGTTCTTTAAAGAAAATATCTTCCCAATTCTTACCCCTCTAGCTGTGGATTCTGGTCATCCCTTCCCCTTTCTCTCCAATCTATCTACCTCTTTGGGTGTGATCTTAAGTCCGCCTGGAAAAGATGAAAAGCTTTTTGCGAGAGTTAAGATTCCACAAAGTGTTCCGCAAATTTTAAGAGTGAATTTGGATAACAATACAGAATATCGCTTTCTTAAAACCAGAGATTTAGTCATTGAAAACTTGAATCATATTTTTCCAAAAATGAAAATTATTAGCACAATGCCCTTTCGGATTACTCGTAATATTGAAATTGAACGTGATGAAGAAGATGCCGAAGATTTATTAGAAATGATTGAAGAAGAATTACGTCTTAGGCGTTTTGCAAGGGTGGTGCGTTTTGAGCATGGACCAAACCCCGACCCTTGGATTCGCAGTTTTTTAATAAATGAACTGGATATCAATGAAGAAGAGGTTTACGAGGTTAACGATGAGCTCGATTACACTGTGTTTAAGCCCATCTGTGATCTTCGTATTCCTGAGCTTAAGTATGAATCTTGGATTCCTGTGGTGCCCTTATCCTTGATGGATCAGGAAACCTCAATTTTAAATATCATCAAAAAAGGTGAAATTTTACTTCACCACCCTTACGACTCTTTTTCTGCAAGTGTTGAAAGATTTATTCAGTCTGCAGCCGAAGATCCTAGGGTTGTTGCCATTAAAATGACTCTTTATCGCACTGATGAAAACAGTGCCTTTGTAAACTCTCTTATTCGTGCCGCCGAAAGTGGAAAACAGGTGGTCTGCCTTGTGGAAGTGAAGGCCCGTTTTGATGAAGCACGTAATATCAGCTGGGCTCAACAGCTAGAAGATGCCGGTGTTCACGTGGTGTACGGTATAGTGGGGTTTAAAACTCACTCAAAAATTGCTTTAGTCATTCGTCAAGAATCAGAGTGTCTTAAATCCTATGTACATATAGGTACTGGAAACTACCACTCAGGGACCTCTCGACTCTATACAGACATGGGTTTATTGAGTGCTAACCCTGATCTCACAGAGGACGTGGTAGAGCTTTTTCACTACCTCACAGGTCGATCTATGAAGACAGATTATCATAAATTACTTGTAGCTCCTGTGAACATGAAAGATCGTTTTTTGGCTATGATTGATCGAGAGATACAAAAGAAAAAAGAAGGTTTGCCGGCTGCTATTGTTGCAAAGATGAACAATTTAGAAGATCAGATGACCTGTCGTGCTCTCTACAAAGCTTCTCAAGCTGGGGTTAGCATTGACTTGATTGTAAGAGGTTTTTGCGCTCTGAGACCTCAGGTGGCTGGCTTGAGTGAGAATATTCGGGTCACTTCAATTATTGGTCGTTTTTTAGAACACTCCCGTATTTTTTATTTTCGCAATGGACAAAAAGATCCTCTCAATGGTGAGTTCTTTATTGGCTCTGCGGATTGGATGTATCGCAACCTTCAATCTCGAGTGGAGGCAGTTGTTCCCATTGAAGAAAGAGTTTTGAAAGAAAAAATTTGGGAAGTCTTTCAAGTGATGTTGAATGACCAAAGACAGGTTTGGGAAATGAGGTCAGATGGGACTTATCTTCAAAGAAAGCCTCAGAGTGAAAACCAAAATTTGGGAACTCATCAATTACTGATGAAGTCAGCACGACAACGCTATCCTCCAGGGGAAATTATTGCAGAGGGGATATGGGGAGGTTTTGATGAAGGAACTCGACGTACAGCTCGTCGTAGTTCGGCACGGAAAAGCCGGCGAAAGAAGTGATTGGGCTAAAATCAGCAGTGACGATGAGCTACGACCCCTTACTGAAAAAGGGGTAAAAGAGTTCGGAGAAGTGGCTCGACATCTTCATAAGATCTTTCCACAGTTAGATTTGATCCTTTCAAGCTCCCTAGTGAGAGCTAAGCAAACTGCTGAGATTTTGGCTAAAGAGTATGAGAAGAGTTTTGATGTGATAGATACGCTTTACCCATCCTCTCTACGAGCTGATGTAGATAAAACTTTGAAGAGAGTGATTGAGTTGTCTTCTTTATCAAAAATCGCTATCGCTATTGTTGGCCATGAGCCAACCTTAGGAGAGTGGGTCGGGGAGTGGATAGGATCCACTGTGCCGCTGATTTTTAAAAAAGGAGGGCTTATGGTATTGCACTTCCAGAGCTTTCCCTCTGCAGGTACTGGTCGTCTTAGCTTTGCTTCAGACCCAAAATATTTAAAGTGAGTCTCTCACTAATACTAAAATTAAAAATTTAATTCACGCGGCGTGCGAGATCGATAAGCACACCATCTTTAAGGCCGACATGGGGGATGAGTATGTCTTTGGCGCCCACAAGGCCCATCACCATACGAAGAGCGAGGGCTGCTGGTAGAATTACATCTGCACGGTCGGTTCTTAAGCCTAAGCTTTTGATACGCTCATCATAAGTCATGGAGTCGAGTGTTTTTACCATTGCCTTTAAAGATGCAAAGCTCATGCTCTCGGCACTTTTATCCTTAAGAATAGAGCTAAGGTCCCCTAGACACTCTATGTTTCCTCCAGTACCAATCATTACAAAATCTTTACGCTGACCCAGGTGGCGTTTTAAAAATTGTCTCAGTTTCGGAGATTGTTTTTTTAAAATGGATTCTAACCGGCGTAGTTTAGAACCAAAGAAGAACATATCCGTTTGGTTCATCAAGCGCACTGTGCCCAGTCGAAAGGTTTCCACTGCCATGATTTTACCGTAGTGAGAGACAGTGAGCTCAACACTTCCCCCGCCAATGTCAATCAGTAGCGCCATACGACTCATCAGAGGTATTTGTGTGGTAATGGCCATATGAATGAGCTTTCCCTCCTTTACGCCATCAATCACTTCCAAGTTTAGGCTGGAAAGTTCTTTTAAGTATTTTACAAATTCACGTCCATTAAGCGCATCGCGAACAGCACTGGTGGCCACTGCACGGTAGTTCTTGATGCCATACTCTGTAAGAACTTTCTTGAATTTTAAAAAAGCACGTAAAGCTTTTCTGGCTGTGGATTCTCGAATATATCCATCACGAAAAACATCTCGACCTAGTCTCACGGCCTCTCTTTGGGAATATATAGCTTTTAAACCAGAGTCTTTTTGAATTTCTCCAATGACCATGCGGATCCCGTTGGAGCCTACATCGATGGCAGCAATGCGCTTACCTCTTTTAGGTTCTATACGTTTCTTACTGGGTTTAAGGGAGGCTTTCTTAGAACTACTTTTTTTCTTAGAAACTTTTTTCTTGGTTTTTTTTGAGCTACTTTTTGATGTTGTTTTCATATTTAAGTAGTTTGAACTAACTCTAGTACTTTCATCAAGGTCATTTCAGTAATGGCTAAGCGGCTTCGCTCGTTCTCCAATCTATGGGCAAAAGGGGATTTGAGTGAGTGCTTGTGATGTTCTTTATTCCAAAATAAGTGGAGTTCGGCCACCCCTTCCTGATTCATGGGTAATAAAAGAGCTTTCAAGTTATGACTTTTGTCTGCGAGGGATGGCGGCTCGGATTTAAAAAAAGAGTGAACTTCAATTTGAAGGTCAGTCTGAGTTTTTTGCTCTCGATAGTATTTAGCCACTTTTTCGCTAAGGAGACCATCGGTGGCTCCATCGTAAAGTTGTATTAAACAGTTCTCTGGGCGCTTTTCTAAAAGTAGCTCTAAAAAGTCCTCTTTGTTTTTTAGAACAATCCATGGGTCCAAAATTTTTTCTATCTTATTAATCCATGGTTTTTGGCTCGCTAAGAGATCTTGGGTGCACCAAATTTTAATTTCTACAAAAGGGGCATTTAAGCGGTAACCTGTTTTTAGTTGGCTTCCTTGAACAGCTTGTTCCACTAGCTCAGCCAATTCTGCCTCTGGTCTACCAAGGCAATTCCAGGTCAGGAGGGTGGGGAGTTGATTTTGTGGGACCATCTGTAAAAGCTGTTCATGAATGTGATCTTCCCAAATTGTAGCCACTTCATTGGGAGGGCCCGGCAGCACCCAGAGGTGCTTATCTTTCAGGTCCATATAAAACCCACTGGCAGTCCCTGCGGGATTGATGAGAATCTTGGCCCCATTGGGGAATTCACACTGCTGTTTTTGAGACTCTAAGAGCTGGCGACCCATTTGTTGCAGCTTTTCTTCTATGCGTTTGAGTGAGGGGGCGTCAAAGATCAGCTCCCGCTGAGTAAACTCTGAGATCACTTTACGAGTGAAGTCATCGGTGGTGGGGCCAAGGCCGCCACAGGTAAAAATAAAATCTGCCTCTTGAGCGGCAGCTTTTAGAGCCTTCTTCATGAGATCCCAATCATCAGGAACAGCAAAATGCCAGAGGGTTTCAATGCCGAGAGCTTCTAGTCGTTGAGACATCCAGCTGGTGTTTCTATTAACAATTTGACCGCTGGTGACTTCGGTCCCTATGGCTATTAGTGCTGCTTTTGCTAGATTCATAAAGGCTCCTTTGAAAACCATGGGAAAAAAGCTGAGGTTTTTTGTTGATAGTCTCTGTAATCATCACCTCTCGACTGAAGGGATCTTTTTTCTGCCGGAGGTATTCCAGTTATTTTATTCAAAAATATCCACATGAGCAGAGGCGAGAGCAGACCCAAGTATCCTGTTTCAAGTGGAAGAGCGTAGAGAGCAAAGGCCACCCAAATGAGCCATTCAAAAAAATAGTTAGGATGGCGACTGTAACGCCAAAGACCTTGGCGACAAGTGCGGCCCCTATTGGCTTTTAAAGAAGTAAACACTTTTAATTGATGATCTGCAAGTGTTTCTCCGGCCAGAGCAAGTCCCCACAGTGCTAGTGCCAAATACTGAATTGTGGATAAGTCCGTGTCTTGGTGGAAAACCAAAAATAGGGGAAGACTAAGAACGGCATTTAGAAAAGCTTGGAATTGAAAGAAAATAAAAAAAGTAAACTTAGACCATTTTTGTTTATACTCAAAGTATCGAGGGTCTTCTCCGTTTTGTTTTAATCTTATAAAAATGTGTGTGGAGAGCCGCAAAGACCAAATGAGATACATAAGGCTAAGAAGTCCCTGGCTGAGACTCAGGTTGAACTTGCTATAGTAAAGCCATAGCACAATGATGCTAAAATTAGAAGTCCAGCCAAAATCCACAACTCCAGCTATGTTTTTTTGTACAAAAAAGTACCAATAATAGAACATAAAAAAAGCACATATAATCCAAGAGAAAAGAAACCATGTTGTCATTGGAATATTCTTACTACTTCTGCCTCTTAAGGGCATCATAAAAGTACAATCCAAGGGTGACAGAGTTTGGCAAGGATCCTATGATATATGAAAAAGAGGTACCGCATGAAAGTACTATTGACAGGTGGCACTGGATTAATTGGACAAGCCTTGGGTCAGGAACTTGTTCGCCGTGGTCATGAAGTGGTTCTTGTGACTAGAGATATTCAAAAAGCTAAGCTCCATATGACTTATCCCTGTGAATTTGTTTTGTCCCAAGAGATGCTTCCTAAGCACCTTAAAAGTGTAGAAGCTATTATTCACTTAGCTGGCGAGTCCATTGGCCATGGGCCTTGGACCGATAAAACCAAAAATAAAATTATAAAATCGCGGGTGGGCTTGTTAAAGGACTTAATGGATTTACTCCATAGCTCTGAAGCTAAGCAAGTGCACACATTTATTACTGCCTCTGGAGTTGGTTATTATGGCTCTCGTGGAGATCAGTGGCTAGCTGAAGAAAGTCGGCCGGGTAAGG
>Ga0066639_10005389_pt1 | contig 10763 bp, 10 predicted proteins | sample CryGeyCG2114_010_2_FD_59504 | JGI IMG/M metagenome (GOLD analysis project Ga0066639, IMG submission 59504) | Groundwater microbial communities from aquifer - Crystal Geyser CG10_big_fil_rev_8/21/14_0.10 | ecosystem: Environmental > Aquatic > Deep subsurface > Groundwater | place: USA: Utah... | reverse complement strand
TATTTTTGCAAGTAGTTTTTGCAACCCGGGACGGGGAGACTTTCGCAAAACTTTCATACCAAAAAACGCTACGGCTCGGTTCTCACCAACAAGTGGCACCATGTCAGACAATGTCGCAAGCCCAGCCATGTCTAGCATCCACTTCTCACTGCCTTTTTTTATTTTGAAATACTCGCCATATTTTTTTATGAAACCTTGCACAAATTTAAATACAACCCCTGCAGCGGCAAGCATCTTTTCTGGATAATCATCTACTTTGGGATTTAAAATCGCATATGCCCTAGGCAAATCTAATGAGGCAGGCCCGCCTTGATTTGCGTCAACGCGAGGTAGGTGGTGATCCATAATAATAGTGTCCATCCCATCTATCTTGGCTTGAGCTATTTCCGAAACAGCGGTGATACCGAGGTCTACGGCAATTATTAATTTTACATCCGACTGCGCAAATTGGCCGATGGCATCTAAATTAAGACCATATCCTTCAGAATTTCTCTTTGGGATATATACTTCATAATTTTCGTAACCAACTATCCTAAATAGGTCAACCAAAATAACCGCTCCGGGCATCCCGTCACAATCATAGTCTGCATAAATTATTATCTTTTCCTTATTTTCAATTGCTTCATATAAGCGCACACATGCGCGCTCCATATCTTTCATTAAAAATGGGTCGTGAAAATCCCGTTCGTAATCAGGGTTCAAGAAAATTTCCGCTTGTTCTTCTTCCTTAATTGCCCTCTTTTCTAGAAGTGTCCGTAACAATTCCCCATACTTTTGCATAACCTGAATTTTAACATATAATTAAATGAGTCTATGGAAAATTGCATTTTTTGTAAAATAATAAAGGGCGAGATACCTTCGGACAAGGTATATGAGGATGAGGCAACCCTGGCCTTTTTAGACATATCTCCGGTCAATATCGGACATACTTTGGTAATCCCAAAGAAACATTATGTAAACATATACGAAACCCCAGAAGATGTAATGATGCATCTAATGAAGACAGTGAAAAAAGTCTCGCATGGCATTAAAGACGGTCTCAAAGCTGATGGCATAAATGTCGCCATGAACAACGACCCAGCTGCCGGCCAAGTTGTTTTTCACTCGCACATTCATGTGATTCCAAGACATGCAAACGACGGCTTCGGCCCCTGGCAAGGCAAAAGGTTGTATAAAGAAGGAGAAAAAGAAACAATAACTAAAAAGATTATTTCTGCTCTACAATAAGGGGCACAAGTGCGGGCAATTCTTTGCCGGCTAAAAATTCCAAGGTTGCCCCACCCGCCAAGCTCACATGAGTAAAACCTTCAAGCCCGCCATATCGACGTGCGCAGTCTATGGTATCGCCACCAGCAATTATCGTATCGCATGTTGCATTTCTCATAGTTTTTAAAATCACTCTGGAACCCTTAGCAAATTTATCATCTTCAAACTTGCCAACGGGACCGGCTAAAAAAACTGTTTGCGATTGATCTATAATAAAAGAAAAGTCCTTTTCAGTTCGGGGGCCTATATCCATGGCCATCCAGTCATTAGGTATTTCTTCTCTCTTCATATCCGCAACGCTTATAGACTTGCCGTCAGTGATAGTAAGGTCTCTGGGGATTACAATTCTCTTATTTAAGGATTCAGCTTTTTTAAATATTTCTTTAGCGATTTCAACTGAATTCTCTTTGTTGTGCTTTGCTTGATCTACAAAAACATCTTCAATAAAAGAAGAGCCCATACGCTTTCCTTGCGCTTTAAAAAAAATATTAGCCAGTGCTCCACCCACCAATAGATTATCAGCTACCTTCAACAGATTACTAACAGCATCCACTTTGTCGGAAATTTTAGCTCCACCGATTATCACTGTGAGGGGGCGCTTTGGATTAGCCAAAAGCCCAGACAAAGCATTTACTTCCTTTTCCAAATACAAACCAGCCACCGATGGCAGATGCCGTTCAATGCCAGTAGTCGAGGAATGCTTCCTGTGTGCTTGAGGGAAACCATCAAAAACTATTAGATCTTTTCCCGCACACAACTTCTTTGCAAATTCATCATCGTCTCTCATTTCCTCGGCATGAAATCGCACATTCTCTAGCATTAAAATATCTTTCGGCTTCATATTTAAAACTTTCTCTTCTACCATAGAACCAATACAGTCATCAACTTTCTCTACTGGGTGATTTAAAAGCTCCGACAACCTCTTGGCATGGGGGCCAGTGCGAAGATTTTCTACCACCTTGCCATCGGGACGCCCCACATAGGTTAAAATAACTACCTTGCAATCTTCTTTTAATAAAAATTCTAAGGTCGGTATAGTAGCACGGATCCTCATATCATCGGCAACTTGTAAAACTCCGCCTTTTTCTTCTACCTCAATGTCATAAGGAGAGCGATAGAGAATAGTTTTCCCCTTTAAATCAATTTGGCTTAAGGTTTTTAGTTTCATTAATTTAATAAAGGATAAATATTAAGAAAAGCTTTCCGCAGTCATAATTATTTTTGAAAATTTTTCTGCATTTAGGGATGCGCGACCGGGAAGCAAACCATCTACCCCTCCTTCTTGCAGAAAGGCTCCAGCATCTTTTTCGTTAACCGACCCACCATAAATAATTCTGATTTTTTTTGCTTCCGGGCCGAACTTATCTGAAAGAACTTTACGAATAAAAATAACCATCTCTAGTGAATCAGCTGGAGTGGCATCTTTTCGATCAATTGTGCTCGATATCGCCCAGACGGGCTCATAAGCAATGATTATTTTTGAAACTGAATTTTTAGAAACGTCCGCTAAGCATTCCTCTAGCTGAATTTTTACTAAATTAAAATAACCATGATCTTGGTCTCGTTCGTTCTCTCCCACACAGATTATAGCTGTAAGTGAAGCACTAAGTGCAGCTCTTATCTTTTGGTTGATAATTTCATTGGTTTCCCCTAACGCCCTGCGCTCCGAGTGGCCCAAAATTACATAACGTACTCCGATGTCATAAAACATCTCTGCAGAAACTTCCCCAGTGAAAGGGCCTGTTTTATTCCAAAAAGAATCTTGCCCACCCAAATTTATCTTCCTAGAAAGCCTTCTCAATTTTTCTAAATAAATAGCAGGCGGACATATAACCACTCTAGTTTTTCTTACACGCGCAATATTTTTTGCAACTTTACTGAATAATTTTTCCGCTTCCTTTAAAGTGAGCGGATTCATCTTCCAATTGCCTATAATGATTTTATTAGATGACATACAGTCTAAAGTATAACACCCGGTAGTGAAACTTGGCAAAACGCAACGCGTCCCGATAGACATCGGACATTGCCAAGTTCTACTACCGGGTAACACAAGCTATTTGACCTCCTTCCAAGAAGAAATACTCCATCCGCCTGACGGCCCGTTTACAAAATTAGAGTTAACCAAACCGCTATCATAAATAACTTCTGAATTCTGGTGTAAATGAATATATTTCCCATTTAGCGATGTCGCAGATGCATTGTTTGCTAGATTAACCGTACCATTAGCTGCATATAATATAACTGCTCCCCCATTGTTCTCTAGGGTAATGGCTGAAGAAGAAGTGGAAGTAGAGAGCACCATCAAATAACTACCAGTAGTACCAGAACCAGAAAATGTCGCATTATTGTTTATATTCACCAGACCATCTGTCACAATAACCCCCTCTGAAGACCCATAACTCGGAGAAAGACTTACATTGGCACCGTTTTCTATGGTCACATTCCCCTCGACCCACACCGTTCCTGTAATGGTTAAACTGGCATGATTACCTACAAAAAGGTTTCCAGTAATATGGGCGGGGCCTAGAGATTGAGAGGCGTCATCTACTGAAAAACTTGAATACTGGTCTCCTGCATCTCCCTCAGCTTTCCAATCTAATATTTGTTGGTCAGTTATGGGCATATCCACAGCCTCGGGGTCAGCCAACGAAGTGTCGCAACCGGGGGATTTGTTTGTCGATTGACAATACTTGGTACCCTGCACAGTAGCATTATTGATAGTGTGTGCATAAGCATTACCCACACCACTTGTACCAATATCCACATTATCAATAAGACCAGAAGAACCAGCAGAATAAGCAGTCCCAGTTATAGTAGAATTATTTCCTCCGTTAATGGTTCCATTTGAGTAAACACTACCGAAAACAACAGCTCCGTTATCAATTTGCATACCTCCCACACCCACCTGAACCCCATAACTAAAAGATGCTCCTGTTCCCGGGGTAAGCACCAACTCGTTTTTACGTTCTCGGGAATCCACATCGCCAAGAGAAGAAATTGTTTTCTCGTTATATCCGGAATCAGTGACAGTGGCAGTAGCTGAATAACTTCCCAAAGTTATAGTGTTATTTGCTTCATTTAGGGTTTGTGCGGTCTTTAAACGATAATAAGAATCTTCAACTGCTGATTCGGATAAAAATAAACTCTGGCGAGACTTAACCAGATCATTGGATATTTTGAATTGCCGAACCGATGGCGAAACTAAACCAATGACGATAGCCAAAGCAATAAACAAAAAGAAAATAACTGCAGTTAGCATAGCCGCTCCGGATTGCTTATTTATTTTTCTTTTTGCATGTTTAAACATTTTTTACCTCGCAATGCTAATAACTGCCTCTAAGAACGATAGTGTTATAAAAATTTTGCACCCGGGAAAGTTTGTCATTACTTGAACGCATTGAGAAAGATACTTTTATAGCTTTGCCATGAGTGGTAGTAATTTGACTGAAAGATAAATCAGTAATGACTATGTTGGGGGAATTTAAATTAGCGACAAACACATCATCTTCATAAAATTCAATGTTTGGTCCCGAAAAAGGAAGGAGTACGAATTCCACGATCTTATCCGCACCCTCTTCATCCTTGGTATTTAATTTCAAACTAGTCGAACTCATAGAGGCCACGCTATTAGCTTGATGAATTTCTCTGGAAATCTTTTCCATCATAGCGCCACCCTGAGACAACTCTGCATAGATTGAAGCTTCCTTGAAGGACCGAGCCATAGAAAACATAGAGTCAATAATCAAGAGAGAAACTATGGAAAATATAGCTATATAAAACAGAAGCTCTAACAAGGTATACCCGCGATTTTTCAAATTGTTTTTGAACATTATCATGAAAATATGTCCATTAAATAAAATGATAAAGTTTTATTTACAGTAGTTCCACCTTCAGACCACGACACGGTAACGGTGATCAGCTTAGTGGATGGGTCATTGGTACCGGATTGAGATATGTCTTTCGAGACATCATCACGATTTACATCCGCCACAGTAACTGTACGGGTAAAAATTCCTATTGTGCTGGCGGTATCTAACAATGTCCAAGTCCCACCGGAGAATACTAAATAATAGGAGGTGCTAGGGGTAAGAGATGAAATGTTGCTCCAGTCATCGTCTCGAAGCACGCGCATCGCCTCTGCCCCCTCTTCAAGTAAAAAAGATGCTTGAGTAGTGTGAAAGGATTGATAAGCAACTCGCACAGACTTTTGAGAAACAACCATCATGGCCAAAATAGAGAAGGTGATGATAGATATAGCCACCAATACTTCAATCACCAAGAATCCCCTATTTTTTGAAAAAAACTTCATAATTTAATTCACGCTTGCGGTCCCAGCCGCAGAAATAGTAATAGTTTTGGAATAATTCGAGGTGGAAAGAGTTACGGTACCTGTTTTACTGGGATTTCCAGAAAGACGATTAAAATAGAATTCTCCAGATGATCCGCTAACTCCACCTAGGGTCACATCAGAAATAGATGCGGGACTGGTAATGTTTATGTCTTCATTGTCCGGGTCGAGCGCGGAAAAAATAGTACCTTTAAAGATTATAACTTGTCCGGATTCGAAGTGCACTCCGTATTCCAATGAATTAAGTGAAGACAATGTCTGGCTTTTTGCTTTATTGATAGACGATAAAATTTCTTCAATCCCATTTTTCAGAACCTGATTTTCTCTAATCTTAGAAAACTGGGGCAAAACTATTGAAAACAATATTCCCAATACAGCAAGCACAATCAATATCTCTACAGCTGTCACCCCCTTTTTTTTATTTTTATAAGATATTGGCATAGCCTTAGATATTATTTAGCACCGAGTAAAGCGGCGAAATCATAGAAATAGCAAAAAATCCTACCGCGGCGCCGATAATAACCATCAAAACCGGCTCGATAATGGTAGAGAGATTTTTTGTTTTACCTTCTATTTCCCCCTCATAAAAAGTTGCTGCTTGAAGCAACATATCCGCGAGATTACCAGTCTCCTCCCCAACTTGCGTCATCTCGGACATCATGACTGGATACAACTTTTCATGCGCCTTGAATACTTCCGAAAATGGGGAGCCTTTCTCAATGGCAACTTTTGCTTCTTCGAGAATTTTTCGGTAATAAACATTTTGAACCACATCTTTGGCGATTTCAACTGCACGAACAATAGGAACGCCAGAAGAAAGAAGTGAAGAAATAGTGCGGGCAGTTCGGGCAGTATTCAGTTCTTTTGTCATATTGCCTATAACAGGAAGCCGGATAATTACGAAATCAATATACTTGGCCATAGCCTTGGCTCTAAATACAAAAAAGGTGCCGACGAACACACCAGTGATAATCAAAAATGTGAAAATTAGATGATGGGAGAAAAAATTTCCGATAAAAACGATAATGCGAGTTTGTAGAGGCAAATCCACGCCAAGTTCTTTAAACGTACTAGCCAAGGTGGGCACCACAAAAGCAAACATCAATATTCCGATTATAATCATTGCAGAAACAATAACACTAGGATAAATCAAGGCCCCTTTTATTTTTTTAGTCAGTGCGTGGGACTTTTCCAAACTTATACCGATTTCCGAAAGAGAACCTGCGAGATTGCCTGATTCTTCACCAGCTCGAACCATAGATACAAAAAGGGACGAAAAAACACTGGGAAACTTTGCAAGGCCCTGAGAAAAAGACGATCCCTCATTTATATCGCGAGCAACAGATTCCAAGATATTGCTTAATTTAGGATTTTTTGTCTGTTTATTTAAAACTGAAAGTGCCCGGTGAAGCGAAAGGCCGGCTTTCAGCATTCCGCTTAAATTTTTGGTCATAATAACCAACTCGCTTGCTTTAACCCTAGAGAAAATTTTAGAAAATGAAGAAAATTTTTCATTTAGATTATGCCCCTTCTCACTTATGGTCAGCGGCACATTGCCATGCGAACGCAAATCTCTGGCAAGCTCTAAACGATCCTTGGCCTCTATCACCCCTTCGATCACTTGACCTTCTTTTGTTTTAGCTTTATAAGAAAAAAGCATCCCGTACTAAAATTTTAAATTTCTTTTAATATTGGTCATGGTTTTTTATCAAAATTTAGTACAGGATAAATAATATTTTTATTCGGAGACAACGCGAAATACTTCTTCTAAGGAAGTAATGCCGAGCACCGCTTGATATACTCCGTCTTCTAACATTGTCATCATACCTTCCTTTTTTGCCTGGGCCTCGATATCGTCTTGCGACTTTCCGCTGATAATCATTTCTTTAATTGCGGGAGAAACCTTCAGAACTTCGTGCATCCCTATACGACCCGAATACCCGTCCCCAGATTCCAAGCCTTTAGCGGGACGATAGAATGGGATTTTATCCCAGGTGGCGTCTGGACCTACTATTTTTTCTTCTTTCAGTGACTGAAGCAGTCGATCCATATCGACTATCTTTGTTAGATTCTTTTTCTCTGCGTCAGACATAAGATATTTTTCTTTTTTAGAAGTCAATCGTCGCACCAGCCTTTGAGCTATTATGGTTTTTACAGTGGCAGTGAGAAGAAATGGCTCTACCCCCATATCCATAAGCCTAGGCACTGCACCAGCTGCCGAATTGGTGTGCACGGTAGAGAGCACCAAGTGTCCGGTAAGAGATGCGTTTACCGCAAGCCCCGCAGTCTCACCGTCGCGGATTTCTCCTACCATGATAATGTCCGGGTCCTGACGCAGAAGCGAACGCAAGCCATTTGCAAAAGACAATCCAATTTCTGGTTTTACCTGAACTTGATTGATCCTGGGCATCTGGTATTCGATTGGATCTTCGACAGTAGAAATATTAACTTCTGGCTTATTCAATATATCCAACATGGTATACAAGGTGGTCGTCTTTCCAGAGCCGGTCGGACCGGTAGCCAAGATCATTCCGGTTTTCTGCTTTAATGAATCATGAATGCGTTCCAAACCTTCTCCATGAAATCCCAAAGTTTCTAAAGAGAATCCGTGTGTATCTTCTTTTAAAAGCCTCATTGCCGTCTTCTCGCCAAAGAAGGTCGGCAAGGTAGAAACACGAAAAGAAATTTTTTCTCCATCTTGTTCTTTCTTGAACCTTCCATCTTGAGGCAACCTTTTTTCATCCAACTTTAAATTCGCTAGCACTTTAATACGGGCAGTTATCCCGGCGCCCGCGGATTTATCCAGTACCATAGCATCCCGCAAAATACCATCTATTCGATAACGCACTACCAAATCATGCTCCCCGGGTTCTATATGAATATCTGAGGCATTTTGCAAAATTGCATGAAAAATAAGAGAGTCGACTATCTTTACCACCGGTAAATCCTCGGCCATTTTTTTTAATTCAGATTCAGACTTCTCTTCTTCTTTTACACCCTCTACTCTCCCACTATCTTCGATAGTTTTAGACTCTTGTTGGATAATGTCTTGAAATTCTGCCTTTAGACTTTGTCGATATTGCACCAAAACTGCTTTTATAGAAGCTGTGTCGGTTAGCCGAGGTAAGATTTTAAGCCCAGAACGCTTCTTTATAAAATCAATAACCGGCAGATCATCTACATCGAGCATTGCCACCTCTAAGCTGTTCTCATTTTTTTTATAAGCAACTATATTATCATTGCGAGCAATCGGTTCAGGAATGAGAGAGAGAACAGAAAAATCTATTTTTTGATTTACTAAGCTGATAAAAGGTATGCCGACCACAAAAGCCTGCATTCGTTTTAGGTCGGTTTCGGATATTTTCCCTTCGGAACGTAAAATGTCTTCGAATTTTTGCTTTTTATCTTCGGCTTTTTTTGCGGCAGCATCAACATCAACCTTAGAAACTAATCCAGATTCTAAAATAAATTTCTTTAGCTGCTCTTCATTTATTTGCATTAGCTATAGTATAACAAAAAATCCCCCCGATGTTATGCCGGGAGGGATTTTTTGTTTATTTTTTATTTGTTTTGAAAGTGCGGTGCTCTTCTTGTACAACCAGAACCTGCATTTTCTCCAGAGTAGCCATCCGCACAAGGAGTGCTTGGGTCGTCAGTACAACTATTGCCACCAAAGAAATATGTAGGAGAATCTGCGGTAGGATCACAAATAGGCACATTCGGCGGTGGTGTTCCTCCTCCGTTATTATTGTTAGGAGTAATCGCTACAAAAATAGTTTGAGGAGGTACTGGATTACCAGAAAGATCATTACATGACAACGTATATCCTGTGGGATTAGAAGGTACGCTTACTGCTTGTGAACTTGTCGTAGAAGTAACAACTATCGAACCTCCCCACCCAGATGATGAATCATTACTACTTGCTGTGCAATCTTTCAAATCATTACCTCTCCATTTTAACGTAGTGTTAGGATCTGACTGGGAAACATAAGTAGGTTCTGGGTAAAAAGTTAGGTCAGCAACACTAAGGTCGCTATTGGTCACACCAGAAAAATCTATCCAACCTGTAACATCTGAACCCCAAGCAAAACCTTGTGACGTACTACCTTCTGCATAAGCAACATTTGTATCTAATAATTTTGTAACCCAGGTGAGTATGTCATTTGTTTTATTCTCTGCACTTGCAGTAACAAATGGGCTAGTGGTGTCCCCTATATTCACCCCATAAGTGCCAGTAGTATTATCATTTGGGTTTGTCCATGTGCCTGAAAGAGAGATCCATCCATCCCAACCCTTATTATCGGCTGAGATCGCTTTGGCCCAGCCCAACATATTACCCTCAGCATCAATAGATGCGTCTCTCGGCAAAGTCCCATTTCCTGTCGGGAAAAAATAACCATACCTAGCTAGGTTCCCAAACAGTATCCAGCCTACATTGTCAGACCATGCATAACCTTGTAAGTTGCCATTTGAATTAACATTTACGCCGTAATCTTTCACTACGGTTGTCGCATTATCCCCGCCACTACAACTAGAGTCTATAAAACCATTACTGTCAGTATCGCAATTCGTAGAATTGAAACTGATCCAACCGATATTGTCAGACCACGCCCAGCCAGACATACTGTGTTCGGTCCCCGCAAAAACACCAGAGGGTAATAACAAAGCTATAGCCAAAATAAAAATATGCTTAGCAAAAGAAGTTTTCATGCTTATAATTATATCTCATTTTGAAAAATAAATCCCAATATTACTTATCCACAGTATGCACAGTTTGCACACTTGCAATTGCCGAAATTCGGATTTTGTTGTATAATAGAGTTAAACCAGTTCAGCTGGGACCTTTTGGTGTCCTTGACTGATATAACAATAAAAGAGTTTTAAAAACCCTAAACGAGAAAGGCCTCGCATGACAGCTAAAAAAATGTTGTTCCTTGTGATGATCCTGTGCATTGTCGCACAGGTGCAAGGGGCGACACCCACCATCAGGTGGCAGAGCCACTACGGTGGTTCTTTGGGAGAAGGAATGGCCGTGGGCGGTCTCGTGAAGGCTGCTGACGGAAACTTTCTTCTCGCGGGAGACTCGGACTCCGGAATCTCCGGAACAAAGTCCGCCCCGAATTTCGGGGGCCAGGACTTCTGGCTCGTT
>Ga0066639_10005387_pt1 | contig 10764 bp, 7 predicted proteins | sample CryGeyCG2114_010_2_FD_59504 | JGI IMG/M metagenome (GOLD analysis project Ga0066639, IMG submission 59504) | Groundwater microbial communities from aquifer - Crystal Geyser CG10_big_fil_rev_8/21/14_0.10 | ecosystem: Environmental > Aquatic > Deep subsurface > Groundwater | place: USA: Utah... | reverse complement strand
ATTTCTGGATTTTTATGACTTGATGTTAAAATCTTTCCGCTTTGATCAAGTAAATAAACTTCAGCACCTTCCAACTTGCCACCATTTGTTTGATCCACAACAATTACTCCCAAATTTAATCCTCTCACAGTTCCAAGTAGCATATTGTCGTCAAGTTCTGTTATCCATCTTTTTGCAGCATAATCTGTCCCTTCAAATGTCCCGTAAATTCTGTATTGTGCATTTCTTGTCCCTTCAAGTGCTGGCATGATGGGAACCATTACTTCAAATCCTGATTCTGTCAAATCTGTTTCAAATTGAATATTTGAATCATACCTTGATACAAATCTTAACTTTCCTGATGTAACATAATCCTGAGGTATTATCACACTATTTACTCCGATAACAACAGTATCTTTATCATAAATCTTTCCTTTAATTTCTTTCAATGCAGATAGTTGATACCATTTTTCAGAATCACCTTCATGTATTACAACTTCATCAATTACTGGACCACCTTTCAACACAATTGCTTCCAAATCTCCTCTGTTTGAAGGATAATTAATATTCATATCATACAAACCATTTGAAAGACCTGAAAATACAAACCTATCAAATGTATTTCCTCTTTCATCAACAAGATCTTCTATGACCTCTAATTCAACAGGAGCTTGTTCTCTTGATTTTGTGAATGATATTTCACTCATAAGAGGACTTAATCCAAAGTCATAAACATTTGCAATAAATTTATGTCCTGTTGTTTCTGGAACTGTTTTTTCAGGTTCAGCACCAACATCCTGTGCTTCAAACTCAATTGATTCAGGTTCTCCAAATTTGAGATTTTCATTAAATAGTGGTGCTTCTTCAACATTTTCTGTCCTAACTATTGGCTCTAAATTTACATGTTTTTGCTCTTTTTCGTGCAAAATACTCCATCCCATGATTGCTGCTAAACCGCCTGCTCCAGCCAACAACAAATTACGTTTTAAGCTCTTTACCATGCATATGCTACAACATACATGTTTAAAAATGTTCTTATGACAAAAAATAGCATGAAAAATGAACCTCTGGGCAGTGGAGTTTGATGAGTTATTATAAGTCCTGCTTTAATCAAAGATTCCAAACAAATTTTCTGGAGGTTTTTTATCATTATCTTTGTCTTCTTTTATAGGCTTAACAGTATCATCTCTGGACCAACTTGATTTGACACCACTAAAAACATTATCGACAAAAAGATTTTCAGTTGGTTTTTCCTTTTTACCAAATGAAAAAATAGTGCTTTTCTTTTGTTTCTTATTCATCCCAAGTACTTTCTTTGTACTGTCAAAGTCAACAGCCCTTTTCATATAATCCTTGTATTTCTTAACATGGTCAATGTCATCTTTTACTCTTGATAGAGAAGCTCCGCCAAATTCCCCGTGTTTTCTGTTTGGATGAATAACCTTATGATGTTTTATGGCCTTGTGAATCTTGCGTTCAATTCTTTTTCCTTTTGTTTTGTTCAAATAAATCCAAAATAAAACTAAAATTAATAAAGCAACAACATAGGCAACCCATCTGTAATCTATTTTGCTTGCACCTTCAATTTGAACATTTTCAAAAACTTTGTCATTTACTGTAACTTTGTAAACTCCAGTCAACATTCCCCTTCCAAGGTTTATTCTTTCTTCTTGCCCAATTCCCAAATCAACATCTTTTGAGACAGTTGATGTTTTATCAGTGCCTTCTAGTTTTATATTCAGAATTCCATCATAAGGTACATTTCCATCATTAGTTACAACTAATTCCTGCCCTTCAATAACAAAATTTACCAAAACAACCTGCCCTATTATAAAAAATTTTTCACCTTCAACATCGCCATAACTTCCTTTTATGTAATAATTACCAGGAACAACATCATTAGGCATTGTAATTGTAAATTGCTCTCCTGATCTTTGTACATTATCATAAAAAATATCCCCTCTTTCATTAACAACTTTAACATTTAAGGATTCATCAATGATATTACTTGCTTGGTCATAAAGGAATGCTTTTGTTTCAAAGGAATCTCCAGGATTTATAGCCTCTCTGTTAGGTACTATAGATATTTTTGTAGGTATTGGGTCTATAACTATAGAAAAAACATGAATTCCAAAATTGCCATATTCATCTTCAACTTTAAGTTCAATGTCATGTTTGCCAGACTCGATAGTATTCAATAGATAAAAATCAACTTCAAAATTGCCATTCTTTAGTTTTTCTTCATAACTATTCTCTCCAATAGATAAAAATACATTTCCTTTTTTTAACTTGCCTCCAAGAACATTCGCACTTCCACCAACTTTTACCTTTTCTTTGGGCAAATAATGTCCTTTATCAGAATGGGCATTTACCTCAATAACACTAATTATTGAAAATTTACCAACAGTAGTAATTAAAGAATTTCCAAAATTATTTCTGACTTCTACTTCAACATTATATTCTCCACCAGGAATATCCATAGTATTTATTGGAAAATTAATTTCTCCATTTTTAACATCAGAAGTATCAGCAAAATAAACTTCACCATTTTTCTTTAAGGTAACAATAACAAAACCCTCAACAGGTTCGCCATTTTGTTTAAAGGAATTGCCAATTACAGTTACTTTTTCACCTGCCTGAATAGTCTCCTTATCAATCTTAAATGTGCCAGTTAATAAAGAAGTAACCTCAAAATTTGATGAGCTTTTGCTTTCCAATACAGAACCCTGTTCTTCTAAGATAACTTGGATATTACAATTGCCCTGGTTTTGTGATAAAATAGCAAATTCATCAGAAAAATCCTTTTTAAGCCCTGCTTTCAGACTAATACTCTTAACAAGCATTAACGAACTCTGACTAGGACAAATTAGATTAAATTTCAACAATCCCAGCACATCATTACCACTAATGGCATAACCACTTATAGTTATTTCATCCCCGATATTTACACTGCTTTGATCTGGCCCATTTACCACTATTTCAGCATTAACCACACTTAAAGATAATAAAAACAAAAAAATACTCGCAACACCTTTTTTAACATGCCTCATAGAAAATCAAAGGAGATTATGCTTTATATAGTTTTTTGGAGCTTTAATTAACCTCGACAATCTCAACATCAAAGTTTAAGTTTTTGCCGGCAAGGGGATGGTTCAAGTCTAAAACAACATATTCCTCTCCAATCTCTAATACTTTTGCTAATATAACGCCTCCAGTTTCAGAAGATTGCAGTACCACACTTGCCCCAACAGACAATTCCATATTTTCAGGAACATTTTCCAAAGGGTATTCAGCAGTTCTTTTGCTATCATAAGCACCATATGCTTGTTCGTAAGGGATATGAATTGTTTTTTTATCTCCAACTTTCATTCCAAGAACCCCTTTTTCAAATCCCTCTATAACATCACCATTGCCAACTACAAACTCTAGTGGCTCTTTGCCTTGTGAAGAATCAAAAATAGTACCACCATCATCTAATGTGCCTACATAATCTATCTTGATTTTGTTACCTTCTTTTATTTCTCCAGCATTGCTTCCACCTATAAGAACAATAAGCGCTACAATAATGAAAATACCAACATACAACATTAATTTTTTCTTGGAAAAAGCTTTTTCTATTTTTTTAACACTCTTTGGAGTTAAATCTTTGCTAGAATTACTTACCCTTTTCTTTGTCTTTGACCTCTTTACTGCCATTATTATAACACTTATTTTACTTTTTAGTGTAACCTTTATAAATATTATGGTATTCTATACGACATGGAAAAATTAGATGTGGTGCTAGAGTCTCTCCATCCCCTCGAAAGAAGAGTTCTAAGATATATTAAAGATAATGTAACAGTTAAAGATAATGTAACAGCAGATGAAATTTCTTTTTCTGCGAAAATGCAAAAGGTAGAGGCAATGCGCGCATTGCAATGGCTAGAATCAAAAAAAGCACTGATTCTAAATCAAAAATTAATAGAAGTTGTGGAGTTGGATAAAAATGGTGAGTTTTGTATAAAAAAAGGATTTCCTGAAAAAAGATTTTTAAAAGCATTAATTGAATCCTCAAAGCCACTGGAATTTAATAAGATAGCAGAACATGCTAATCTAGAAAAAGATGAGATTTCCAGCACATTAGGTATTCTAAAAAAAAATAAATTAATAAAGATAGAAAATGGAATAACCATAACAAAACAAGGAGAAGATTATTTTACTTCAAATAATACAAATGAAAATTTTATCAATAATTTGCCAAAAAGTCTAAATGAATTAACAAAAGAAGAGCAAAAAACATTAAGTGAACTAAAATCCAGAAAAGAAATAATAAAAATTAATTCTAAAAAAGAGTTCACAGTAACTCTGACAGATTTTGGTAAAAAATTAGCAAACACAAAAACAGATTTGAATTTAATTGACACATTAACACCTCAAATAATAAAATCCAGTTCATGGAAAAATAAGAAATTTAGACGTTATGATATCTCTGCACCAGTAGGCACCTCTCCTGCTGCAAGAAGGCACATCACTTCACAAACCATAGATTACATCAGAAGGATTTGGTTGGACATGGGTTTCAAAGAAATGACTGGTCCTTTAACAGAATCATCTTTCTGGAATTTTGATGCACTATTTACCCCACAAGACCATCCAGCAAGGGAATTGCAAGACACTTTTTTCTTGGATGAATCAATAAAAAAACAACTACCCAAAGAAATAGTGAAACGTGTAAAAGCTGTTCATGAAAATGGATGGACAACAGGAAGCATCGGATGGAAAATACCATGGTCGGAAGAAGAAGCAAAGAAACCAGTTTTAATTACTCATGATACTTACTTAAGCGCACAGGTACTTTCAAAAATCTCAAAAAAAGATCTTCCAGTTAAAACATTCCAAATCATGAAGGTATTCAGAAATGAGGCAGTAGACTGGAAGCATTTATTTGAATTTTACCAGGTTGGTGGAATAGTTGTTGGAAAAGAAGCAAATTTTAGAAATTTGTTAGGCTATTTAAAGCAATTCTTTGGAAAGATGGGATTTACAGATGTAAGATTGCGTCCAGCACACTTCCCTTATACAGAACCATCATGTGAAGTAGAGGTATTGGACCCAAAGAAAAAACAATGGGTTGAACTTGGTGGTTCAGGAATATTTAGACCAGAAGTAGTAAAACCTTTATTAGGCATTGATGTGCCTGTCCTGGCATGGGGGTTGGGACTTGAAAGAATAGTAAAAGATTACTACAAAATCCAGGACTTAAGAGATATTTACAAAAACGACTTAAAACAACTAAGAGAATCAAAATTATGGTTGAAATAAAATGCCAAAAATAACACTCGATAAAAAAGATGTACTAAAATTAGTTGGTAAAAACATATCGGACAAACAACTAGAAGCATCAATACCATTATTAGGAACTGACTTGGAAAAAGTAACAAAAAATGAGATTGAAGTGGAAATATTCCCAAATCGTCCAGACTTGCTTTCAGAAGAAGGTTTTGCAAGAGCATTATCTTCTTTTTTAGAAATTAAAAAAGGATTAAAAAGTTACAAGGTTAATAAATCAAATTACGAATTAAAAGTTGAACCAAAAGTAAAAAAGATAGTTCCATTTACAGCAGCAGCCGTAATAAAAGGAATAAAATTCACAGAAATCTCACTAAAATCTTTAATGAATTTACAAGAAAAACTTCACACAACACATGGAAGAAACAGAAAACGCTTAGCAACTGGAGCCTATGATTTATCTAAAATAAATTTCCCAATCATGCTAACAACAAAACCAAGGTCGTTCAGATTCCATGCACTAGAAGATTCAAAAGAAAGAAGTATTGATGATATATTAAAAAAACATCCAAAAGGAAAGGAATTTGGGCATTTAGTGAATAAGGAAGCAGCAATTTGGATTGATTCCAAGGGTTTGGTTTTAAGCATGCCTCCTGTAATAAACTCAGAGTACACAAAAATAACAAAAAATACAAAAGATTTATTTTTAGAAGTTACAGGAAACTCAAAAGAAGCTGTGGAGCAGGCGTTAAACATCCAATTAGCAGCACTCTCTGACCGTGGTGGTAAAATATACAAAGTAAGCTCATGGCCAGATTTACAGCCTAAAAAAATAAAAGTTAATATAAATAATATAAATAAATTACTAGGCTTAAATCTAAACAAAAATGAATTCTCAAAACTATGTAAAAAAATGGGGATGGAATACAAAAACAATTTTGTCTTATATCCTCCCTACAGAACTGATATCCTTCATGAAGTAGATATTGCAGAAGACATTGCAATTGCATATGGTTATCAAAACTTCACAGCTGAAATTCCAAACATGGCAACAATTGGACAGGAAGATTCTTTTGAAAAATTCAAGGAAAAAATAGCAAACTTATCATTAGGGTTAGGGTTGCAGGAAGTATCCTCATACAACTTATCAAATGAAGATGACGAAACCAAAAAAATGAATGTTAAAATGAATTTAGTTAAAATAAAAAATTCATTAAGTAAAGAATATGACGTACTGCGTTCATGGATAACACCTTCATTAATAAAAATTCTTGCTTCAAACAGGCATAATGAATATCCACAAAACATATTTGAGATTGGAAAAGTATTCATAAAGAAAGGGTCTGAAGTAAAGGAACCAACAAGAATGGCTATTGCTTTGTGTCATTCATCCTCAGATTATACAGAAGGCAAAAAAGTTCTTGGAGCAATATTTTCTAGTTTAGGGCTGGCAGAAAATTACAAAGCTACAATCCACAATTCATTTATTACAGGACGTGTGGCAAGGGTTTCGGCTAAGGGAAAAGAAATAGCCTACTTGGGAGAAATCCACCCACAAGTGCTGAATAACTTTGAATTAGACATGCCGGTCACAATCATAGAACTAAATCTAACAGAATTACACAAGCTTATTTAAATTTGTTTTGCTTTCTCTTGTTCTCTTCTCCATTTCTCTTTTTGAATTTCTAAAGAAGCATCTGCTATGTTTTCTGCAACTCTCTCCAAATCTGATTTAATGCCTTTAATTACCTGAACAACAGTTTCAGTTGTTGTCGTACCTTTTCTAGCTTCATCTGCAAGTCTAAGTAATCTCCCACCAGCAAAAGCAAGGTCTTTATCTGCATATCTAAGGTATTGCACGGCTAGAGGATAATCCTCTACTTGCTTTTCTAGAATATCTATTTTGGCTGAAACTTCAAGTATAATAGTGCTTACTTTTTCTATATCCCTATTAATTTTTGATTTTTCATTTGGTGTCAATTCTCTTACAGTAGAAAGTTGTTTTGCAGAAGGATTATTTTCTACACATGCCGGATGCACAAAACAATTTGGATCCTCACAGTTTAGATATCCATCATTGTCATCATCTAAGTTATTATCACATATTTCAGGTGTTTTTGCAGAACAAAACATTGAGCACACTTCATCCTTGCAATCAACTTTGCCATCACCATCATCATCTAAGTTATTATCACATATCTCATACCCAATACAAATTGGATAGATAGAACAATCAGAATCAGCACAGTCTCCATAACCATCTAAATCATCGTCCTCGCCATTTGTGCAATCCTCAGGTTTTGCATTTAAACAAAAAGCATCAGTAGAACAATCTTTATCCATACAATCAATGAAACCATCACCATCATCATCTTTTTTGTTGGTGCAATATTGTTCAAAATTAGAACCAGAGTATAACTGATTATCTTGATTCCATCCCTCTCCAAAACCTTCATCATCCAATCCACTAGCTTCATTGGTATCTGCACAAAAACTATCAGCAACACAATCAGAATCGGCACAATCTATCTTTCCATCAGCATCATTGTCTAGTAAATCTGTGCAGATTTCAGATGCAGAACTAGGAATATTGGAAAAGCCAATATCATAATCATCAGTGCTTGGAGCTTGATTAACATCCCTTGTTTCAATTGAGCCAGCATCAGCATACTGATTTGAATTTTGGCTATACTGTATAGGATTGAACACTCCATAACCTGTAATTACTCCATCAAAAAATTCATCAAAAATAGTATTTTCTTCATGATAAGCATAAACCAAAGTAGAAAAAGTTAACATAACCACTAACATCACAATTAGTTTATTCAGAAAAGTACCCTTCAATATCATTTAAATTGTCTCCTATTGTATCCAAATCTTGTATGATTTCATTCTTCATTTCATCTGCCTTTTTTTCAGTAGTAATAACCTTACCTTCAGTTATATCTGGTGCAAGGGTAAAATAATATACAGAAAAAAGAATAAGAAGGATAAATAAAACCAATCCAATAATCCTGCCTGATTTTAAATCATCCAATTTCTACCTCTTTAAACAGATATATAAGATTATAATTATTTATAAATATTTTCACTAACAAACGGTAGAACCGACCTTACATGCCTGATATCTAGCTGATTGAACAAATCCTCCAGGAGGAAATGGAATACAGCCTTCATCTATGTGCCCATCACAATCATTATCAATGCTATCAAAACATACTTCTTCTGAGCCTATATAGGTACTTCCCTGAACACTATCTACATAAGTATCGCCATATGATTGAGAAACAATATCAACATCAAAGTTTACGTTCTCTTCTCCTGTGGCTTCAATATTCCACATGGCAATGCCACTATTCCCACTTTCAATTGTTCCAACATTTTGAGGATTTGCTCCATTAACCAATGTTAACCCAATCGGAAGATTAAGAGTTGCAACAACGTTATGTATTGCCAAATCGCCATCATTAAAGATATCAACACTTATACTTTCTACAACATTACAAGCCATAGATTCTTCCACTTGAAGTGATGGGTCAAAGCTAGGTTCACCCACATTATTAAACACTCCATTGTAAGCAATTCCAAAGTCTTCTGCACTACCAGTATTAAGGTCTTTAAGATTAACTTTAATAACTCCACTAGCATAATTTGAATCCGATGTAACTTGTTCAATATTCCTACCAACATAATTACTTGAAGTAATTAAATTTCCAGTTGATTCATCATACAAAAATAAATCCAAGTTATTAGTCACACCATCATTGCTAACTATGTGTCTGTTCCAAACCATTGTCGCCTTATCATTTTGGTCAACAGAAGGAACTTCAAAGAAAATATTACTTCCTACACCAGTTATTGTTAAATCATAAGTATTATCAGCTTCCAAATATGCTCTGTCCATATCCAAGTATCCGTAACCCCATGTATTATCAGGGCCATCATTACCAGGAACATCAGTAAACTCATCTCTGTCTTCTGCAGTATTGAAAAGTAAAGCTCTACTTTGCCTTGTTTGTGAAACCATTCCAGGGAAACCATCATCTAACAACACTAAAGAAGATGCTACATGTGGTGCTGAAAAACTAGTTCCAGTCCAAGTAGCAAATCCACCAGAAGCAGTAGTACTTATAATACTTTTTCCTGGTGCTACAATATCTGGCTTAATTCTTGTTTCGCCACTACCACAAATTTCAACAGGTCCTAAGCTACTATTTTCCCATATCTCATCATTAAATCTATCAATAGTATTTTTGTCATCTGAAGCTCCAACAGCCATAATGTTATAGGCACCAGCTGGCAAACTAACACCATTATACCCAGAATCTCCTCCATCATTGCCAGCAGACTTAATCCAATTTACATCAAACAGATCCACAACATCATCAACATATTCCTCTTCAACTTCATCGCCACAATAAGGAGGAGTGCCACCTCCCCAAGATTTGCTCATAAGAACATATTCTGCAGCGCTTCCTTGAGGAACGCCAGTTATAAAAGAACTAACAGCAAGAACTGCTGTAGCATAATCATTTGTTACGGCATTGTATATTTTGTCTATACTTGGAGCAACTCCTTTAATAGTAGAGTGATCACTCCCCAAGATTCCAGCAACAATTGTGTCGTGATCGTTAGAAGGATTTTCTGGACCATTGGGGCAACTGAATAAACATGCACTAAACCAATTAATATGATCTAAATTTGGGTGTGATGTCAAAATCCCATTGCTATTAATAAAAAGGATCTCAGATGTGCCACCAGTAACCCCATTAGAATGCCAAGTATCTGCACCAATTGTAGGTACGCTGATGTCTAATTCATCAGTATCTGGCCAGCCACCATAAATAATCTCATTAACACCTTTAATCTTGCTTATATCATAAATATCTTTGGCTTTAATTTCAAGCACAACTTTGTTTGTTGCATAATCTTGATAAACAACTTTAACATTATCATTTAAAGAATTTACAAAAGCATCTTGAACTCCTTGATATTTATCTTTCAAAATCCTGCCTACAATTTGAGCTCTCTTATCTCTTAACTTATCAACAGCTTCACCAGCATCTTTTAAATCACCATTAGTAAAACCATACTTGACTTTGGCATTTTCTAACTTGCTCATAAATTCACTATCTTCAGACTTTAACAGTTCTAAAGATTCTTCTTCATTATCATAATACCCAATATCTTTTTTTACATTTCTAAATTTAATTTTAACATCTTCACCAATTGCTGTAATTTCAGCATCAACATTTTTTGTAGCTTCTCTTATCTGATCAACCAGCCCCTCATTATTATTTTCTAAATCAACAACAATGCTTACAATTTCATTAGGATTACTCTTTGCTTTTTCCAATAATATGGACTCAATTTCCACAGCCATTCCAATAGGAATTATTAATACTAATAACACAATACTCAACATCAATAATTTTGTACATTTCATTTGTACTCATATAGTAACACTAGTTTAAAAATGTTTTTAAGTTTAATAGATGGAGTTTATAAGAGATTTAA
>Ga0066639_10005385_pt1 | contig 10765 bp, 8 predicted proteins | sample CryGeyCG2114_010_2_FD_59504 | JGI IMG/M metagenome (GOLD analysis project Ga0066639, IMG submission 59504) | Groundwater microbial communities from aquifer - Crystal Geyser CG10_big_fil_rev_8/21/14_0.10 | ecosystem: Environmental > Aquatic > Deep subsurface > Groundwater | place: USA: Utah... | reverse complement strand
GGCAAAGACGTATTGGGCGTCTATGCAGAAAAAAAAGATGGTACACTCGCCTTGACCCGAGGCTATGATGAACTGGTACGAGGCAAACAGATCCTTGCGATAGAAGACTTGACAACGACCGGTGGGTCGCTCAAATCAGTCGTTGATGTTGTGAGAAATGCTGGTGGGGATGTGATTGCGACGAGTGTCATGGTCAACAAAAACCCAGATATTACCTCTGATTTTTTTGGTGTCCCTTTTACGCCTCTCGCCGAGCTCACCGTAGAAACCTTTGATGCGCATAATTGTCCACTGTGTGAAAAGAATATTCCCGTCAATACCAAAATAGGTCATGGAAAAAAATTTGTCTCAATGCAATAATCGGAATACCTATCTATTCATATCTACCATCCCCCTATGTCTCTCTCATACACCGAACGTATCCCATACACCACAAACCCAACGGCAAAAGCCCTCTTCGCCCTCATGGATGAGAAACAAACCAATCTGTGTTTCTCAGTGGACGTTACCACAAAACAAGCAATGCTTAATCTGGCAAACATGATGGGGCCGGAAATTTGTATTCTCAAGACCCATATTGATATTGTGGAAGATTTTGATCAAGATCTTGTGATTCAACTTCAGCGATTGAGTGAGAAACACAACTTCCTCCTTTTTGAAGATAGAAAATTTGCAGATATTGGCAATACCGTCAAACGTCAATATCAAAACGGCATCTACCATATAGCAGACTGGGCACATATTATCAACACCCACACGGTCGCAGGTCCGGGCAGTATTGAAGGATTGAAAGAAATTGGCTTGCACAAAGGACGAGGATTGTTCCTCCTGGCAGAAATGACACCAAAAGGAAACCTTGCAACAGGCGAGTACACGGACAAAAGTGTTGCCATGGCGCAAGCACACAACGATTTCGTGATTGGTTTTATCGCGACACGAAAGTTGATGGATGATCATGGGATGATCAACATGACTCCTGGCGTTCAGCTCGCTGACGGTGGCGATGTGCTTGGACAGAAATACACAACGCCAGCACACGTCATTCGAGAAAATGAAAGCGATGTCATCATTGTAGGAAGAGGAATCTACGGGTCAAAGCATCCTTTGGAAGAGGCAAAAAAATACCGTATATCTGGATGGCAAGCATACCAAAGTCGGCTCAAACCATAAAAGAAAAAACCTCGGAACCCCGAGGTTTTTCAGTCAATCCTGTTATAAAAAATATCTTTTGCATCTTTAAAATCTTCTCTAGTGAGACCTCTTGCATCGTCGTCGTCTCCGGTTTTGTGTCGTTTGTAATCCTTCCATGCCACTCGACGCATCTTAATCTTATCTCGCCGGTTAAACGTCTTCCGAGTAGAAGGAAGCGACTTTGCGCGCGATACAATAATTCGTTCAATTTCTTCTCTGTTGTCCTCTGAAAGATTTTTGTATGTGGTCCGTCTTCCTACTCGAAACATTTTCTTCAACTTCCGATGTATCCCATACCGTCTTGATTTGACACTCAAATGATGCCCTTTCCCCACATGGATCACACCACTTCGAGAAGGCACGTGTGCCTCTTCATTTTCCTCTTCCTGTAATGCGTTTGGATTATTTCGCGCCATCACGTGACCACGAATTGCCTGTTGTCGCAATCGATCACGAATATGATCTGGAGAATCAAGCAACGGCGGTGCAGTCGGCGAAAATCCAGGGTGCGCAATCGATGTGCTCGGCACAGGATGCCGTTCATCATGAATATGATAAATCGAAGAAACAGGGAGAGAACCATTCGATGATTGCCGATGCGTGACTGGCGCAAGCGAAAGTGGTGGGGGGGATATACTGTCGATCATACTCGTGTATGATACCACGACCACACTATCTCTGCAAAAATGTTTTGACCAATGCTCTTGCATCATCGTATGACGCACACCACTGAATACGTGAATCCCGACGAAACCACGTCATCTGGCGACGAGCAAATCGTCGCGTATCACGTTTGAGGAGATCAATAGCCCGCTCGAGCGATTCAGTTCCTTCCAAATGCGCGCGAAATTGTCTATATCCAATGCCACTCATACTCGGCAGAGACCACCCATATTTTTGTTTTGTCATCATGGCTACCTCTGCCAAAAGTCCTTGCACAATCATTGCATCAATCCGCTCTTCAATGCGTTGATTGAGCACTTCACGAGGAACGTCAATACCAATCTGAAGTAAAGAAAAAAGTTGATCTCCCTTGATCCGCTGTGAGGAAAATGGCTGTCCACTAAAAATACACACTTCGAGCGCACGAACAAGTCGACGTTTATTTTGGGCGTCAATATTCTGCGCACTCACTGGATCAAGCGCATGGAGCAATGTAAGCAAATCCGCAGTATTTTTTTCTTCCAAACTTCTGCGCAACTTTCCATTTGGAGGCACACGAGGGATTTGCCAGTTATCAACCACCGACGAAATATACAGTCCTGTCCCACCGACGAGAAACGGAATTTTTTGATTTTTCACAATCTGTTTGGCGTGCTTGATGGCCTTATCACGAAATTCCGCTGCCGTAAACACATTCCCCGGATTCAAAAAATCAACTAGATGATGTGGAATATCCTCGACCACGTACGTCTTGTGAAGCCCGTCTCTGACCCACTCACCTTTTGGCTTTGCCGTGCCAATATCCATCTTTTTGTAGATCTGCCGTGAGTCTGCAGAGATGATCTCTCCGCCAAATTCACGCGCCAAATGAATACTCCACTGGGTTTTGCCAGATGCAGTCGGGCCGAGGACGGTGATAAGTTTTGGCAATTCATTTGATTCTTTGTGAAACAGCATAGAAACATACCATATCAAACTGGTGTGCCTTTGTTATACCGTATTCAATAGGTTTTGACAAGCATTTCAGACATGGTATACTGTTTTTGTACCCTTAACCATATTCCTATGACAATCGACACACGTCGACCACCCCACAATGAATCAAAATCTGACACACATATCAAGCGTCAATCGTTGCTTGATATGCTTTCTTCACTCAACACATTTGACGAGAACGAAACGAAACGAAACATAGATAACCAAATTGTTCAGTTGGGTCTTGATAATAGTGATATTGAATCTGTAACAGGATCATTATTTGATTTGATTAACAAAGACTACCAAAAACGAAAGAGAGTAGCACAATCAAAGGGAGAAACGGCAGACGGCAAGTGGGACCAATCAGATCCCCGAGTGCGTGTGTGGAAATTTATCAGGGAATATGTTTCAGAACGAATAACACCTGGAGATTTTACAAAAAAAGAACCAACATTGTCTGTCGTCCCTCCTCCCGATGATAAGCATGATACAGGAGATTCTGATACAACCGCAGAATATACACCTCCTGAGCCATCTCTTCCACCACCAGATGAAGGAAGACAAAAAATATCTTCAATTGACCTTGATTATTTTGAAACACCGCACGCTCAAATTGCCTCTGTTGATCTCGATGATATTCCTAAACCTAAAGTCGGAAACAGAATACCGAATGACAATGTGGGTTATATTCCAAGAAATCGACTTGCCGAGGAAGAAGATAATATAAAGGCAAGAAATGGACAAAAAATAAGTACTCTACATCCTAATAGCTGGATCAGTAGAACGAACGACGAATTGGGTAGCGAGAACGAGGATGAAGTATCACCAATTGTGGATGCAAAAACAGTGTCTCCCCCACCAAAAAAATCTGGCCCTTTTTCTCGTTTTTTCCGTCGCGCTGGATTGGTACTCGGCCTGACAGCGGTGGCGATTGGATTGTCTCGCGATAATGCGCCATCGCAACAGCAACCCGTGCCAGAAACACCGACGATGTTAGATACGGATCGAAAACAGGCACATGAAACACAAGAGATCAACGCTTCGCCAGAAGTATGGAAAATGGCGAGCGTCCCATTTTCAAAAATGGTAGTGGGAGAAATAGGGACACTGTTGCTTGATATAGCAAAGAAAGGCAATACCGTTGTTTCGTTGACCTCTGAATCACTCCGACCATTGATGGATGGACTTGAACAACACCTAAAAAATGCATTACTCCGACAAACCCCTGAGACAAGGGGAGATGTACAAAACGTTGTAGCAGAAGTAGTCCATAACACGCTTGTCAGCCCACCAAAAAGAATAGGAAGACCTTCTAATAAAGACATAAAAATTCATCAGCCATGGCTTGAAAATCTCCAAGCACAAGATCAAATAAAAGCGGAGCTTGCAGAAATTAGACATGCCTTGACAAATATTCTCGATACATCAAATCGATTCGATGTTTTCTACGGGTATGTGGACAAACTTTCACAATTTGAAAATCTCAAAAATCGAGGACTGGAAAATAGTGACGAGGGAAGACATATTCAAGCAGGAATACAGCTGGACAAAAGTTTACTGGATGCCTATGCATCTTTTCCAAATCTCCAATTTCCTTAATTAGAAAATTCAGACTGTAAAACATTTCCTACAAACTCCGCTCATCAATCTCTCGAAGCACGCGTGAAATAAACACACCTTTCTCTATTGTCTCCTGTTCTTCTTTGCCTCTCACCCGCACCGTCAAATCGTCTCCGCCAATTTCTTTATCCCCCACGACAATCACATAGGGAATTTTTTGTTTTGAAGACTTTCTAATTTTGTTGCCAACGGTTTCCTCGGCATCGTCCACATATACTCTCACTCCCGCGTCAGAACATTCTTTTGCCAACGCGCGCGTGCCATCAAGATGTTTGTCCGTAGACACGGGGACAAATTGGACTTGAACCGGAGAAAGCCAGACTGGAAAATTGCCTGCAGTGTGTTCTATATACACAGACAAAAATCGTTCAAGAGAACCCATGAGCGCGAAGTGGATCATCACTGGTGTTTTTTGCTGTCCATCACTATCCGTATAGGTGAGGCCAAACCGCTCTGGTTGCACAAAATCCAACTGTGGCGTCGCGACTTGCCATTCTCTCCCAAGCGCGTCCACGGCCATGAAGTCAATCTTTGGCCCATAAAACGCTGCCTCTCCCCGCGCTTCAAAATAATCCAGATTATTCTTTTTTGCGATGTTCAAAATAATTTCCTCGGCTCTGTCCCAAAGTGCTGATTCACCCAAATATTTTTCCGGCTGTGCAGGATCTCGATAGGAAAGTCGCGCTTTGAGAGGCATACCGATGGTCTGATAAAACTCCTGCACCACCCCAATGAGCGCGTCATATACGGATTCAATCTGCTCTGGTGTGCAAAACGTATGGCTGTCGTCTTGGGTAATGGAACGAACGCGAGAAAGCCCAAGCAACTCCCCTGCTTTTTCATCACGATAGATGGTGGTCGTCTCCAGATATTTCAATGGCAAATCACGATAGCTGTGCGGTTCGGCCATGTAGAGCTGTTGATGATGTGGGCAGTTCATTGGTTTCAAAACCATTTCATCACTCGTTTCTTGACTCTGCACCAAAAATAACTCATCACCAAACTTGTCCCAGTGACCACTGGTTTCATACAGTTCTTTTTTGGTGATATGCGGAATCCAAACTTTTTGGTATCCAATCCGTTCACGCAATGCGATGGAATAATTATTCAACTCTTCACGAAGCAATGCCCCTTTTGGCAAAAATAATGGAAGCCCTGAACCAACCATTTCAGAAAATGTAAACAAACCAAGCTCTTTTCCCAACTTCCGATGATCCCGTTTCTTTGCCTCTGCGAGCATGGTCAAATGCGCTTGCAACGCTTCTTCGGTTTCAAACGCGGTTCCATAAATGCGCGTGAGCATTTTGTTTTTTTCATCCCCTCGCCAGTACGCGCCTGCCACGGACAACAGGGTAAAATGTTGTAATTCTTGCTTGGGATTTTCACTATGACCACCTTTGCACAAATCCAAGAAATTCCCTGGATTATTTTCTGTGATCGTTTTTCCACCTTTGCCAAACTCTTCAATCAATTCCAATTTGTACGGATTGTGTGAAAAGTCCTTTCGCGCTTGATCCACGGACACTTCCATGACCTCAAACGCTTTCCATGCGGTCAAAATTTTTCTCATCCGTTTCTCAATTTTTGGCAAATCAGACTCGGACAACTTCACATCGCCCATATCAAAATCTTGATAAAATCCATTGTCTATGGCCGGGCCTATCGCGTTGTGCGATCCAGGCCACAAATCCAACACTGCTGCCGCGAGTAAGTGCGCGCAAGAATGGCGGACATGTTGCAAATGATCCTTGTTCTCTGGTGTGTTCATATGTTTTACAATTAAATATGTATAAATGCAATATCTTTGTCAACCACACACACAACGCACCACATTTGTACAGATTTGTGCGCAATGATTCGTGTGAAAACAAAAAACCCCAACACCCATACAATATAGGCATCGGGGTCTTTTCACATCCGTCAATCTGGATTATCCGGATATCTGGATATTATTCAAAGACGGTTCCACCCGAAGATTTTACTCAAAGTCAATTTTCATTTCTCCAAAGAGTGGTACCTGTTTGTATGTGACCTAGGGAAGCTCTCAGCCACGTCTCCCCCTCTCTCAAAGGCACTCTACAAACTGTTTGTCTCTTTTCTCAGTACTTTTCAAGTCTACTCCCCACCAAAACTCCTGTCAACCCCAAACGATATTCGTGAAATTCGTGCGCGATAATTCGTGGTTATTCCACTTCTTTCACAATAATCGTCAAATGATCCGAGACATATGGGGCAGTACGATTCCACAATGGTTTGAACGAGACATCAACCCCATTCACGTGATCAAGACCAAGCACATAGCGACGAATTTCGTCTCGCGTCTTTCCATAAAACATCAATTTGTCAAGCTGTTTACTCTCAGGATTCATCATAACCATGCCAGTGTGGCGCACATCAAGAAACGCCGTACCATCAGGAAGGTATTCAGAAAAATGAACGGTCGGCTCAGTATCACCGGGACGAATAATTTCACTGTCATCAATAACTCGCTTCTGTAATAATTCTTCACTGACTTTTTTGACGTCCACTGGATTATAAAACACGCCAATGATGACCCCACTTCCAGTGAGTGTGAATGACGCGACTTCCTCGCCAACTGTTCCTTCTACAATAATACGTTCATCAACGACACGGAACACACCCGACTTTTCAGGAAAACGTTTGGTGAGTTCTAATGTTCCTTTTTCTTCCAACTGCGCATGAATCACTTTTTTTGCCTGTGCGATATCATCCTCACTCAACACGCCAATGTGGCGCTCTCCACCGCTCATCGCAGACTCACTGGTAGCAAAGATCTCCTGTTGTCTATCAACGCGAAGACCGGGAATGGTAAATCGAGCGGGCGCGATATTTCCTGACACGCCTAATTTGTCTGCATACACTTCAACATCAATAGTACCATTTGCAGGGACAAGAGCACGATCCTTCATGCGAAACAAGACACCATCGGTAGTTAACAACCGAGTGGTAGCTACCAATGCTTGTGATGTGAAAGATTCATTGTGTAATGTGACGATTCCTGTGGCAACACCCAGCTCTGTACGAGTGCCTGTCGGTTCAAAATGTTGGACAAGAGAAACCGTCGTGGTCACAATCGTGCCATCAACACGCAGACCATCTGCGGAATTGACTCCAACCGCAGTAGTTACTTCAATGGGTTCTGTGCGAGTGGAAATGGTGATAATGGCGCGCTTGGATGACATAAACATAATAACCCCAAGCAATACCAACGTAATCGCCAAAAAAGAAAGAGCAACAATTTTGTAAAATCGAACCGGTTGTGCAGAAGGATAACCGGTCTCTTGTCTCCGTGGAGTCATACGCAAAAAAATTATTCAATAACACGAAATACTTCATCGAGTGATGTCAATCCTTCAAGCGCTTTCAACACACCATCCTGAAACATCGTCACCATCCCCTGCGCGACTGCAATCTTTTGCAAATCATATTCCGACATTTGGCCGGTGAGAATGAGAACTTCCACATCTTGGTCAACGAGCAAAATTTCAAACAGCCCTATTTGTCCTTTGTACCCAAGTCCATGACACTGAGCACAACCTGATCCAAGAGAAAAAACAAATGGTCGTGCGGATGCTTCCTCTTTGGCTAACGTAGGAAGCGTATCAATCGCTTGATGCGCACGCTCTGCATATACCGCATCTAATTGTACATCTTTTTTGCATGATTGACAAATTCTCCGCACCAATCGCTGACCAATAATGGCATTGAGCGCCGGTGCAAGTAAAAAAGACTTGACCCCCATGGACAAAAATCGTGGGATTGCTCCCGATGCGCTATTGGTATGAATCGTCGAAAGCATCAAATGACCAGTGAGTGCAGCTTGAACGGAAATTTCTGCAGTTTCCAAATCGCGAATTTCCCCAACCATGGCAATGTCCGGATCTTGACGCAAGATAGAACGCAATCCTGTGGCAAAGGTGTACCCTTTGCTATGATCAATCTGGCTTTGATTGACCCCGTCCATCCGATACTCAACAGGGTCCTCCAACGTAATAATTTTGACACCAGGCTTGTTCAAAATATGCATGATGGCATACAAGGTCGTCGTTTTTCCACTTCCCGTTGGCCCTGTCGTAATCACCATCCCATTGGGTCGCGCGATCTCGCTCATCAATTTCTCGTACGCAGACCCACGAAATCCAAGCGAATCCAACGTCAATCCTTCTCGTGATTGCCTGAGTAACCGAAGCACAATACTTTCTCCATACACGGTCGGAATCGTCGACACACGCACATCGACATCGCCAGTATTCAACCGAATCGTAAATCGACCATCCTGAGGTGTGTCAGTGATATTTATTTTGAGCGACGACACGAGCTTGATTCGAGAAATAATCATTTGAAATAACTCGGTAGAAAGCGTTGCCGCGTCATGGAGCACACCATCTAGACGCAACCGCACCATCACATTTTCCTGCTCTGATTCAATATGGACATCAGACGCACCCAATTTGAGCCCAGCGCCCAAAATCACGGTAATCGCGTCAGTCGCTGATGCACGCTCAAGCAATGTTTGCACGGTTTTGAAATCATCAATATCTGCCTGCACCCGCTCCAAATCTTCCGGACGAATTTGAACATCTTTGGTCATCACGTCGATCGTGGGGAGGGCACGATAAATATCCAACACATGAGATAAACTATGCTCGGAAATGACATAAAGCGCGCCGTGCGCGTGATTTTTGTTTTCCAATTCTTTGAGAAATGTTTGGACGGTTTCGTCCTCAGGGTGGAGTGCCCCGACGCGTAATTCTTCTTGTGACAAAAAAAAGCAAACTGCAGAAAGTGCCTGTGCTTGTGCCAAAGGAATCTGTTTCAATGCATTGTGTGAAATCGGAAATCGAGACAAATCAATATGAGGGAAACCAATTGATGATGCAAAATCGGCCGTTTTTGCTTCTTTGTCTTTGATATCAATCTCATCCATCTTTTTCTGCAAGACGGTTTTGCCATCATCAGAAGACACAGACGGCGTGCGACCAGATGCCTGCTGAATTGGTGGAGTAATGTCCTGAATAGAAGGAAAATCTGACATACATCACAATACTGCCTAAACGAATCACAGACAATGACGATTAACGCCGAGTCCACCCAAGAAGTCGACTCGCAATGCCATGGATATACATTTTGGTAAAAAGATACGTCCACGTGGCAATCGTAAACACACTAAAGACAGAACCAATCAAAATAACCGATATGATGGACAGTGTGATACCCACAATCAGTCCAATACCATAAATCAACGTATTGCCGGTAAACAGTGCAACCACCCACAAAAAAATGGATGGGAAAAAGAAGAGCATGACCGCAAACAATCCCATGAGTCCCACAACAACATTCAATCCAAGAATGATGACACCCACTTCAAACGATACCAGCCAGTGGTCTGTAAACAATCGCCAACCCGCCTGCATCGCTTGCCAGAGTGAATATTCTTCCACCACCGCATAGCCTGACATATAGATAACGAGGAAAGAAAGAATAACACCCACTGTGCTCGCGAGGAGAAATACGAGAAGAAACAAAACAAAATCCATACCCGTAATATCCTGCATCATATTGAGTGTCGCCCATCCCACAGCAACGGTCAAGAGAACAAATACGCCTTTTTTTATTGCATGAATCGCGAGCAGTCTCCAAAAATGACCTACACTAGCATGCCATGATGGGCCAATGCTTGGGAGGTTTTTTTTGCCAGACGAGATAGCTGCAATATGAATTAAGGCACCCTGTGAGACGACTGATACGAAAAGAAAAAACAAACACAATCCAATGAGCGCAATGGTGAGCCACACCATCCAGACCACCCCCGACACATTGATGTGAAATGGACCGACATCTCCAATAGCACCAAACAATTTTGGCAAGGCCAACCAATGTGGGTACACCCCATAATCACTTGCAGCCAATCCCACTTTGGTAAGTAATTCAAGCAATCCCATTTGTCCAAGAAGTGCCGCAAACATCCCAAGTGGCCAAAGCCACATGTGTTCACGCGCCAAACGCCATCCATGCCGGACTGCATCACGATAGAGTGGTGTGGTCATAGAGAAGAGATGATAATAATAAACGTAGGAATAGTATACCACAATAAAAGCAAAAACAACAAAAAATCCAGACACAGTCGGGATTTTTTGTTGTTCTTATATGACTTACGCGTTTATTGGGGAAGTAATACCATTCATCAAGGCAATAAACTCATCCTGCTCCACGGTTTCTTTTTCCAGAAGCGCTTTAACCAACCGATCAGTTTCTAATTTGTGCGCGGATAATATTTCCGTGGCTGTCTTCT
>Ga0066639_10005384_pt1 | contig 10767 bp, 10 predicted proteins | sample CryGeyCG2114_010_2_FD_59504 | JGI IMG/M metagenome (GOLD analysis project Ga0066639, IMG submission 59504) | Groundwater microbial communities from aquifer - Crystal Geyser CG10_big_fil_rev_8/21/14_0.10 | ecosystem: Environmental > Aquatic > Deep subsurface > Groundwater | place: USA: Utah... | reverse complement strand
ATGTGAAGATCAAATAAAGTAATAAAAAAGCTCCTCCTCCATTTTGTCCAATAATATATGGGAATCTCCAAAGACTACCTAATCCAATAGCAGATCCCGCTGTAGCCATGATAAAACCTAGGCGCGATTCCCAATGTTCTCTTTGCCTTTCCATTACACAACCTAAAAATAAAATGGCATTATTAATAATTAAAATTTAATTTATGTCAACATGAAAACTCGTATTGAATTGTTTCAGCGTAATCTTATAAAACCAAAGAAAGAAAGATCCCTGAAGTGGCAAAAATTTGTCGAGTGTCTAACCTGATTCAAAAGCAAAGATCAAAATGCAGCTATGAAAATCCCAATAAATTCTAAAAAATAGACAAAGTATATTAACTTTTTATCCTTACTAGATCGATTAAAAGCCATAACAAAATAGCTAAAAGATAACTTGATATTAACACATCAAATCCGACAAATATTGCAACTAATGGAGCTGTAATTAAGATGGTGATTATCATAGCTACATAGATGGAGACCTTTTTTTCTAAGCTTGAATATTTAAATAAAAGCCAATCTAAAACCCTTGATATTATCCCAATGATCAAAAAGATGAAAAATAAATTGCTTAAGATTTGCATACCTTTGGTATACAAAAAAGCTTAATACACTCCAAGTAGATTCAGTAAAATGATGATAATTAAGATTGGTGATGTGTACTTTATGCAAAGGTAAAAATATTTAGAAAGCCAGGGTCTATCGTGAAAAAAGCTAGCTGATCCTGTCTTCAAATTCTCAAAAGCTTGCTTAGTTCCCCATTTCCAACCAACTAGCATAACTGCTAAAAATCCACCAAGTGGAACAAGGAAGTTAACCGATAAATCAGATATAAGATTGTAAAAACTAGATCCAAAAATAGTTGCATCTTTCCAAGCCCCAAAAGATAGTGCAGATGGTATCCCGAGTAAAAAAGCTGCAAAAGTTACGCTGATGGTAGCTTTTTTGCGAGACCAGTTTTTCTCATCAATTAGATATGAAATAGCCGGTTCTAAAGCAGAAATTTCAGATGTTATGGCAGCGATTGCAATTAAGATAAAAAATAAGATAGATAGCGACCATCCCCAGCTAATTTGGCTAAATACCACTGGAAGAGTTTCAAATATCAAAGAAGGTCCAGACGCCGGTTCTAATCCCGCTGAAAAAACTATTGCAAATACAGCAATCCCAGCTAATAGTCCTATTGCAGTATTAAGTAAGACTACCGGGATACAACTTCTTGGAATGTCTTCTCTTTGAGATAAGTAGCTTCCATAAGTTACCATAGTCCCCTGTCCTAAGCTTAGCGTAAAAAAAGCTTGCCCGAGCGCCATAGCAATCGCAGATGGTGTCAAAAGCTCCCATTTTGGAGAAAACAAGAAAGCGATCCCTTTGAAAGAATTGGGAAGAGAAAGTCCTTTGACCATGATAACAATCAAGACCATGATTAAAAATGGCATCATGATTTTACTTCCAAGCTCTATTCCTTTTCTAACTCCGGTAAGCAGAACTAAAGTAGAAATCAACATAAATAAAAAGTGATATCCAACAGTCCAAAAAGAAGATGCGCTTAAGTTTTGAAAATAGCTTAAAGCTTCAGCTCCAGTTGCAAATAAATGCAGTTTACCTCTTATAGCTTCGATTAAGTACCCAAGTGTCCAACCTGCAATAACGCTATAAAAAGAGCTGATTAAAAGCCCTGTTACTATTGTCATCTTTCCAACTTTTCGCCAATTTTTAGACTTGCCTAGCAAGAAAAAAGCACTAGATGGACTTTTTTGAGTTGATCTACCGATTAAAATTTCAGAAATCAATACTGGAAAACCGATCAAAGCTAGGCATAAAAGATATAAAATAATAAAAGCAGCGCCACCGTTTTCTCCAACTACATAAGGAAAACGCCAGATGCTACCCAATCCAACTGCAGAGCCTAGGGCTGCAAAAATAAAACCAAGTCTACTTTTCCAAGATTCTCTATGCATTTATTACCTTAAAGAAAAAACCAGCAATTTTAACAAAGTTAATTATATCATCAAATTGAAAAATTTGTAAAAAAGCCATAGCGCAAATTATACTCTATAGTTAAGAGAAAAGCTATGCAACTTACTTTTTTAAAGCCAGATCTTAAAACTAAATGCCCACTTCCTTTTTGTATGAGCCCTGTAAAGGCGGGATTTCCATCTCCTGCAGAGGATTATATAGAGCATAGTTTAGACTTAAACCAGCTTTTGGTCCGCCATCCAGCAGCTACTTTCTTTGTTAGAGTAGAGGGAGACTCAATGATAGATGCTGGCATAAATGAGGGAGATATTTTAGTAGTTGATAAATCTATAACATCATCTCACAAAAAAATTGTTATAGCAGCTGTGGATGGAGAATTCACAGTTAAAAGACTTTTCTTAGAAAATGGTAATATTTTTTTATATCCGGAAAATCCTAACTTCAAGCCGATAAAAATCCAAGAAAACACTGATTTTGAAGTATGGGGTGTTGTGACTTATGTAATTCACAAGGCCTGATATGTTTGCTTTGATTGATTGTAATAATTTTTTCGCCTCTTGTGAAATGGTTTTTGATCTTAAGCTCAAAGATAAGCCTTTAGTGGTTTTATCAAATAATGATGGCTGCGTTATAGCAAGGTCTAATGAAGCTAAAAAGCTTGGAATCAAAATGGCCCAGCCTGCATTTGAAATCAAAGACCTAATTAATTCAGGAATTGTTAATGTTAGATCGTCTAATTTTTCTCTTTATACAGACATGTCTAGAAGAGTCATGCAAACACTCGTGCAGTTTGAAAATGATATGGAGCTTTACTCTGTCGATGAGGTCTTTATGGAAGTTCCAGATAGCTCTAAGTCTGATTTAGAAAAGCTCGCAGCTAAGATTCGAAACAAAGTCAAAATGTGGACAGGTCTATCTGTCTCCGTTGGTATTGGAGCTACCAAGACATTAGCCAAGCTTGCTAACAAACAAGCAAAAGAAGGCTCCAATATTAAAGTACTTCTTCATGAAAGCGAAATCGATGAAGCTCTTAGCGCAACTAATTTAGAAGATATTTGGGGAATAGGAAGAAGGTGCGCTAAAAGACTTAAAAAAGCAAATATTCACAGCCCATTAGAGCTAAAACTTATAGATGACATCATAATCAAGAAGATCTTAGGTGTTATGGGGCTTAGGGTGAGCTTAGAGTTAAGAGGCATTAACTCTTTTTCATTAGATAACTCGCCCACCCCTAGAAAGTCTATTTTATCATCGAGATCTTTTGGAAGACCCACAAGTGAACTGTCAGACCTTGAAGAGGCGGTTTCTAGTTTTACAACAAAAGCTACTGAAAAACTTAGAAAAGAAAAACAGGCAACATCTTTTATATCAGTTTTTGTTTCAACCGGTAAAAAATCCAAGGAGCAATACTTTAATCAGGCAGGTATTTCACTGTCTACTCCCCTTTCCTATACACCAGATCTAATCTCCTATGCAAAAAAATGTCTAAAAAAAATCTATAAACCACACATTTTGTATAAAAAAGCAGCTGTAATGCTTTCTGATTTTTCAGATCAAGCTTCAATTCAAAAAGATCTTTTTGAAAAAGATCTTAATCTAACTAAAAAAGAAAAGCTTATGCAGCTTTTAGATAAGATAAATAATAGGTATGATAAAGAAGCTCTATTTTTCATGTCTTCCGGCATTGATAGAAAATGGAAAAGCAACCGAGTCAATGTATCACCTAAGTATACAACTTCCTGGGCTGATCTTTTGAAGGTTAAATAGCAATTTTTTACTACTTTAAAACTTGAAAGCAAATACTTTGGAAGCTAAGCTTCTTCAGAAAAAAAATATTTATAATATTCTTTTATAAAATTAAATTAGTGAGGACATAGAAATATGATTCAATCTATAAATGCTCAAGTAAAAAATATATATCAGAACGCAAGTTCCTGTTTACCTTCAAAAGAGCAGTTGAAAGCTGTCACTTTGGTAGCCATAACAATTGCTTCGTTAGCTGTTATTATAATTTCTGCTAATAAGGTTGTTTTTGTAGCTTCCGGAATGTTTTTCAGTATTATGGTGGATATATTAAAAGATGATGACAAATTTTTAGATAATATACTAAAAACAACTGCAATTGTTGCAGTTTCAAGTGCTGCTATTTTGGGTACTACATCTCTTATCTCGAATCATGTTTTAAATTTTGCATCTGACCATTTTATACCAATTATCGGATTAAAAGAAATCCTGACTGACAGAAATCTTTTAGAGGAAGTTATTAAGCAGTATCAAATTGCTAAGGAGCTAAACATATGATTCAATCTGTAAATGCTCAAGTAAAAAATATATATCAGAATGCAAGTTTATATTTGCCTTCAACGGATCAGTTGAAAACAATAGCCAAAACTACAGCTTTAGTTGCACTAATAATTGCATCAGTTGCTATTATTTTAAATTCTGCAGCAAGAATTTTAGCTCATTGCATTATAATGGCTAGTTATCATAAGGCGGCTGTCCTCGATGATGAATTTTTTGAAAAAATGATCGAGGTTTATCAAAGTGTTCCCAAATAATGATTAATAATATTCATAGCAGCTTGTTTTGCCATATTATATCTGCATTCTTTGGTTGCAGTTCCAATGTGAGGTAAGATCAAGCAGTTTTTAAATGAACAAAGAGGATGGTTGGCATCAATAGGCTCTGGATCTGTCACATCTAAAGCAGCAGCTCTTATCCATTTGTTTTTTAAAGCTGTGACAAGATCTTCTGTTTTAACAATAGGGCCTCTTGCCATATTGATAAGAACTGGATTTTTTTTCATTTTCTTAAATTCTTTTTCAGTGAACATATGATGAGTCTCATTATTTAGCGCTACATGTAGGGATATATAGTCAGATTTTTCTAATAGCTCATCAAAACCTACTTGTGTGTAGGGTTCTTTAAATTTCTTTTCAGATCTATTGTAGTAAATTACTTTAAGGCCAAAGCCAGATGCCCTTTTGGCAACAGCTTGCCCGCATTTTCCCATTCCAACAATTCCAAAGGTCTTTTGGTCTAGCTCTTCTCCTAAGAACAAATTAGGATCGTAGTAGTTCCACTTATTTTCTAAAACAAACTGAGATGCTGGAATTACTTGACGGATTAGTGTTAAAAAAATAGCAAATGTGAAGTCTGCTGTGCTGTTGGATATGATATCCGGTAAATTATAAACAGATATCCCCTTTTTAGCTGCGTAGCTGATATCAATGTTGTCGAGGCCTACTGCATAGTTAGAAATTATTTTAAGTTTTATTGCTTTATCAAGCATTTTTTGATCAATTTTATTGCTCAGCATTGTCAAGACTACATCATAGTCGGATATCTTAGATAAAAGCTCAGAATAACTTAACCCTTCTTTCTTATGGCAGATGTCCACAGAGAAATCCTTGCTCAAAATTTCTTTTGCAATGCTAGGAATTGGGCAGGTAATCAATAGTTTTTTCATTTATATTTGAATTGCTTTGAATAAATTAATAAGATTATACTAATTGTTTTTTTCCTAAAAGGACTTGTTAAAATGAAAAAAAGAAGCATTGGAATATTTGCGTTGGCTATGATTAACGTAGCTGCTATCTGTAACATTAAAAACTTCCCACTTACCGCTGAATATGGCGCAGCATCTTTATTTTTCTTTTTAGCTGCGGCTGTTTTATTTTTTATCCCGGTCTCAATTGTTTCAGCAGAACTTGCTACAGGATGGCCTGAAAGAGGGGTATATCAATGGGTTAGAGAGGCAATGGGCCCCAAAATGGGCTTTTTATCAATCTGGTTGCAGTGGGCATCTAATATAATTTGGTATCCTACTACCTTATCATTTATTGCTGCCACATTTGCTTATATAATTGATCCTACTCTTGCCACAAATAAATTTTATATCTTTAGCATTGTGGTAATATCTTTTTGGACGATGACTATATTAAACTTTCTCGGCATGAAGGCCTCTGGTCTTATTAGTACCGTCAGTGCGTTATTTGGAACAATTTTTCCTGGAGCTTTGATAGTGGTTTTAGGAATTTTTTGGATAATCCAAGGAAAGCCATTGCATTTTTCATTAAATTTCAGCTCTTTTATTCCTGATTTATCTTCGGCTTCAAAGCTTTCTATACTAGCAGGTGTTTTACTATCATTTGCTGGAATGGAAATGTCAGCCGTCCATGCAAAAGAAGTTGAAAACCCAAAAAGAAACTATCCAAAAGCAATTTTCTTATCTGCTTGTGTTATATTAGTTTTATATACTTTGGGATCACTATCTATTTCCGCTGTTGTCCCAAAAGGAGAAATTGAGCTGGCATCAGGCGCTATTGAGGCCTTTAAGCAATTTTTTAATGCTTTTAACATATCTTGGGCAGTTCCAATAATTGCAGCAATTATGACAATTGGAGGCCTTGGTTCTGTCAGTACTTGGATCATAGGACCTTGTAAAGGTGTCTATGCTTCAGCTGTTGATGGGGAATTACCTCCATTTTTTCAAAAAACTAATAAAGAGAACATGCCGGTTACACTTCTATTGGCACAGGCTTCAATTGTTACACTTTTATCGTTCATATTTCTTTTTATGCCGGATATTAGTAGTTCATACTGGATTTTAATTGATTTAGCGGCTCAGCTATATATCATCATGTATATCATGCTTTTTATAAGTGCAATAATTTTAAGATATAAAAGACCCGATGTTCCAAGAACATATAAAGTTCCATTTGGCAAAATTGGAATGTGGGTAATTTCCACTATTGGAGCCCTTGGATCTTTCTTTATTATGATAATGGGATTTTTTCCACCTTCAAATATATCACAAGCAGCAGCTTATGCTTTTGAAGTAATTTTATTTGGTGGTATCTTTATTTTTTGCGCAATACCACTGATAATCCATGCTTTTAAAAAGCCTTCATGGAAGGCTTTAAAGTAGCCACCAACTGGCAATTGATAAATAGATTAATGTGGTTATAATATCTGCAAACATTAAAACAACCGGTCCTGAAGCAACTTTCGGATCAAGTTTAGTTGTGTGCAAAACTATAGGCATCATAATTCCAAAAGAAATAGATGTAATGATTCCCAACAAAATTCCAATGAAAATAGTTAAAGATGCTAAAAAGCCATCTCCCCACAAAAGCGATACGCTTCCAACTAAAACACCACAAGAGAGTGCAATTATTAGCATGACCTGCCACTCTCTAAAGGCCTGAGATAAGGCTATTTTCCAGCTAAAGCGGGGTCTTCTTAAAAATTGAAGGCTTTGAGTCATAGACTGCATTGAGGTCGATTCGCTGAGAGTTAGTACTAAGGGAATAAACATTGCAAGCATTAGGAATTTCCCTAAGACTTCTTCATTTACTCTTGAAATGATCGCACAAATAATTCCAGCAAATATATTACAAAAAAGCCATGGCATTCTAAGTCTGTATTGTTTTGAAAGAGAATATTTTTTCTTTTCTTCAATTGTAATACCAATTAACTGGAAGACATCTCTTCTATGCTGTGCATCAGCTATATCAAAAGACTCTTCCATATACATTTGCACATCAGTTGTCCCTAGAAGTCTATTTTCCATATCCACTACAGGCAGAGCTAGCAAGTTATGATTAGCAAAGACTTCCATAGCATCTTTTATTGTTTGGTTCTCCTTGATGCTGATCACGGAGTGATCCATTATATCATGAATTTTTTGATCTGGTTTACAGAACAATATTTTCCTAGTTGGAACAATTCCAACTAATTTTCCTTCTTCATCAATTACATAAAAATAAGATATTTTATCGGCTACATCCTTTTGTCTAAGTTCGGCCAAAGCCTCATCGACAGTATGGTTTGAGCGTAAAAATATACTAACTGGTTCAATGTAATCCCTAACTGGTTTGTAAAGATCTGCTTCTTTCATAATTTCTTTTTATTGTTTTCCTTAATTAATAATCTGTTAGACTTTAAAGATCAATTTTAAAGAAAAAATATAATGAATACATCTTTTGAAGATTCAAGTAACTGGTATTCAGCATGCGTTGGGGATAAAGGCCATTATTTCCACCAAAATGTCATCTTACCTAGATTAAAACAAATTTTAACAATCCACAAAAGTTCTAAAATAATCGATCTTGCGTGTGGATCTGGTGTTTTACAGAGATGGCTTAGCTCTGAAGTTGAATACGTTGGTATTGATATTTCTAAGTCTTTAATTAAAGAAGCCAAAAAGCATGCTAAGAAAAATCAAACCTTTATTCAGGCTGACGTAACCAAGTCCTTACCTTTGACTGATATAGATTTTTCACACGCTTTTATTATCTTAGCTTTGCAAAATATTGAAGATGGTGAATCTGCTATTAAAAATGCATCGGCTCATCTTAGAAAAAACGGCAAGCTTGTAATAGTTTTAAATCATCCTTGTTTTAGGATTCCAAGGCAGAGTTCTTGGTTTGTAGAGGATGATAAAAAATTGCAGTCAAGGCTTGTTAGCTCTTATATGTCTTCTATGAAGATCCCGATCAAAACTCACCCAAGTAGAAAATCATCTTCTACAACATATTCTTTCCACCACCCCATAGGAACTTATATCAATTGGCTTTATTCTAATAATATGGTTGTTGAAAAAATAGAAGAACTTTGTTCAGATAAAAAAAGCACTGGCAAAAAGGCTAAAATGGAAAATAGAGCCCGCAGTGAATTTCCTCTTTTTATGACTATAGTTGCAAAAAAGGTTAGTTAGTATGTGCGGAATTTTTGGATATGTTGGAGATAAAGACCATGTAAAAGTTTGTATTCATGGACTAAAGCTTCTAGAATATCGCGGTTATGACTCAGCTGGTTTTGCTGGAGTTGGAGCAAATGGACTTATATCGGTAAAAGAAGTAGGTAATATTTCTGAACTGGAAAAGAAAGTCTCAGAGAAAAGCCCAAATGAAAAACTGAGTTCTGTTATAGCTCACACAAGATGGGCAACTCACGGAAAGCCCAGTATTTTTAATGCACATCCTCATTTTGACAAGACTAATTCTATAGCGGTTGTTCACAACGGAATTATTGAAAACTATCTAGAAATAAAGAGTAAATATTTTCCAAAAGAAGATTCATTTTATTCGGACACAGATACTGAGGTTATAGCAAAGCTAATTGAGTATTTCTATAAGGGATGTGTTTTAGAAGCTTTGAAAAAGACGATCCGCATTTTAAAAGGATCATATGCTATTGCTGTAATACATGATAAGCATCCGGATCAAATTTTTGCAGTATCAAATAAAAGTCCGCTTTGTATTGCAAAAGGAAATGGTGAGGCTTTTTTAGCATCAGACTATCATGCTCTGTTAGATCAAGATCTTGATCTAACATATTTGAAAGATATGCAAATTTGTAGCATCCAGAAAAATAGTATAACTATCTATAACGAAAAATTGGATGTGCTGCCGGTTAAATTAAAGAAGTTTAAAAGCTGTGAAAAGACTAACTCAAAGGGATCTTTTGAGCACTTTATGTTGAAAGAGATTTTTGAACAGCCACAAACAATAGAAAAAGCGATTGAAAACCGCTTTTCAATTGAATATGGAACTGCTAAGTTTGATCTAAAGATAACAGATGAATTTTTATCAGATGTAAACCACATTATACTAGTTGGGTGTGGAACTTCTTATCATGCATCTTTAATTGGAGCTAGTTATCTTGAGGATTTAGCTAGAATACCGACACATGCTGAAATAGCATCAGAACTTAGATATAAAAACCCCATTATATCAGGAAGAAGCTTAGTAATTGCGATATCTCAATCTGGAGAAACAGCTGACACAATAGCTGCTGTAAAAGAAGCAAAGATCAAAGGAGCAAAAATTTTAAGTATTTGCAATCGAGAAAATTCAACGCTTCACAGAGACAGTGACGCTTGCATTTTACTTAATGCAGGCCCTGAGATCAGTGTTTGTTCAACAAAAGCATTTACTTCACAAGTTGCTGTTTTGTTTTTGTTCTCAATTTATATGGCCAGGTTAAGGCATATGGACAAAAAAGAAGGGCGAAAATATATAAGTGAGATTGCTAATCTTCCGGTTAAAATAGCTGCGCTTTTGAATAATGCTAGAAGCATTGAAGAGATAGCCGTTAAATATAGTAAATTTAACAACTTCATATTTATTGGAAGGCGTTATATGTATCCAAGTGCCCTAGAGGCTGCACTAAAACTGAAAGAAATCTCGTATATAAATGCAACTGGATATCCAGCTGGAGAATTAAAGCATGGACCTATAGCGCTGCTAGATCATGATACCCCAGTTGTAGGACTTTGTGCAAATATAGCTACACTAGACAAGATTTATAGCAATTTGATGGAATCAAAAGCGAGATCAGCTCCAATACTTGCTATTGCCTTAGAAGACAATAGTCAAATTGAGCAAGTAGCAGATGATGTCATTTACCTGCCAAGATCTATTGATGAGCTATCTATTTTTACTATGTCAGTAGCATGTCAATTATTTGCATATTATACTGCAAAAAAATTAGGAAAAGAGATAGATCAGCCGAAAAACCTTGCTAAATCAGTTACAGTGGAATAATTAAATAAGAATCCAATCTTCTTCAATAGATGCTTGTTTTTGGGAATAGACGGCTATTTTAAATGACATTTTTGAGATTGAGTTGATAAACTTCTTTACTTCTTTAATTTTATTGCAATAAATATAAACTTCTTTCAAGTTGGGCATTTCATCAAAAAAACCCTCAGGAATCCTCTCTATTTCATTATGTTGCAAA
>Ga0066639_10005380_pt1 | contig 10771 bp, 11 predicted proteins | sample CryGeyCG2114_010_2_FD_59504 | JGI IMG/M metagenome (GOLD analysis project Ga0066639, IMG submission 59504) | Groundwater microbial communities from aquifer - Crystal Geyser CG10_big_fil_rev_8/21/14_0.10 | ecosystem: Environmental > Aquatic > Deep subsurface > Groundwater | place: USA: Utah... | reverse complement strand
TTGATCACTTTAAAGTGAGTGATCGCCCATTTCCCGAATCTCGGGTTGTCGATTTTTTCCGTGATGATTTTTCTTTCTGAGTTTAAAACACTGGCGTACTTTTTCCGATGAGTAGGGTGTCGGGCCAGATAGCTTTGAATCACGCCTTGTTGTTTTCTGGGGACGCCGAGGCAAATCGCATAATAGATTCGGTGAATTGTTCGGTCACGAAACTGTTTTGAGAGTTTCTCTTGGGTCTCATCATTTTTTGCAACAACGAGAATGCCACTGGTGTCTCGATCCAAGCGATGCACAATTCCAGGACGATCTTCGCCGAACTTCATGGAGAGATCTTGAGTATGAGCGACCAGAGCATTGACCAAAGTGTCATCGGAATGCCCTGCCGCTGGATGGACCACTAGGCCTGGCGGCTTATTGAGTACAATCAAACTTGAGTCCTCAAATAAAATATCTAACTTCATTTCAAGAGGCTTAATTTCTGAGGACTTGGCCTCGGGAAACGAAATTTGTATTTGGTCATTTGGCTGGACCTGATATGAGGCTTTTTGATTCTTGCCATTGACCAGGATATGTCCAGAGTCAATCAGCTGTTCTGCTCGGGAGCGCGATTGAATTTCAGGCAAGAAGCTGAGCGCCTTATCAAGGCGTTGATAGTGCATTTGTGGCAAAAGATCGATGACGGTATATTTCTTATTTTCCAAGGCTATCTTTGTACAACTTCATATAGGAATCGCAAACTTTTTTCTCTTCTAAAGAGAGAACTTTGCATATTTGAACAACGTATCCACGAACAAAGACAGGGGCCGGTAGATTTTTTGAATCGATCTTCTCTAAGGCATTGATGTAATAAGCACTGATTTTGGTGATTTCACTCATGCGCTCGAGGGGGATTTTTTTATACTCGCGAACTTTTTTTAGAAATTCTCCGGACCAGACAGTCTGTTCTTTGATTTCATCTTCAATGGCTTGGCTTTTTTCATAAGAAATTTTTTCATTCGTTTTTTTCGGTTGCAGATGAAATTGAGTTTTGCTTTCCGCCTGAAGAGTTTCAAACGAGACATTCTCTTGTTTCAAGATTCCTTGACCCAACTTTTCATCGTACCGAGCTCTTAATGTTTTATTGCCTAAGACGGAGTAAGCTTCTTCAACTAGGGTTAGAAGATTTCTAGCTTCCTGTTCAGAGAAGATCGTATAGATCGCTGGATTTTCTCCAGAGTACGTGGACTTCGCTCGTTCATAGGCCGTGGTGACCTCATGCTGAGCAGAGTGAGGACTGACTTCCAGAATATCGTAATAATTAAATCGTGCTAAATCTTCCATTTGGTAACAACTATATCACAGCACGAAAAACATTTGCATGTAAATTGGGATTGGTCAGATGTTTACAGATGGATAGAAACTCGCCGGCTAACGGGGTAAAAGGCTTTTCGATCAGCACCGGTTCTTTGGTTTTTACGGACTGCCACACGGCATTGTCGAAATCAACCGCGCCAACGTAGTCGACCGGAAAGTCATAGTACTTGTGACAGACGCTTTTAATTGAATGTCCAAGATCTTGGTCGAGGCGACTTCGTGAACTATTGATGATCAAGCGGATGGGTTTCTGATCAAGGTCATCAAAAAAATTGAAATCACAACCCATGCAGCTCTTTAGGTGGTTGCGAAATGAAAAATACCCAGACTTTTGACTGGTTCGATATTCCTTCAGAGCTCCCACCAGCTTTTCATAACCATCGCTATTAAAAGAAGGACGAAGAGATTGGCAGATAAAGGCTTCGATAAAACGGTAATTTTTTTCAACTGAAGTTGGTTCTGAATTGGAAACAAGGATTCTTTCGTTGGCCTGAGAGAAGAGCTCGAGATGGGGGGCGGAAGGGCCTGGACCAAGATCGAAAACAACATAGTCAAATGGAAGAGAGCGGCAGTCAGTAATTAATTTTCTCGTCTGTTCCTGAGAAATATCCGGCTGATGCCAAGAATCCCAGAATCCTTGAATGATGGATAATTTGGGAACCTGAGTTGTCTGAATGAGATTCACAAGGCTTTCAGAGTCATTAAAATAAGCAGACAGATTTTTGGAGCAAGGCGCCTGGCCGAAAGTCGTGTGTAGGTTGGCGCCGGAGATATCAAAGTCGACGAGCAGTACTTTGTGATTGAGTTTGGACAGGGTGATTCCCAAACTGGAGGAAATAAAAGTTTTTCCAACTCCGCCCTTCCCAGCTGCTACGACCCAAATCTGTGGTGACATTATCTCTCCGTAAGATGGCCATTCAGGATGAATAGCGAACTTAAGCTTTTCTCAAATTCTCTTCGGCTTCCGAGCCCCGAAGATAAAGGGGGAGAAATAAATTCCATTCGATTGTCGGGTAATTTTTTAATAATTGAGGAGCCCCTTGGGCCAAAGTCGAGGCTGACGGAAAGTCCGCAAACCGAGACTCACGGATCACCTTAGCTAAAAAGGAGGGGGTGAAGCGATTTTCATAGGCCTTAAAACCATCACCAAGGCCGAAGAGCGGTTGGCCTTCGGGAAATATGATGCTTTCGATCTCCGTGAGCTTCATGGCGGTCGGAGCTAATAAGTTCTTCCCTGATGAAAAAACAGCAACATAACACATATTTTTGTAAGCATTGATCAGACACAGGACGGTAGCAGTCAATGGTAATCCTTGAACCAGCGATCCTTGATAGAGGACCGTCAATGAATCGAGAACCAGCATCTGCCTTCCCAATGTCATGGCCAAAGTTTTTGCGATATTTCCCGCTACTCGAATTCCCGTGAAACTTCCGGGTCCTTGGCTGACGGCAATTAGGTCGATATCTTGAAGTTTTAGAGAAGCTTGTTTCAAACAGGATTCAATGGCCGGGTTCATAAATTCAGCATGGGCCTTTGGGTTGTTTGACGAAGCCGAGGCTAAAATATTTCCATCGGCAGAGATAGCGACGCTTCCGAGCGCAGTACTGCTTTCAAGAGCGAGAACCTTCATTTACTGAATCCCAAAAACCCGGGTCACGTCGTTGAACAGGGAAAAAACCATCAGACTCATCAACAAGACCAGTCCGATCTGTTGGGCAATCTCCATTTTTCGCATGCTCAGCGGTGCTCCGCGAAGAGCCTCGATAGTGTAGAACAGTAGGTGACCGCCATCCAGAACTGGAATTGGCAGAAGATTCAAAATGAACAAATTGATCGATATAAAAGCCATCATTTGAAGGTACTGAGACAAACCACTTTTAAATGTTTCGCTGGCAGCTTGTCCGATAGCTATGACGCCACCAATATTTTTGGGTGAAATTTTATTTTGTACCAAACGCAGAAAGCTGACGACCGTCATGACGGAAACATCCACCGTTTTTTTGAAGCCTCTCTGAAGGCCAGCAAATACGTTGTCAGCCTTAAGGAGACCTATTTCCGGAGGAGCGGGGATAGCCCAGGGAACGATTCCAACGGTATATCTTTTTTCTTCAGCTCCTTGAACATTCATAAAGGAGCTCATTGTCGGTGAAATTTCAAATGAAAGAGGCTGACCGTCCCTTTCTACTTGAATATGAATTGTTCCGGTTCCAGAGAAAGACTTGACGGTATTTAAGACATCTTCCCATCGTGTCGGAACGACCTCGTTAACTTGAATAATACGATCACCTTCTTTGAGGCCAGCTGTCTTTGCTGGAGAATTATCAACAATTTTCGCAAGATATAAATCAGCTGACTCGAGACCCAGGGCTTGAATAGAGGCAAAGGATCTTCCAGGTATTTGAAGTTGAAATGTCTCGGGGTTTTCATTGCCTTCTTTGTAGCGTTCAATATCAAGCGAGATGGGTTGTCCTTGCAGCGAAACAAAAATATTATCAAGGTCGCGAAAATATCGGACAGGGCGACCAGCAATTGATTTAATAAAATCACCAGTTCTTAAGCCCGCTTGAGCCGCGACGGATTGGGGTTTTACTCCAACGACAGTGGCCTTTGAATTGGTCGATAAGCCATCAATATCCCCAATCGACTCTTGAAGGCTTAACAAATTTGGGTTTGAGATCAGATGAGGAACAGCTTCAAGCTTGGCTTCTTGGTCAGAGTTTTGTCTCTGTACTAAAACCGAGATCGGAGAGTTATTTTTTTCTGTTAAAAGCTCAACGAATTGGTCCCAGGTACTAATGGTCTTCCCGTCAGCCTTTAGAATCTTATCTCCTGATCGGAATCCACTTTGGTAGGCGACACTTGCCGGAGCAATGTCACCAACAACAGGTGACTTTACCTGTTCTCCGATCATTGCGACGATGAATAAAACAAAAACAGCAAAGAAAAAATTCATGAGAGGGCCGGCTAAAACAACGCCAATTCTTTGAGCGACCGGTTTATGGGTAAATGAATACTTCTTTTCTTCCTCAGGAATTTGGGCGGTAATGTCGTCGCCAAACATTTTGACGTAACCACCCAGGGGGATCAGGGAAATACAATAGGTTGTGTCGCCCCGTTTGTATTTGAGGATTTTTTTTCCAAAGCCAAGGCTGAAAATTTCGACCCGAACACCAAAGAACTTGGCGACGAGGAAGTGACCAAGTTCATGAACAAAGATCAGAAGTCCCAACAGAACGATGAAGGGAACAACCGCTGAAACGCCAGAATGAAGGTAGCTGAGTAGTAAATCCATTCCATTATTCTAGGGGGTGTCGCTTCAGTGAGGCCAGAGTATTTGTTAAATTAGAGCCTTGGCTGGCAAAATCAGGACGAAGCGGCAGATTTTTAACACTGGATTAAAAATTGCGTCATGAATTGTGATTCAACAGAGAGATTTATCGTTCGTCGGCAAGATAGTCGTCAGAAATAGAACAATCCATACGATCAACGACGATCAGGTCTTTTATGCGAGCTGAGAGATCATTTGTGCCGGAAGCCAAATAGAACTCAGATTGTCCGCGATCCAAATAAGACCGAATTTCATCCCGTTGATTCTGATCCAACAAGGAGCTTTCAATCAGCAGAGATCGCACCTGACCCTCATGAAGATAGTTGAGGCTTCGATAAGTCCAGTTTCTCTGTTCAAAGATTTGGTTCGCGGCCTGGTCTACATCTTGTTGGCAGCGCTGAGCATGAGCACTAGGGCTGGCCAAAAGCAGAAAAGAGGTCATTAGGGGAGCAGCCAACAGGAACAATAATTTTGTCATAAAAAACCCCGGAACATAAAAAATTCAAATCAAAACCGAATAAGGAGCTTATCCCCCAAAAACCAATTTGACGCAAGGCCATGCGCTTCAGTGGAGAATTTTTTCAATCAGCAGTGCGCCGGCAAGAACGATGGGGGCTCCGAACAGAACGCCATCCAGCCGATCTAGAACCCCTCCATGGCCGGGCATGATGGAACCAGAATCTTTTCGATTGGCAATTCTCTTCATCATCGACTCGAAGAGGTCACCCAATTGAGCGAGAACGCCTGTCACCAGGGCTAACACAACCATCATCCATATGGGAACGGAGGTGAGGAAAAAGCCCGCCGAAACAGCTCCAGCTAACATCGATCCCAAAAGACCACCCAGGGAGCCGATCAAAGTTTTTTTGGGTGAGACTTGGGGCAATATTTTTCTTTTCCCCCAAAGCATACCAAAGACGTAGGCAAAGGTATCACCAGCAAAAACGATTCCCAACATGGTTAAAAACCAAAGATTTCCAGAGGGAAGAAGGACAATTCGATAGGCCAATGCCGGAAGAAGGCCAACATAGAAAAAGCCAAGGACGCTTTTTGCTTGAAAATGGAAAAGAGCGGACAGGTCCTGGAAATGCCCAACAAATAGAATGGAGAGGCTGCAAAAAACCAGGGAGATCACAGCAAAGCCAAGGGTAGAGTGTTCTGGGAACTGAGCCCCCATGACAAAGACGAGAGCGGCTAAAGCCGAAAAAATAAATTTTCCATAAATAGAGTCCGTGGGCAGAAAAACAATGCGGATGAGCTCTCGAATACCAAGAATAGCCGCCATGTAACAGAGAAATTTAAGGCCCAAATCCCCATAGTAGACAATCAAAAGCACAATGGAAATAACCGCAACCAGGGCGGAGGCGGCCCTAGTGGTGAGTGTTTTCATGATGAGAAATGCTTCCAAAGCGACGTTCTCTTTTGATGAAGTTCAAAAGAGCAATTTCAAGATCTTCAACCGTAAAGTCCGGCCAGAGTGTTTCGCAAAAATAAAATTCGCTATAGGCCGCTTGCCACAGCAGAAAATTTGATAGTCGGTGTTCGCCACTGGTACGAATAATCAAGTCTGGGTCCGGCCAAGACGAGGTGCTCAGTTCATGATGAAGCAAAGACTCATCAATTTGATCTACAGACAGTTCTTTTTGTTGAATACGTTCAGCGATTCTTTGAACGGCTGTGGTGATTTCTTGTCGAGAACCATAACTGATCGCAAAAACCAGGTTAAGGCCAGTATTTTTGGAGGTTCTGTCGGTTGCATATCGTATAGCAGTTTGAATATCCGCTGGAAGTTTCTCGATTTCCCCAATTGTTTGGAACCGAATATTTTGTCGAACAAGGTTTTCAGTTTCCTTTTTAAGATAACGTCGCAGGAGGTTCATCAAAAACAGAACTTCTGTCGCTGGTCTCAACCAATTTTCGCTGGAAAAAGCATAAAGAGTCAGGTTTTTAAGGCCTTTGTCAGAGCATGCAGTAATAATTTTTTTTGCAATCCGGGCGCCTTTGATGTGTCCAAAAGTGCGTGGTTTATTGCGCTGTTGGGCCCACCGCCCATTTCCATCCATAATGATTGCTACATGCTGAGGAAGACTCATGTATTTTGTCTTCCTATATTGTCAGGATGCTTTTTTCTTTTTCGTCAGAAATGGCATCGACTTTTTTAATGTATTCGTCAGTTAGCTTTTGAATCTCAGTTTCAGATTTTTTGGCCTCGTCCTCGCTGATCTGTTTGTCTTTGAGCGCTTTTTTGGTCTCTTCGTTGGCGTCACGTCGAGCCATACGAACTGCGACACGAGCTTCTTCTACGATTTTCTTGGTCTGTTTTACCAGATCTTTTCTTCGTTCTTCGGTTAAATCGGGGACTTTAAGGCGAATGACTTTTCCGTCATTCATGGGGGTCATTCCAATATCGCTTTTAACAATGGAAGATTCGATCTCTTTAAGAATAGATCCTTCCCATGGTGCGATCAGGAACGATTTGGCATCTGGACATGAGATGGCTGCAACCTGATTTAAGGGAGACATGTTGCCGTAGTAGTTCACTCGAATGTTGTCGAGCATCGACACCTGGGCGCGGCCAGTCCGAATTTTTTTTAGTTCATTTTGGAGAGCAAGGAGAGATTTTTCCATCTTTTCTTGCGCAACTTTTTTTGTTTCTTCAGTCACAAGTTCCTCCGTCCTGTTTAGTGAACGATGGTTCCGATATTTTCCCCAACAACCGCTTTGCGGATGTTTCCCGGAGTCATCAAATCAAAATTCAAAATGGGTAGCTTGTTGTCCATGCAAAGGCTCACTGCCGTTAGATCCATGACCTCCAGGCCTCTGTTGAGAACCTCGAGATAACTAATGCGGTCAAAGCGTTTTGCATCGGGATTTTTCATAGGATCTTTGTCATAAATTCCATCCACCTTGGTGGCCTTCATCAAAATTTCTGCGCTGATTTCCATGGCTCGCAAAGCGGCTGCCGTATCTGTCGTAAAATAAGGGTTGCCAGTGCCAGCGCCAAAAATGACCACTCGGCCCTTTTCCAGATGGCGAATAGCGCGACGACGGATATAAGGCTCAGCTATTTCAGCCATTTCGATGGCTGTCTGAACTCGAGTAGGAACATTTTGTTTTTCTAAGGCATCCTGAAGGGCGAGGGCATTGATTACGGTGGCCAACATTCCCATATAGTCTGAGCTTGCTCGGTCCATTCCCTGCGCAGAGGCTGCAACACCTCGAAAGATATTGCCGCCGCCAATCACGATTCCCATCTGAACATTGCACTCAAGCGCTTCGGCTACGTCTTTCGCAATTTGTTGGATGACCGTGGTATTAATCCCGGTTCCCTGTTTGCCTGCTAGGGCTTCCCCGCTCAGTTTCAGGAGAATTCGTTTGTACTTGGATTCCTTGTTCGTTTTCACAAATATCCTTTAGTGACCTCGAGTTTGAGCCGCGACCTCTTCTGCAAAGTTATTTGCTTTCTTCTGAAGACCCTCACCCAACTCAAAGCGGATAAAACTCTTGATCGAAAATTTTTCGTCCGCAGTTTTCTCGGTCTGTGCTAGATATTCTTTGACCTTGATGTCAGGATTTTTGACAAAAGCCTGTTCTAATAGGCAGCTTTCAGCCAAAAATTTGTTGATTTGTCCGCCAACAATCTTGTCCAGCATTTCGGGTTTTTTACCTTGCTCTAAAGCCTTTGCTTTTAAGATTTCCTTTTCTTTGGCAACGATCTCAGCGGGCACTTGGTCCGGAGATAAAGCTAAGGGATTCATCGCTGCGACATGAAGGCAGATATCATTGGCGAATGTTTTAATCGCGTCGTGGGTATTGGCTGTTGTCAGCTCAACCATCACGCCGATTTTGCCATCACCGTGGATATAGGTGTGGACAAGTCCCGGAGTTTCCAAACGGACAAAGCGGCGAATAACTAGGTTTTCACCAATTCGGGCAATGCTTTCTTTCAGAACTTCACTGATAACCGCGCCAGAGCTCATTTTGTTATCAAGCAGGGCGGTAACATCGGCTGGGTTTGATGAAATCACAGTGGAGGCGACGTCTTTAACAAAAGTTTTGAACTGTTCGTTTTTTGCGACGAAGTCAGTTTCTGAATTCACTTCGACCAAAACGCCGATTTTTCCAGAGACCTGGGCGATAACCAAACCTTCAGAAGCCAAACGATCAGCTTTTTTTGCGGCAGATGCGAGACCTTTTTTTCGGAGCCACTCTACAGCAGCTTCAAAGTCACCCTGAGTTTCTTCGAGGGCTTTTTTGCAATCCAACATTCCAGCACTTGTTTTTTCTCTTAAATCACGAACCATTGAGGCAGAGATCGACATGGGGGAGCTCCTTTATGCTTCAAGCCGGTGGAGAAGAGGTCTCCACCGTGAGTAAAATTTTAAAAAACTATTCTTCAGAAGAAGGCTCTTCAGTCTCTTCTTTATTTTCCAGTTCGGCTTGGATCTCAACGACCTCAGCCATACCCGCGGCAACCAATTTGCGTTGTCGAGCAACTTTAATGACGCTCGGGCCTTCTGGTTTTTTAACTTCAGGGGCAGCCGGGCGACCTTTGGTGCGGCCACGTTTTTCTGGAGGAGCTTCTTTTTCAGCCGCTGCCTTTTCCATTTCAAGGTCAGAGCCTTTATCCGTATTGCTACGCAATTTTTGTTCGTACTCCTTCGCACCTTCCAAGTAAGCATCTGCCACCAGGTTGGCGAAAAGTTTGATGGAACGAATCGCATCGTCATTTCCGGGAATTGGATATTCAATTGCTTCGGGATCAGAGTTTGTATCGGCAATAGCGATCACAGGAATTCCAAGTCGTTTTGCTTCTGCAACAGCGATATGTTCCTTGGGAAGGTCCACCACGAACATCGCAGCAGGAGCGCTCTTCATTTCACGGATACCGTTCAGGTATTCAGAGAGACGAACGTATTCTTTTTCCAAACCAGCGCGTTCTTTTTTAGTGTAAAAATCAAACTCGCCCTTTTCTTTTTGCTGATCGATTCGTCGCAAACGATCAATAGAGGCCTTGATGGTCTCAAAGTTTGTGAGCATTCCGCCCAACCAACGTTTAGTCACATAAAACTGACCGCAACGTTGAGCTGCTTCTTGAACAGGCTCGATCGCCTGCTTTTTTGTGCCGACAAAAATCAACGAGCCACCATCAGCTGCGATTTTGCGCACAAATTCTGCGGCGTTGTTTGCGCGGACGACAGTCTTTTGGAGGTCAATAATATGAATGCCTCCTCGAGCCGTGTACACGTAGTTTTTCATCTTGGGATTCCAACGCTGGGTTTGGTGTCCGAAGTGGACTCCAGCATCAAGCATTTCCTTCATGGTCACATTTGCCATGTTATCTCCTTTTCTGGTTAAGCCACCTTTTCGACAGGGACCCACGCGAGTCGCGGGTAAATACTCACGGAGCTTATCGCTCCGAAGACCAGTTCGTGTCGAAAAGTGAGTAATAAGTCAGATGGAGGTAACACAGGGGATCACTGGGGGCAACTGAAAGAGAGAGAAAAGTAGGGCTTGGCTCCCTGGACAGATGTTGCTTCGCAACAAGCGAGCTAGGGCCATTCAATTTTTAGTTCAACATCCTTGAGGGTGTGAAATTTGTCTTTTAGCCATGTGAGGGCTAAATCTGAGATTGCCTTTTCGGCCAAGGGGCGTATCTGAGCCTGAATTTCCGTGGAGGCCGTGGGGATGAATTGAGTAGGTTCGATCACTAGGGTTTTGTCCTCTAGCTTAAAGATCCAATCCGAGCTAATTGGGATTTCATAGGTCTTTTCAGCGTTTTTAACCAAAATTTTGTCTTGTTTAAGAATGACCTTGGCATAATCCACGAACTCTTTTTTCATTTCTCCGGTGACCATACTCTTAATTTGCGGGGCGTTCTTGAGGGTTTGGTACAGCAAAACACCCAGAGCCAGGGGAGTGACAAAAAATAAAATGAGAATCCAACGTCCGTTCATGGGCTTGCTTTTAACACAAATTGAGCGCAAATAAATGGCGAAATTCAAGGGACCCCATGCGTTTAAAATTTCGGCCTGCTCTACTGACTGATGCCCCTGCCATAGCTGCCATTGTGAATTCGGCCTATCGGG
>Ga0066639_10005377_pt1 | contig 10772 bp, 11 predicted proteins | sample CryGeyCG2114_010_2_FD_59504 | JGI IMG/M metagenome (GOLD analysis project Ga0066639, IMG submission 59504) | Groundwater microbial communities from aquifer - Crystal Geyser CG10_big_fil_rev_8/21/14_0.10 | ecosystem: Environmental > Aquatic > Deep subsurface > Groundwater | place: USA: Utah... | reverse complement strand
ACCTCTTTTTAGTTAATTGAAGTAAGCCACCTTATTTTATAATGGTTTCACCAAAGCCCCTTTAGCAAAATCTAAAACACTCCGAGCCACACCCAACCTTTTTATACCTTCAAAAATAATAAAACTTAAATGGAAAAACAAAAATTTTATCCCATGTGGATTGCACTAATTTTAGTAATTGTATTAATAATTCAATCCTTCTTTCCTGCATTTACTGAAATCCTAATCCTCAATGAAAATTCTTGGACACAACCTTGGAGATTTTTAACTGCAATTTTCCTACATGGGGGATTAATTCATTTATTATATAACATAATCGCACTTGTTATTTTTGGTCTTGCGCTAGAAAAATCAATTGGAAGTAAAAAATTCTTAGCAGTATTCCTTGTATCAGGAATTTTAGCAAACTTAATTTCTATAAATTTCTATTCAAGCTCTTTAGGAGCGTCAGGAGCAATAATGGGAGTAATTGGAGCTTTAACCATCATAAGCCCTTTAATGCTTGTCTGGGCGTTTGGAATGATACTACCAATGATAGTTGCAGCTATTGTCTACATTGTTATTGATTCAATCGGTATATTCATACCAAGCAATGTAGGACATATAGCTCATTTATCTGGAATCTTCTTTGGAATGGTTTTTGGAATTATATTTCGAGTTAATCAAAAAAAGGATAAAGAGAAAACACATAAAATTCATGTGCCAGAACATATTCTTAGAAGATGGGAAACTCTCTATATGAGAACTGACTAAAAATAAAAATGACTAAGCAACAAAACTATTAACCCTACCAAAAAAATAATTTTCCTCTAAAGGAATTTCCATATACCAAAAATACTCATCCATATAACTTCTGAAAAAATTTTCAAGATTCGCGTCAACACTCTTAAGTTCATTTCCTAAAATAAAATTATCTTGTTCAAAAGAATAAACATCTCCATTAAAAAAATTTGTCAATTTACCCAAACCTTTTTCCCCAATCGAGTGAGTTTTAAAAACAAAAGGCAACTTATTCTTAAATCTAAAATTTAAAATATCTTTCCAACTATCAAAAGAAAAATTCCTGTTAGAAAATTCATCTATATGTCCCCCAATTAAAATTCTATAAAAATAACTTTTATCAGAAATAATAGGCACATAAGCCAAAACATTTCCTTCAACACCTTCACCGATTTTTCTTTCAATCTTAAAATCTTGAATCATTAAAAATATAAAAAATCTTATTTTAAAAATATTTATGAACTTAATTTCCCCAAGATTCATCCTTCAATTGTTTTATTTTCTTAATATCTTGAAGAACAGAAATTTCATTACTTGAAAGCAAGTCTTTATTTTCTCTAAAAAGTTTAAATTGTTTAAAGGAAATATTTGAATAAAGAAATTTTTGTTCCTTAAGTTTTCTTTCAAAATTTATTCCAGGAATAGAAATTGCAACTTCCATGCCTTCATTAGCTTCTTCAACACCTTTATTCTCCGATTGAATTTTCTTAACTCTCCCAATAACCTCTCCAGAATCACTTATTAATTCTTGTCCAGAAATAAGTTTTCCTCCAGAAAGTTTAACGCCAAAAATTGCAGGGCTTGTATTCCTAAAAACATACTGGTGAAGAATTTCAAGTTTACAAACTCTTGAAAGTTGCATCAACCTTTCTTTCTCAATTTCCTTGCTTTTTTCTTCCCTAAATTCAGAAAGATTTTCTATAATTTTATAAACAACTTCATTAGTTATTATTTTAACATTTTTAGGAACATTTGTCTCTTCATCAATTTTAACATTAAAACCAAGAACCACAGCATCAACAGGATTAATGTCAAGATTAGCTTTTGCAGCCAACAAATCACCTTTATTTATATTGCCAATTCCTACTTTTAGAATATTAACATTTGTCTGCCTAAGCAAAACTATCATCGCCTCCAAACTTCCTAAAGAATCAGCCTTAACAATTATGCCATTTTTATCCGTCTTTATCGCCTCGCCAACAGCTTTCTTAAAATTCTCTTTCACAACTTCCATATTAACATAAGACATAAAAGGCATTCCAGGCAAAACATCAAGCTTATCAGCTATTTGCATCCTAATTCCTGCAGCTGCCTTCACATTATCACACACTTTAAATTTAAAAGATAAAGGTTCAATTACTTGTATTGCCTTAACCTTTGTAATTAACGGCTCTCCAAAACTAGCAATCGCAATTTCATCACCAACTTTCAAAACACCATCGTAAAGAATCGTCTCAAGGTAACTCATAGTTTTTTCCTTTTTAATTTCAAGAACAACTCCTTTTGCAATTTCGCCTAACTTTAATCTTTCCTTAAGAAATCTTTGAGACAAACCACAAAGCATCATAACAATTTCAGGAATCCCCTCTCCAGATTTTGCACTGCACGGAACAACAGCAAGATTTTTAGAAAAATCTTTTATCTTATTGTATAAATCAGCTTCAAAACCATATTGGTGCAAAGCTCCAACAATTGTATAAAACCTCTCATCAAAATCATTCCTAACATTTTGTGCCTGCTTCAAATAATTATCTTTAAATTCTCCTTCAAATGTATGCCATCCATGAATTTTATCCAATTTATTAAGAGCAACAATAAAAGGAGTTTTATTTGCTTTCAAAATTTGAATAACTTCTGCCGTTTGCGGTTTAATCCCTTCATTAATATCAATAACTAAAATAGCCAAATCAGCTAAACTCCCTCCTCTTTTTCTCAAATTATTAAAAGCTGCATGTCCCGGAGTATCAATAAATAAAAACCCCGGAATTTCCATAGCGAGATTATACTTTTCTATTAACGGACAACTTTTTTTTATGTTTTGAGCTGGAAAATCTGTAAAAGAAATTTTTTGTGTAATATTTCCCGCCTCTTTATCTGCAATAGAACTCCGCCTAAGAGAATCAAGCAAACTTGTTTTCCCATGATCTACATGTCCTGCAATTGTCAATATCGGCTGACGAATTTTATCTGTCATAAATAAACGACTATAACTCCATTTTTAAAACTTATTAGATAAAAATAAATAAAATCCAAACAACCCAAATCTATAAAAACCACTTTTCTCTAAAAATATCATGGTACCAACTGAAGATATTCCTAAAGATGAAAGTCTAAAAGAAGAAATAGCAGAGCTCATAAACAAAATAAAAAATACAGAATATGACTTAGCAAATATGTTCAGAGGAAATAATACTGTAAAACAAAAGCTTGAAGCTCATAAAAAAATGCTTAGTGAGAAAGAAAAACTCCTAATATCCTTAAAAGAAGACCCTAACAAAAATTTGGTTAAAACTGAAGAAGAAATGGTTGAAAATACCTTAATAACTCCTGAACAAGAAAAAATAATTGACAAAGAAGTAGAAAACCAATTCACACAATAATTCCTAAAAATTCTCAAAGCAAATGAAATAAAGCATTACATTTAAAACCAATTCAAAAAATAATATCTGTAAGGGCAAGACATAACGATTTTCTTCATGGAAATTTTTCATTAGAAAGATATTTAAATAGGGATAATACAAAAAGACACATGGGAAGAAAAAATGAAAACGAAAAAACTGCATTTGAAGTAATACTTGGAGAAAATATAAATCATTACAAAGAACTGATGACAAAAGCGTCTTATGTCGGGATAAATGATGAAACAAAAAGACCTAATGTGGAAGAAATTAAAGAATTATTTAATTATATTTCTAAAATTAAAAGCGCACTTAACTCAAATGACCCAAAAATAGTATTAAATGGACTTCCAAAACTTCCTCTAGAAGATTCTTTAAAAAATGAAGCATACATAGTTACATATGGACTTCCAACAATCCCATTACAAAAATACAAAAATTTCTTAGAACACGAAGATATAATAATTCAAAGGTTAAAAGAAGGTTACTATCCAAAAGAATAAATTTCTTAAAGTTTCAATTTGTTCCTAGCAAATCATAACAAAATTTTATAAACCACCCTATTTAATAAACATAAATGACTTATTCTAGTAACAACACTAATTGTAATTAAAATGACAAAAGTAATTAATGCTCCAGAACAGAATTCTGATAAAATAGTTAAAACTCTGCATCCTTTAGTCAAAGAATGGTTTTTTTCCAGATACAAAGATTTTTCACTAACTCAAAAATACGGAGTTCCTGCAATCTGGGAAAGAAAAAACATTTTAATTTCAGCTCCAACAGGAAGCACGAAAACTCTAACCGCCTTCTTATCAATATTAAATTATTTAGTTATGCTTTCAGAAAAAAACGAATTAGAAGACAGAGTTTATGCAATTTACACTTCCCCTCTAAAAGCACTTTCAAATGATATTCATAAAAATTTAATTGAACCATTAGAAGAAATAGAAACAATAGCGAAAAAAAGAAAAATAAAATTGCAAAAAATAAGAGTAGGTTTAAGGACAGGAGATACAACTCAGGCAGAAAAGGCAAAAATGGCAAAAACACCTCCGCACATCCTAATCACGACTCCTGAATCTTTAGCAATCATGCTTACATCAAAAAAATTTGTGGAAAACATGACAAGAACAGAATTTTGCATAGTTGATGAAATCCACGCTTTAGATAACAAAAGAGGAACTTATCTAAGCCTTACATTAGAAAGATTAAATGAAGTAAGCAAAATCTGGCCTGTAAAAATAGGATTAAGCGCAACAATATCTCCTCTTGAAGAAATTGCAAAATTCCTAGTCGGAATAGATGATGAAAGGGTTGTTGAAATTGCAGAAGTTCCGTTAAAAAAGAAAATAGACATAAAAGTTCTATCTCCTGTTCAAAATTTAATTGATGATGAAAATATTAATGCAGACATGTATAAACTAATGGATGAATTAATACAAGAACACAAAACAACAGTTGTTTTTACAAACACAAGAGCAGGAACAGAGAGAGTTGTGGCGCATTTAAGAGATAAATTTCCAACAATATATGGTGAAGACAACATAGCAGCACATCATGGCTCTCTAAGCAAAGAACACAGATTCAACATAGAGGAAAGATTAAGAAATGGAAATTTAAAAGTAGTTGTCTGTTCAACAAGTTTAGAATTAGGAATAGATATTGGTTTTATAGATTTAGTGATAATGTTGGGTTCTCCAAAATCCTCTGCAAGAGCTCTGCAAAGATTAGGACGAGCAGGACATAAGTTGCACGATACTGCAAAAGGCAGATTCATAATAATGGACAGAGAAGATTTAGTCGAATGTGCAGTAATACAAAAAGAAATGATAGAGAAAAAAATAAACAAAGTCCACATTCCAAAAAATGCATTAGATGTTTTAGCTCAGCAAATTTACGGAATGGCAATCTACAAACAATGGGACATTACAGAGATTTTTGATTTAATAAAAAAAAGTTATTGTTATAGTGAATTAAAGAAAAATGATTTCTACGATATCATAAGTTATCTGGCTGGAGAATATGCTCTAGAAAAATCAAGTGTCTATGGAAAAATATGGTATGACCCTGAAACAAAAATGATTGGAAAAAGAGGAAAACTGGCAAGAGTAATCTATCTAACAAATATTGGAACAATTCCTGAGGAATCTTTCATAACTGTAAAACTTGCACCTTCTGGAGAAAAAATAGGATTAATCGACGAATCATTTTTAGAAAGGATGAAAAAAAGAGATGTATTTGTTTTAGGGGGAAGTAAATATGAATTTTCATATATGAGAGGAATGAATCTTTATGTAAGACCTGCACTACATAGAAACCCTACAATACCTTCATGGTTTTCAGAACAACTACCTTTAAGTTTTGATACAGCCAACGAAATAAACAGATTCAGATTATTAATAAAAGACAGATTTGATAAAAAAATGAAAAAAGAAGAAATTATAGAATTCATAAAAACACACTTGCACGTTGAAGATACAACAGCAAAATCAATTTACAAATTTTATTTAGAACAACACAAATTCTTAGAAATACCTACATCCAAAAAGATAATTGTTGAAAAATACAAAGGAGAAAAAAATTATTTGTTATTCAATAGCATGTATGGAAGAAGAGTTAATGATGCTTTATCAAGATCTCTTGGATATTTAATGGCAACAGGAGGGGGAAGAGACATAGAATTAGGAGTAACGGATTCAGGTTTTTACATTGCCGGAGAATCTCTAAAAATTGAAAAAGCACTTGAATTCCTAAATGAAAGAAATTTGAAAGAAACATTAGTTGAAGCAATTGAAAAAACAGACTTATTAGCAAGGAGATTCAGACATTGCGCAGCACGCTCTCTTATGATAATAAGAAACTACAAAGGACATAGCAAAACAGTCGGCAAGCAACAGATGAAATCACATTTCTTAATGGCAGCAGTTAGAAAAATATCAAAAAATTTTCCGATATTAAATGAAGCAAGACGTGAAGTTTTAGAAGATGTCATGGATCTTGAAAGTACAAAGAAAGTCCTTGCTCAAATAGAAGTGGGGTTGCTAAAAGTAGAAATAAAAGACGTGCGCCTCCCTTCCCCTTTCTCTCTTAACCTAATAATCCAAGGGCACAGCGATTTAATAAAGATAGAAGATAAACAAGCTTTTCTAAAAAGAATGCACGAACTCCATTTGAAAGCAATTGGGATGGAAAAAGATGAAAATGAAGAATAAAAATTGATAAATTAAAGTTTTCTACTTACCAATTTTCCAATATCAATTTTTCTTCAACCAACATTCCATCACAAATTTTCCCCTTTAATTTCTCAGTTTAAGTTTTCCTCTCCAATCTATTAACATCAAATATTCTTAACATTTAATTTTTGGGGCTGTGGTCGGGGATTGGGCTAGCTAAAATAAAATAACAAAACAATAATCCTTAAAAACTAAAATAAAGAATTAATAAAATGATAATTGAATTATTAACACTTTCATCGCCAACATTACTAATGATTATCCTAATTTTAGAAATCGTTTTCCTCTACAAAATCAAAAAAGAAAAACACGAAACCGAAAAACAAGAAATAAAAAAAGTAATTAAAGAGTAATTATTGTAAAATAAATTAGCCTACACTAAATTTATAAATTGTTATAAAAAAGTTAGGATAAATTATTTTTTATCTACACTATTAATTTAACATTAAAGGTAATTAATTTAACATTAAAGGTAATTAATTTTATAATATCTTTCAATTTGGAACCAAGATAAATCTCTAACTCCTCCAAACTTGTCTTTAATTTCTTTAATTATCTTTTGAAGCTCTTCACTATCTTTGATCTCAAGGTTTAACTCTAAATCATATTTTCCAATTGTCTTATCTAGATAAATTGTGTTTTTATGTTCACTTGCAAATCTTAAAATGTCTGAGAAGCTGATGTTTTTGCTTAAAATAACATTCAGCTTATAATATTCATAGCCTATTTTTTTGGTGTCTAAATTTATAGAATATCCTGCGATTATTTTTTTATTTTCTAGTTGTTTTAATCTAAAAGCAATTGTTCTAGGTGGTTTATTGAGTTTATGTGACATATCTAGAATGCTTTTTCTTGCATTGGAGTATATGGATTCTAAAATCCTAAGATCTAATTCATCTATTTTTTCAAGTTCACTATTTCCTATCTTTATAATCTGTCTAGGCTTATTGTTTTTATCTAATAAATAATCTCTGCTGAAATGATATGCCTCACAATATAAAACGATTTCTAAGTCAGATATTTTATCTTTGAAATGTTCCTTAAGTGAATTAATTAAATCTTCGAAAGTTTTTCTTTCTTTATTCCAACACATAACTGCGACGTCAATTGATCCATAACATTTTGCTAAAACAGAAACCGCTTTATGATTTTTGAGCCAGTTTAAAATTTCAGTTTCTTCTTTAGAAGTAGTCGAGGAGAATTTAAAATAGAATCTATATCCCCTATATCCTATTTTAGAATTGTCTACTATGGTTTGAGTTCCGAGTAAGATTTCTTCTTTGATTAAATTGTTTATTCTTCCTATTGTTGACGATTCTCCTAGAGCTATCTTTTTTGCAAGTGCTTTGTTAGTAACTCTTGAATTTAATCCAAGTTCATATAGTATCTTTCTATCTTTTAAATCCACCATGTTATAATAATTGGTAATATATCTTATAAATATTGCGTTTTATTCTATTTTTTAGTCAAACATATTATATACATCCATTATATTACTTTATTGTAGTAACAAAATACAAAAATAAAAATGGAAACAGAAAATCCAACTCAAAACAAAGGAGCGTCAGTAGAGGACGAGAAACCACTACAAATAGAAGGAGGTATAAAAATGACAGAAACACAAGAACAAAGACACATCATTGATGAAATATATGCTATGAATGGTTCAGGAGAATTTCTTCAATATACTGATAGAGAAGATTTAGGTTATAGTGGTAAATCAGATGGTTTAGGACCTTCTTATGTAATCCATGATCTACAGAATAATAGCTTAAGGTTTTCTTTTAGTCAAGATAGATTCCTTGGAATACAAGACATAGATACCTTAAAGAGATTTTTGGGAGAAGATTCTAGTTATGCAGAACCTTTTTCTAGAAGGGAGACTAGAATACTTATGCCACCATTTAGCTATGACTTATGCAATCCCATGGACGATTATATTGCGAGTACTATGAAACCAAGAGAGGTTTCTGAAGTAGTTGATAGAACATTACTGAGATTGAAAGAACAATTTGGAGAAGCCCAATTTCCAGTTTTAGAAACTTACCCGCAAACCCCGCAATCAATCATGTGTGGTGCCTTTAAACTTGGATTTAAAATAGCAAGGCAAGATGGACTTTGGGGAATTATAACTGCTACAGATATAATACCTGAATCTGATGTTGAATGCTTTGGAATAAAAGGCTATAAAAAAGGTAATTTTTTTGATTAATTATAATTTTTTTATTTATTTTTAATTTTCTATTTTAATTTTCTCTAAAATTCTTCTAACATTCTATTAATTTATCCTAAAAAATTTCCCATGAATTTATAAATTATCCTAAAAAATCTGGGCTTAAATTTATAAATTCCTCTTCTAAAATTATATTATGCAAAACAAATTATACACTCAAGAAGAATATGAATTTATCGGAAAAAGTGTTTTCTTTCCAAAGCAAGGAATTTTAGTGGTTGGAGATTTGCATTTAGGTTATGAATTCACAATTAGACAGCCAGGCTCCTATGTTCCGGCAACGCAATTTTCAGAAACAAAAAAAGATTTAGAAGATATTTTTGAAGTTATAAAAAAACGAGGAAACAGACTAAAAAAAGTAATCTTCCTTGGAGATGTAAAGCATTTTTTTTCTTATATGCGAGCTGAAAAAAATTTATTTGAAGAATTATTAATGTTAATCGGGAAACATGTCAAACAAGAAAATATAATTGTAATAAAAGGCAATCACGAAAAACTTGCGAATCTGGCAGACAAAGAATTTGTTGAAATCCACAAAGAAAAAGATTTAGCATTTATCCATGGCGACATTGAAAATAAACAAGCATTTACAAAAGAAATAAAAACAATACTAATGGGGCATCTGCATCCTGCAATAAATTTAAAAGATTCACAAGGAATAAAGTCTGAAAAATACAAAACATTTCTACTAGGAAAATACAAGAAAAAAAATATTATAATATTACCAAGTTTCCTGCCAAGTGTGGAAGGAACTAGCATAAACCAACACTTATCTGATACGCACTGTTTTCTGCCAGCAAAAAAACTGCAAGATTTCAAGGTTTTCATAATTGGAAAAAACAAAACTTACGAATTTGGATTACTAAATAGTTTGATGAAATAACGCCCACGCCAGGTACTAAAAATTCTCCAAGCAGAATTTTGGCAAGGCTTATCCAAGTATGAACTCAACTAATCAAACCTAAAACATCCGAATTCCAAAACGCCCACGCCAGGAATCGAACCTGGGAGCCCCGAAAGGCGTAGCACTCCAAGCTACTGCACTACCACTGTGCGACATGGGCAAACTAATTGCCTATGTAGATTTTTAGGAAAATTAGTGTAAGGAAAACTCGGTTCCTTAACATGTGCGACGCAGGCAACTTCAACTAAATAATCTCATTCATTAAAAACTTTACGAATCACAACAACAATGATTAAAAAGCCACAATAATTTAATTTTCAATGTAAGAGCGTGAAAAATTTTGTCCTAAATGCAAAAATACCGGAATGATTAAAGAGCAAAGCGGACAAATACATACTTGTTGGGATTGTTTAGCATCTGGAAGACTTGATGCTCATTCAAAAAACTTACCAGACACAAATATTAAATTATAAAGGTTAGTTAAAAATATATAATAGAAAATATATTTTAAAAGATATACTTAACTTTTCATCTCTATTTTTATATTAACACTTCTCGGAATCGGAAGTCTCATAACACTATGAAGAATCTTATCATTACTAGGCAAATCAATTATCTTCTTATGAATTCTCATTTCATACCTATCAAAAGTAGCAGTTCCATCTCCACAAGGACTTTTTCTTGTTGTAATTTTAAGTCTTCTAGTTGGCAAAGGTATCGGACCTTTTATATTAACTCCTGATTTCTTCGCTATCTCTTTAATTGTATCAGTTATAATATTTAACTGCTCAATATCTACACTACTTAATTTAATTCTTACTACAGCCATGGAAAAATTAAGAAACACTTCCCTTATAAATCTTACCCTTACAAAATTAAAACCTGAGAAAGAACAAAATCATCTTCCTGTCTAACAGAATATTTAGACAAAATAGCCATATTAACTTCTTTCTCATGAACTGGAATAACCTCGGGCAAAAACAGATTATCAATACTAACAC
>Ga0066639_10005376_pt1 | contig 10772 bp, 10 predicted proteins | sample CryGeyCG2114_010_2_FD_59504 | JGI IMG/M metagenome (GOLD analysis project Ga0066639, IMG submission 59504) | Groundwater microbial communities from aquifer - Crystal Geyser CG10_big_fil_rev_8/21/14_0.10 | ecosystem: Environmental > Aquatic > Deep subsurface > Groundwater | place: USA: Utah... | reverse complement strand
ATCACTATGGCAGAACCGGAACGCGCATAGGCAAATGCGTTTGAACTTTGGTCTCTGGAAACATCTATTGGAATTGGAATTATAATACTTGGAAGTCCAGAAAGTGCCGTTTCAAAAATTCCTCCAGATCCAGCCCTTGATATTACAAGTTGTGCCACTCCATATGACATTCTAAGAGCAAGTGTATTTAAAAGTCCGAACGGATGGTACCTATTTTTATATTGGTAATTTTCCAAAACAACATCAGCTCTTCCTTTTATTTCTTTTATATTATTTTCTCCAACTTGATGAATTATCTGAAATTTAGGTAAAAGCTCTACAAGTGCATCAACAACTGTATTGTTTATTGATTGTGACCCTTGAGATCCGCCTAATATTAAAATTACCGGTACATTTAAATCAAGATTTAGATAATCAGCTGCCCCTTCTTTTTCTGGATGAAGAAGTTCTTTTCGAACTGGGTTGCCTGTGTATGCAACTCTATCGTTTGGAAGGGTTTCTGCAAGTTCTGGGTATGAAATGGCAATACTTTTGGCAAATTTTGCAGACCAAGCATTAGTTTTACCCATTATCGAATCTGATTCGTGTATTACAACAGGAATTTTAAGGATTCTTGCCGCAAGAACTGTCGGAAAACTCGCATATCCTCCTTTACTAAACACAACATCTGGATATATAAAAAAAAGTTTTATGAGCGCCAAAACAGATCCCCATAGGGTTTTTATAAAATCTATATAATTCCAAACAGAAGGATAATTTCTGATTTTTCCGGCACTACTTTTATAATGTTCTATTCCTAATTCAAACAATGACCTCTCATCAAAGGCTTTTGGCCCAAAGAAATATAATTTTGGCAGTAAAAGTTTTTTTTCAGCAACAATCGCATTGATCTCCTGAGCAACAGCGATAATTGGATAAAAATGTCCTCCACTTCCACCACCCGTAAAGACTATTTTCATGCTTTTAAATATTTAGAAATGTTTAGAATTAAACCGACACTCCCTAGAGCAAAAAACATGGCTGTTCCTCCGTGACTTATAAAAAGTAAAGGCAATCCAGTAAGAGGAAAAACACCAAGCATTGAACCCATATTAATGAATGATTGGGATATTATTAGTATAACAATTCCTACAACAAGCAGTCCACTAAAATAGTCTGGCGCCTTGGATGCAATTTTCAGTCCCCTAAAAGAAAAAACTATAAATAACAGTATTAAAATAAGAGCACCCAAAAATCCGAATTCTTCTGCAGCTACTGCGAATATCGAATCCCTTATTGGTTCAGGAAGCTAATTAAATTTTTGTATGCTTTGACCAAAACCCCTTCCAAAAATTCCTCCAGAACCTATTGCGATAAGTGATTGGTTAAGTTGGTAGCCAGATTCTTGAATATCTGTACTTGGATTAAGATAAGTTTCAAGTCGGTCTTTAAGGTAGGGCCTTTGGTATACAAGGGCAGATAATGCAATCGTTGATATTAAAAAAAGAATAATAAGGTCTCTTATTTTACCACCTGCTGTTATGTACATAGCAACACCTGAAGACGCTAAAACAAGTACTGTTCCGGTGTCAGGTTGAAGCAATAAAATAACACTTGGTATCCCAAGAATTAATATAAATGGGATTAATCCGTGTGAGAAATCACCTATACGGTTTCTAGCAGATGATAAATATGTAGCAAAATACATAATAAAGCCAAGTTTTAAAAACTCAGCGGGTTGAAAAGAAAAACCAAAAATATAAATCCACCTTTTTGAACCATTTAATTCAATCCCCAACCCAGGAACAAATACAAGCAATGTCGCTATGATTGAAAAAATAAAAATATATAAAGAAAGAGGCTTCCAAAATCTATATTTAATTTTTGTCATTGTTATCAAAAACAATGTGCCCAATATCATTCCAAAAAAAATTTGGCTAAATGCTACAGAAGAAAAACGAGCTCCTTCCCTAGCTAAAAGACCTAAAGAAGCTGATGTAAAAATAAAAAATCCAAACACGACTAGTATTGCAGTTATTATAAGTAGTGAACGGTTGATAGATTTCATAACACCTCAGATTTTATCCGATTAGTGCAATAATAACTCCAACAATCGCAAATACAACACTAGCAACCCAATATCGCATTGTTACTTTATATCCGGGCCATCCAATGGCTTCAAAATGGTGATGAATCGGAGCTACCTTTAGTATTTTTTTGCCACGATATTTTTTTGAAATGACCTGAATTATGTCAGATAAGACCGTTACAACAAGAATGAATCCAACAATTGGAAGGATCAAGACCCCATTACCATCACCAAGGGAATCTGTCATGAATGCTATAACAGATAGAGCCATAGTAAGCCCCATTATTCCTGTTTCTGTCATATAAAAACGAGCAGGAGGAATGTTAAACCACAAAAAAGCTAAAATCCCACCAGCTATTGTTGCAGATAATGCGGCTATATCTATTTGTTGTTGATAGAAAGCTATTCCTGCATAAGCTATAAATATTGATGCAAATACACCGCCTGAAAGTCCATCAATACCATCTATAACTCCACTTGCGTATATCGCAATTGTTACAAGTATAAAAAATGGTATGAACAGAATTCCAAGATCTAAACTTTCACTAAAAGGAATACTTATTGTACTGATTTCAAGTTTTTCATAAAACCACCAGCCTACAAAAAGTGCTACCCCACCTACAGATAGTAGTCTATACCTCAAAGGCAGACCTCCGGCAAAGTGAGATCCAGCACCTTTTATTACAAGTATGTCATCGATAAGACCAACAATAGCACCAGATATAAGTGCAAAAAAAGGAAGCCACGTTTGACTCCTACTAAGAAAATCAAGTTTATCTAAGATTTCTCCATTAAAGGAGATACTAAAAAGCCAAATACCAATTGTGGTTAATGTAACACTACTCCATATAACAATCCCACCCATTCTTGGTGTGTTCGTATCTTTTTCTTTGTGTAATTCATCAAAAATAGGAGTTTCCCCTCCACCATATCCAACACCTTTACCAGATTTTTTTTTCCAAGCTTTATGTTTATATAAGTAATGTGTAACTATTGGTGTTATTGCAATTCCAATAAAAAAAGCCAGCGCTGCTGGAACTATGACTTTTACAATATCTATTATCACCATACTGCCCCATTGTACCTCGTACATAAAGCTAGGCAAGTTTGTTGATAAATAACTATATATAACTTAAATAGACAATTCTTTAATGCTCGCAGAGACGAGTTTTTCGATGTCGGTAAATCTGCCATCAAAAGATGACCCCAAAACAATGACTATAATTTGATGATTTATACCAGCGTCAAACACTACGACCAAATTACCTCCAGCAAGGTCTGTAAAACCGGTTTTTGATGCAATTAATCCTGGAATATTTCCTATCGCGGAATTTGTATTTACTGCGTTATATACAAATTTATCTTCAGATGTGAATGTAAGAGTATTATAAGCTGTTGCTTCAAGTAATTTTGGATGATTATAAATAATATATTCTACAAGAAAAGACATATCTTTAGCGGACCCATATCCTCCAGCGACAGTAGAGTTTACATCAAGGCCGCTTTCATTAATAAAATAAGATTGATTTAAACCTAAAGTTACAGCTTTTTCGTTCATTTTAGAAATAAACTTTTCATGTGGGTTTTCATCCACATATTTTGAATCGTTTATAAATTTTCCTGCTGTATCAGCAATTGCATGCGCGCCGTCATTTGAAGAAACTAGTAGAGTGTAATCAAGTAAATCTTTAAATTTCCATAATTCTTCAACACGAAATCCATTGTCTCCATCTATTTTTATGGAAGATTCTCCAATTTTTATTATTGTACCTTCTGGTATTAATTCAGACGAAACAAGTGCAGTCATTAATTTTGCAATAGAAGCAAGTGGTAATTGTGAGTTTTCATTTTTTGAAAAAAGTATTTTTTCTTCAGTTAAATCGTATACATATACCGCTTTTGCATCTATAGATATTTGTTCGAAATTACTTATCGGAAATGTGGCTTGAACAGATGTTGCGACAAAATTGTCTTTTTTTATATTAAAAATATCAATGCTTGATATAAAAATACTTATAACCAAAAACCCACCAAGAACTCCTAGCCTAAGAATCATTGAGTTTAATTTTTCATCCTTTATAGTTTCTTTTGTCTGTTCGTTATCATTCGGCATTTTCTTTTTGATTTTCTTTAAACTTATCAATTTCTTCTCTTACCTCTCCATATTCCGGTAACTCATTAATGTTAGATATCCCAAGGAATGATAACAAAAATATTGTTGGTCTGTACAGGAAACTTCGAGAGTCTTTTGGGTTTGGTATCCTTTCTACTAACCCACGAATAAGCAAATTTCTTATTATAAATGTTGAATTAACTCCTCGAATATAATCTATCTCTGCTCTAGTAATAGGAGAACGATACAAAATAATTGATAAAGTCTCAAGTCCTGCTTTACCAAGGTCTTTTGAAAGCTCCTCTTTTCTTAATTCTGATAATGTATTTGAAAAAATTGGTGAAGTCCTTAAAGCAACATATTCTTCATGTTCTATCAACACTATTCCATGATCTGAAAGCGCTGTTTTAAGGTCTAAAATGGCATCTTGTATCTCTTGATTATTTTTATTTAAAGTCATTTCAAGCCATTTTCTTTTGACTGGTTCATTTTTAAAAAATAATATTGATTCAATTTCTTTAGATAAATTATTCATATTTTGGTATTCCTACAGAATTGGTTTCCATTGTTATATCTGAAAAAGTTTTTTCTTGAGCAATTTTGATTATACCCTGCTTTGCTAACTCTAACATTGCCAAGAACCCAACTATTATTTCTATTTTCTCTGAATTTCCAATTTTCGAAAACTCTGAAAAGCTCATTCGAAGATTTTTTGTGATTCTGTTTGTGAGGTCTTCTATTTTTTCTTCGATACTTATAACCTTTTTAACAACAGCTTCAGGCACAAAAACGGTTTTTGGTAACTCTTTAAGGACTCTAACAATAGCCTCTCTAATTCCGTTTATTGAGGCATCTTTTGGTGGAGAAAATACAGGGTCAAAGTTTTTAATTTCCTGTGCTTCAAATAAAATATTTTCCCCAAACATTCTTGAAATATAAATTGAAAGCTCTTTATTTTTTTTAAATAATTTAAGTCTAATCTCAAGACTTTCCATATCACCCTCTTCTTCTTCTGTAAGATCTAGTGTTGGCAGTAGTGATTTCGATTTAATCAACAAAAGTGTTGATGCAATTAATACAAAGTTAGAAGTTAATGAAAGTGGAAATGTTTGTTGTTTTTCAATATGTGCTATGTAGTCATCCGTAACAACCGACAATGAAACATCATTGATTGGAAGTTTTCTTTTTTCTATTAAAGAAAGAAGAAGGTCAAGTGGTCCTTCAAACCCTTCAACCTTTACTTTAAAATCTTCCATTTTTTCTTCTATAATATTCATTAATATTCTTCTGCGAATTTAGTAAGCAATCTAACCGGCTCGCCAGCAGCTCCAACTGACAAGTTGTCACTTGGTATTGTTGTCATTCTTGGAGAGGTATCTAAATGTGCCCATTTACAATCTTTTTTATAATCTCTTGTAAAGTGTTCCAAAAATATACCACCATTGATCGAACCCCCGTATTGAGGATTTCTTGTTGAAAGATTTGCCACATCTGCTATCTGTCCTTTTATATAGACTTCATACTCTTCCCATAAAGGAAGTGGCCACACATAATCTCCAGTTTTTTCTCCAATTTCCATAAGTATCTCTTGTAATTTTTTATCTCTAGTCATTAAAGCCGATGCATGTTGTCCCAAAGCTACAATTGAAGCTCCTGTTAGTGTTGCAATATCAATTACAACTCTTGGATTAAATTTTTTTGCATAAGTAAGAGCATCTGCAATCACTAACCTTCCCTCTGCGTCGGTGTTTATTATCTCTATAGTTTTCCCTGACATTGATTTCAACACATCTCCTGGACGAAAAGCGTTCCCAGAAGTCATATTTTCCACAGAAGGAACAAGTCCTATAACATTTTTCCTTATTTTAAGCTTTGCTATAAGCGCAACAGAAGCTATCACAGCTGCTCCGCCTGACATATCCATATGCATTCCGAGTATCATTTCACTTGGTTTTAGGTTTATGCCACCACTATCAAAAGTTACACCTTTCCCAACAAAAACTATTGGTCGCTCGTCCTTCTTTCCTCCCTTATATTCCATAATTATAAATTTTGGCTCTTCTGTTGAGCCTTTTGATACACCGAGTATCGCACCCATTTTTAGTCGAGTTATTTCTTTTTTACCAAGAATCGAGACTTTTACAGGTATATCTTTAGAAAGTCTTTTTGCGTGATTTGCTAATATTTTAGGAGTCATATCTCCGCCTGGTGTGTTTGAAATAAGACGACATTCATTAACTAATTCACCAATTTTATTTCCTTTTAAAATACCAGAAACTATAGATTTTTGAGATATGTTGGTTATAAAAATTTCTTTTATTTCTCCCCATCCTGTTTTTGGTTTTGTTTTGAAATTAAGAAATTCATATCCAGCCATTTTAATATTTTGCGCAATTATTGAGCCTAATTCATCAAGAGGTAAGTTCGAGATTTTCTTAAATTCATCTATATCTATTGCGATCTTTTCTACGCGATATTGTTTGGTTATGCGTATTATTCTTCTGACTGTTTTTATAAATTTTCTAAGACTGTTTTTATCACCCCTATTTATTTTTATCTCTATTCTGGTAGAGTTGTTTGAATCTTTAATAAACCTAGTTTGATTACCTTCAGTAAGGGATATTCTAACTATTTTTTTGGACAATTTTTCAGCACTTTTTTCTTCCGTAGTTATTTTCATGTATTGTTTATTTATTCAGACAACAAAGCATCGATTCGGTTAAAAAAAGACCCCAATTTTTTTTCGAACTTCTTCTATTTTAGACTTTGATCTTTCTCGTGCTCTACGGCCACCTTTTTCAAGAATTGTTTTTACTTCTTCGTCAGTAATTTTTGACCTTTTCTCCCTCATGGGAGAAATCATTGAATCAAGGTCTTCTATAAGAGCTTCTTTTAAAACTTTATAATTTCCAACATTATTTTTATAAAGTAAATCAATTTCCTTTTTAGGTTTTAAAATTTTATGTATTTCATAAACATTTTTAGGGTACTTTCCGGAAGAGTCTGTAACAATTCCCATGACGGCCCTCGCTATTTCATCTTTTGAGCCAAACAAAGGTATTGTGTTACCATATGACTTGCTCATTTTTTGACCATCTGTTCCTTTTACAATTTCTACTTCTTTTAATATCTTTACTTCAGGTAATGTAAATGTTTTTCCGTAAAGCATGTTGAATTTATCAGCAATATCACGAGTTATTTCTAAATGTTGTTTTTGGTCTTTGCCAACAGGAACAATGTCCGCATCCATAATTAATATATCTGCCGCCATAAGTACAGGGTAATCAAAGGTTCCGACATTTAAATTTTTATTTTTTGCTTTTGCGTCTTTATATGCATGTGCTCTTTGAAGATACGGAACCGTTATCAAACAGTTAAATATCCACGCAAGCTCTGTTGTTTCTGGTATATCACTTTGTTTATATAAAACGGTTTTTAGTGGGTCGATACCAACAGCAATATAATCTTTTACCAAATCAATAGTATTAGACTTTAAAATCGAAGGGTTTTTTTGTAGTCTTTCTGAAGTAAGAGCATGATATTCAGCTACGAAAATAAAACTATCATATCCATTTTGTAAATCTACAAATTGTTTTATTGCGCCAAAGTAATTACCGATATGTGGTCTACCTGTTGGTTTTACCCCAGAAACAAGTATTTTTTTATTCTCCATACCGAAAATAGTACCAGAAAATGAGGATTTTGGAAGCGCTTCGTGTGTTTTATATTGGTATTTTTATAAGTACTGAATATGTATACCTATCTTACCTTTTCGATATTATAAAGAGGCCTATGAGTGGAGCAACCAGCCAAAAAAAGAAATACTGTGATGAAAAAAGATTATCAATCGATGGTCCAAAATTATACAAAGTTGCTATTGGTATCGTGTGATATAAAAAAGAAAAAAATAATACAGAAGATGATGCTGACAGAATTCCAGATTCGATGTATTTCATAATTTTATTCCTGGAGTACTCAAGGAAAATCATTCTGCGCACAATAGAGTATGTTAGAGAAACTATTATCAGAAATAACGATACATGAGAGATTGTTACTTGAGATTCAGAGCTTTTTAATAGTGTTGTGTCTTCAAGGTATGGAAACATAAGAAATATCAAGATTCCAATATATAAAGATATTAACAAAGAAGCACTATTACTTTTTCCATAAACTACACTAAAGAAAAATAGCAGGAAGAAAACAGAAAATATTATAATAATATCTGTCGTTATTGCTCCAGAAAATGTGTTAACAAAATCCATTTATTAAATTTAAATTCCCTCTTCTCTTAAATCTTCTATCGCTTTATTTGATTTTTTGCTTAACTTTTTAGGAATATCAATTAAAATATTTATTAAAAGATCTCCTCTATTATTTGAATTTGGAACACCTCGTCCTTTTACTCTTATTATTTCTCCAAAAGAAATCCCCTTTGGAATATTTACAAGTATATGGTCTCCTTCAAGAGTTTGTATAGAGTATTTTCCGCCCAATATTGCATCTGTTAATTTTATTGATAGATTTGTAATCAAATTATTACCTTCTCTATGAAAACTATCATGACTTAACACATGTATCTTAATATACAAATCTCCTGACTCTCCATCAGGAACAGCCTCTCCCCCACCTGAAAGACGAATCATTTCTGCGTTGTTTATACCAGAAGGAACTCTAATTGTAACCTCTTCTTGTTTGCGTACGACACGATTACCTTTGCAAGTTTTGCATTTAATCTTTGGAATTTCTCCTGTGCCATGACATTCTGAACATTTTTTTACGCTACTAAATGTACCAAAAATTGATGATTTATTTTCGTTTATTTTTCCATTTCCGTTGCATATACTGCATTTTTCTAAAGAAGAACCTTTTTCAGCTCCAGAGCCTTTACAACTATCACATTTAGAAATCTTTGTAATCAAAATTTTCCTTTCAACTCCAAAAATCGCTTCTTTAAAAGAAAGTTCTAGGTCTATAGATATGTCTCGCCCCCTGTGGACTCCTCTATTAAATCCGCTGAAAAAATCTCCAAAAATATCTCCCAAATCCACACCTTCAAATCCTCCACTTTGAAAACCTGAAAAATCAAAACCGCCAAAACCACCATTAAACCCTTGACCATACTGTTTTTCCCCTTGAGAAGATCCAGAAAATACTCGTCCATAAGCGTCGTACTCTGCCTTTTTTTTGTCATTAGAAAGAACACTATAAGCTTCACTTATTTCTTTAAATTTTGCTTCATCTCCACTTTGTTTGTCTGGGTGATATTTATGGGCTAATGTATGAAATGCTTTCTTTATTTCATCCTTCGAAGAATTCTTTGAAACACCCAATATTTTATAGTAGTCATTCTTCATTTGTTTTATTGTACTAGTCTATTTAACAAATACAAGAAATTTAATTTTTAATTACTTATCTTCAGATTTGTTTTTTTCTGAATTTCCAGATTCATCTCCTTCAGTATTTTGTTGGTTGTTTTTAGACATAGACTCTCCAATTTTACCAAGCGCGGATGATAGTTCATCAGAAGCTTTTTTTATAGCATCAGCATCATTTTTATCTTTAATTTCCCTCAAAGTCTTTATTTTATCCTCTATGTCAGTCTTTATAGCCACATCTATTTTATCACCGTATTCTTTTAATGAATTTTCGGCTGTATAAGAAAGTTGTTCTGCTGAATTTCGTATCTCTATCATTTCTTTCTTTTTCTTATCTTCTTCTGAATGACTTTCTGCATCTTTTTTCATTTTTTCAATATCTTCATCGCTAAGACCTGATCCAGCTTCAATTCGTATAGATTGCTCTTTGTTGGATGATTTGTCTTTTGCTGTAACATTAAGAATTCCGTTTGCGTCTATATCAAATGTTACCTCTATTTGTGGCACCCCTCGTGGAGCAGGAGGAACACCTTCCAAAATGAAACGCCCAAGACTTTTATTGTCTGTTGCCATCGCTCTCTCTCCTTGAACAATATGTATTTCAACTGATGTTTGATTATTTGCTGCTGTTGAAAATGTTTGAGATTTCGATGTTGGTATGGTGACATTTCTCTCTATAAGTTTTGTGCTTACACCACCGAGTGTTTCAATTCCTAAAGATAGAGGAATCACATCTAATAGGAGTATGTCTTTAACATCGCCCTGCATTATTCCTGCCTGTATTGCAGCCCCTATTGCAACAACTTCATCTGGATTTATTGATTTATTTGGTTCTTTTCCGAAAAATTCTTTAACTCTAGTCTCTATTGCTGGCATTCTTGTTTGTCCTCCTACTAGAATAACCTCATCAATATCTTTAATGCCAAAAGGTGAAGCCTCAAGAGCTCTTTTTGTTATTTCTATTGACCTATCAATAAATTCTTTTGAAAGTTCTTCTAATGTTGCTCGACTTAATGTAAGTAATAGGTGTTTCGGACCTGAACTATCTGATGTTATGAAAGGAATGTTGATTTCTGACTCCGAAGAGGTAGAGAGCTCCAACTTTGCTTTTTCAGAAGCTTCATCAAGTCTCTGTAATGCCAATGGGTCTTTTGTAATATCGATTCCACTTTCTTTTTTAAACTCTTTTGCCACCCAATCAATAATCTTTTGATCT
>Ga0066639_10005375_pt1 | contig 10772 bp, 7 predicted proteins | sample CryGeyCG2114_010_2_FD_59504 | JGI IMG/M metagenome (GOLD analysis project Ga0066639, IMG submission 59504) | Groundwater microbial communities from aquifer - Crystal Geyser CG10_big_fil_rev_8/21/14_0.10 | ecosystem: Environmental > Aquatic > Deep subsurface > Groundwater | place: USA: Utah... | reverse complement strand
ACACAGTCGCTATACTCAGAGGCTTGAAGCATAAGTACGAAGTTCACCATGGTGTTCGTATCACTGATGCGGCTTTGGTTTCAGCAGCCACATTATCCAATCGTTATATTACTTCACGTTTCTTGCCTGACAAGGCCATTGATCTTGTGGATGAAGCTGCCAGTAAATTAAGAATTGAAATTGGTAGTGTCCCTGCCGAAGTAGACGAAATTAATCGTAAATTAATTCAATTACAAATTGAAAAAGAAGCTCTCAAAAAAGAGAAGGAACCCGGGGCCACTGATCGTTTAAGTGCTTTAGAAAAGCGTATTGGGGACCTACAAGAAAAAGGAGAGACCCTTCGTGCTCAATGGGAAATAGAGAAAGCTGACATTACGGAGTTAAAAAACTATAAAACTCAAATTGAAGAGTTAACCAATGAAATTGAATCCGCAGAGCGCAAGGGCGAGCTAGAACAGGCCGCTGAACTTAAATATGGTAAATTACCTGAGTTGCAAAAAAAGCTGGAGAAATCCAATCAACGACTTGCCGATCGTACGGGCATGCTAAAAGAAGAGGTGGGCTCTGAGGAAATCGCTGAAGTGGTTTCTAAATGGACAGGTGTGCCTGTTAGTAAAATGCTCGAGGCAGAGGCTCAAAAACTTTTAAAGATGGAAGACTTCATAAGACAGCGAGTGGTGGGGCAAGACCATGCCTTATCGCTGGTGGCTGATGCCGTCAGACGCTCACGTGCGGAGATCGCTGATCCCAATAGACCTATCGGAAGTTTTATTTTTCTAGGCCCCACCGGAGTTGGTAAAACAGAAACAGCAAAGGCCTTGGCTGAATTCTTATTTGATACCCAAGAAGCCCTTGTTCGGATTGATATGAGTGAGTATATGGAAAAGCACTCTGTTTCTCGTTTGATAGGAGCTCCTCCGGGCTATGTTGGCTATGAAGAGGGTGGTCAGCTCACAGAGATTGTGCGTCGTCGTCCTTATGCGGTGATTTTGTTGGATGAAGTGGAGAAGGCGCATCCTGATGTTTTCAACGTTTTACTACAGGTTTTGGATGATGGCCGCTTGACTGATGGTCAAGGTCGCATAGTGGATTTTAAGAACACAGTTCTTATTATGACTTCTAATATCGGCTCTCAATTTTTAATTTCTGAAGAGCTCAATGAAGAGCAGAGAGAAAAATCAGTATTGGATGCTTTGAGATCCAGTTTTCGTCCTGAATTTTTGAATCGAGTGGATGAGATAGTACTTTTTCATAAATTGGCCAAAGAGCAGATTAAAGATATTGTGAAAATCCAGGTAGAGCATGCTGTGAAACGTTTAGAAGAGAAAAAAGTCTTTATTCACTTTACAGACGATGTGATTGTTTTTTTATCGGAGGTTGGCTTTGATCCCCTATATGGAGCCCGACCACTGAAGAGAGCTATTCAGAGCTACATTCTTAATCCTTTGGCAAAAAAGCTTATATCCCATGAGTTTATCGCTGGTGATAAAATTGCTTGTCACATGAAGGGTAATGAAGCTGTTTTAGAAAAAGCAAACTAGTGAATCATAATATTTCCAAAGCTGTTTTCCAGAGAAAAGCTTTTACATTTCTTAAATTCTAAACGTAGAATTTTCGGCTGATGAAAAAATTTATCATTCTGCCACTTTTATTACTTAGCTCACTTGCCTTCTCTCAACAAATATTGCCCACAGAAATACCGGCCGATGAATCTGATCTCTTGGGTCAATGTGAAGGCTTTAATACCAAAAAACCTTGGGCCTATTGCCTTTATAAATTTAAGAATAGTCGCAGTAGAGATGTCCTCTACCTATTACATGGGGCTGGTGGAAATGCACAGCAATGGATACACAACTGGAAAACCATTCGCTATCTGTGGCGCCAAAGAAACATGGATGCACCCACGGTAATTTCTGTTAGCTTTGGTCCCTATTGGGCTTTAGCAGAAAAAAACTCTTCCTCATTTTCTGGGCTATTTGGATTTTACACTCAAAGCGTGATGCCCTTTTTGGAGTCAAAACTGCCTTTTCATGTGCGTCGACGTCTCTTATTGGGAGAATCCATGGGAGGCTTCAATGCTTTTCAATTAGTCACCAAAGCGCCTAAATTATTTACGAAATCAGCCATTGTTTGTCCTGCGATTCTCGCAATAGATCAGTTTTCCACAGACCAAGAGGTGAGTGAGTTTATTCAAAGAACTGGGGCAGAATCCTGGCGTGTCTATTGGGCGTTAAGATACTACAAGGCCTTTTACCCTGATCCCACAGATTGGACACAGGCTCAGCCCCAGCAGCTTTTTCATCACCTAAAGGATGCTCCCCCAATTTATTTAAGTTGTGGTCGCCAGGATCAATGGGGTTTTTTTGAGGCCACTCAAAAGATAGGTGAAGCCCTCGTGAAGATGCGCCATGATTCTTATTGGCGCCCTCTTGAAGGTTTGCATTGTGTGAGAAATTACGAAGAAATCGTTAACTTTCTATCCAATTAACAACTTGTTCTAAATTCATCTCAGTTTGATGTCACCAGTGAGCTTTAGAGCCAAGCTTCGTGGCATAGCTTTCGCTTTCTAAAGCCCAGGAAGAACAGCGACTTTAGGGCTAAGGTCCAGTTTTCTATGTGGGATCGCCAAAGGTCTTAAGCCCAAAAGTCTTGTGTCCGAACTGTTCATTAGTCCTAAAAACAGGACGGAGGGCTTAGGAGTGGGAAGGATTCGCTCGGTATTTTTCATTTTAATCTGGTGCTTCAGCCTGCCGCTGAAAGCCGATCTACGAGTGCCTATTGTAGTTTACGATACAGAAGATCGTTGGATCACTTTTGCTGATGCTCAAAAGTTGTATCATGGGCAAGAAGTGAGTCCTTTGCTTCTTGAAACACTATTTCAATCTCAACGCTTCATTCTTATGGCGCCCCCTCAAGAACCTCAAGTGCGTAGCTTATCCCTTGGTCGAGGTTTAGCAACAGAAGCGCTTCCACCTTTAGATCTTACTGAGAGACTGCCGGGAGTTGAGTTCCATTACCAATTATTAGACTCTCATGTGGCTGCTTCACAAACCTTAGCTCAAGGTCCTTTAGCTGTAAAAATGGCACAGCAGGTTTTAGAGCCACAGATTGTGATACGACCTCGTATAGAAACTCTTCTTTATGCTTCTGGCTCAAGAAGCAATCGCATTGTTTACGGATTTTCTCCCGAGCGTCTGAATCCCTTCAATGCGGGACGAAGAGGTTCTCTCGACAATGAATTTACAAAGAATGTAGATCCAGAAAACCCGCAGCAGTGTGGAACTTTGGATCTCTTTCAAAAGCAATTTGAGGCTGAAGGCTTTGGGCCATGGCTTTCTAACTTTGGAGCCGATGCTGACGAAGGCTTTGTTTTTTCACTCCCTATGTTTGGTTTTGGATTTAAACGAAAAGCTTTTGAAACAAAATCACAAGTGGTGTTTGACGTAGAGTATCCTAGTCTTAGGATCACAAAAACCTATCGTTATGAACTCAAAGGAAAAGGCTTAAATATTTTTCTCGCTGGTCAGTACGCAGGTTATACAGCCTCTGTAGAAATTCAAAAGAGAAAAACTTTAAGACAAGTATTGGTTCAACTTTTACCAGAGATCACTCAGCAGCTAGAAAAAGATATCCCCTCTAACGTGTGGCAGTCCAAGTTATTAAAAGTTCAAAATCAATGGGTTATTCCAGGTGGAGAGTATGTTGGATTACAAGTGAATGATGAATTCATCTCTCCCTATGGCTCGAAATATAAAATTTTAAAACTTTTAAGCAGTTATGCGGTGGTTGAGCCTAGCTCGGATAATCGTTTTCAACCTTTCGATGGTGAGGTTGTCAAACTTTTCGGTGCCAACTTTGATGCTGAGGACTCGCAAAGCCTAGCCATGTCGACAGATGCTGTTAGTGAAAACCTTGGTGTTGTGAATTTAGGAGATGTGCTTCCTAAGCCACCATCGAATCTACCATCTTCTTGTAAGATCAAAAAAATGGGCCGTTGGGAAAGACTTCTGCAGGGCCTTTTATATATCTATGGTTTGATTCGCTATCACACAGTTTTTGATCAGGATTTTGATAGTTTTCCAGTGAGAGATAATACACAGAAGGTAGCTCTCGTGGGTACAGGTGTTTCTCCTAAAGAGTCAGCGTTAAAACCGTATTTAGATGGAGCTGGGTTTGACTTTATTTCTTGGGACAAGCGACCTTCTGATGATAATGGCGCAGGCACTGTTGCCGCAAAATACTTACTACAGTCTTTAAAGCATAAGAATGATCTTTCTATAGTTCCTGTGAAAGTGGTGGGTGCCCACGGAGAAACCCACTCCTCAGCTATCTATGAGGGTTTTCAGTACATTGCTCAGAGAGAAGATATAAAAACAGTGTTAGTTTTATTTTCTCCAGCCATTGACAGCCAAGCTTACCGACAAGGTATCGAGCTGTTAGTGAAGGCTGGAAAACATATCATTGTTCCTAAGGGTACGGGTATTTTGGGAACCATTGAATCGGAAACACCAACAAAAGAATATAAAGATCGTGTTCTCGGTGGAGTCACAGCTCGGCTGGATGCCATTGGAATGGCGGTTCTTAAAAAAGGCATCGAAATATTAAATCAATAAGATTTAAAAGGGGGCGACATGAAGGGTTTTAATTTTATAAAAACAGCGGGGCTTGGCTGTTTGGCTATGAGTCTCATGGCTAATCAAAGTTGTGAACAGGCAACGAACAATCGGGTTCTGAAGTACAGATCAGAGCCAGGGCTAGTGCAGTCTCAAGACTTTACAGCTCCAGGTGGTGGGCTGATTAATTTGTCTAAATCTCTCACTGAGCAAATTAAGCAGGTGATTGCAACGAGTCAGTATTTTTATATTTCCACAACAGCATCTAGTAATTCTTTGGCCTCTGCCATAGATGAGGTGCCCGTCTGTGTAAGAGATGTGCCTCAAGTGAGTTTGTCAGGCGATGTTACTCATTTTGAGTTTGCAGGTAGTTTTGAAGGAAAGTTTGGATACACTCCCGATGGTGATCTTAGCGGTACTTCTGTTACTGCAAAAGTCAAAGTGGATGTGGCTCAAATGGGACTTGTTTTAAGTGCCACAGATCCACTCACTCGGCAGTATTTAGGTGTCTCCTCGTCAACGGCTAATGAAACTAAAACCAGCGTTGGCGCCGAAATCAACTTTGACAACTTTAAAATCGATCCAAACTTCTACTTCTCTACTCCTTTACAAGCGGTGGGTGCAAAGGCTCTTGGTAAAGCCATGGATCGCCTATACTCCCAGCTATCTCAAACGCCTTGGGAGGCCCAAGTACTTCGCGATGAAGATCGTTTTATTATTATCAATGCTGGAGCTCGCGCTGGCCTCAAGGCAGGCGACATTTTAACTGTACATAACCAAGTGTACCGTTGGGAAAATGATTTGGATCCTTGTAACAGCCGTTTGCTATTTAAGGCAGATCAGCGAGATGTGCCCACTGCTGTTATTAAGCTAAAAACTGTCACTGATTTTTACTCTATCAGTGAGATTGATCCTGAGCGCCCTACTTTTGAGGCCGCCCGCACGGGTGCCGTTGTGCGCTTAAAGGAATATGCTCCAGCGCCGCAACCAACTCAGCAAGGTGCTCAGACTTTATCTCAAAAATAAATTCATAAACAAATCAGGGGCTTTTAAGCCCCTTTTCCTATAAAACGACGCTTGACGTCAACACTGGCGGAAGCTTATAAGCTTAGCCATATGTTTTCAGGAATTGTTGAAGCTCAGGCTCCCATATTAAATATCACCCAATCCGAATTCACCACTCGCTTTTCTATTTCTCGTCCCTTTATCTTTGATGACATATCTGTTGGCGATAGTGTGTGTGTGGATGGCACTTGTTTAACTGTTGAGGAAGTCTCCGATGCAGAGATTTGTTTTTGCCTAGGGCCTGAAACCTTGAGGCTAACAGCTTGGGGGCATTCAAGTCTTCAAGCCGGTAAACTTGTGAATTTGGAAAGATCCCTTAAACTAAACTCTCGAGTCCATGGTCATTTTGTTACTGGTCATGTGGATGGTGTCGTGGAAATTGTGGATATTGAAAGAGCCGGTGATGCTCGTTGGTTGAGTCTTCGGATTCCAAGTCATTTAAAAACCTATTTATGGACTAAAGGGAGCCTGTGTTTAGGTGGTGTCAGCTTAACCATTAATGATGTGGATAAAAATATTATCAGCGTGTGTTTGATTCCTGAAACACTCCGTAAAACAAACTTTGCTTCTCTTCAGGTGGGTTCAAAACTCAATATTGAAGTGGATAGTATGGCTCGTGCGTGGGTTCATCTCCAAAAGCATTCTCCGAAGGGGGTGGACCTTGCATACGATTCCTGAGGCCATTGAAGAATTAAGAAAAGGTCGGATGGTCATTCTTGTAGATGATGAAGACCGTGAAAACGAAGGCGACCTTGTTATTGGGGCAGACTACATCACCCCAGAGTCCATTAACTTTATGTCTCACGAAGCTCGAGGCCTGATTTGTTTGAGCCTTCCTCAGGAGCAAGTTAAGCGTTTGAATTTACCTTTAATGGTTAGAGAAGAGCTTAACTTCTCTCCAAACCGCACTGCTTTCACGGTGAGCATCGAGGCGGCTAAGGGAGTCAGTACGGGAATCTCTGCGGCTGACCGTGCACATACTATCAAGGTGGCTTCGCGCTCCGATGTGACTCCTGCTGATATTATCACCCCAGGGCATGTTTTTCCTATTCGAGCTCAAGATGGTGGTGTTCTAAAGCGTGCAGGACATACCGAGGGCAGTTTAGATTTGGTAAAAATGGCCGGTCTAAGCCCTGCAGCTGTGATTTGTGAAATTATGAATCCTGATGGCACGATGGCTCGCTTACCACAGTTAAAAGAATTTTCAGAAAAGCACAGCATAAAGATAATCAGCATCGTGGATTTGATCAAATATCGTATTCAAACTGAAAGCTTAGTATCGGAAGTCGCCACAGCAGAACTTCCTAATCAATTTGGATCTGGATTCCAGGTTCGTATTTTCCGTAACTTATTGGATGATTCAGAACATTTAGTTTTACAAAAAGGCCCTATAGACCCTGAGACTCCTCTTTTGGTCAGAGTTCACTCCGAGTGCATGACTGGTGATGTTTTTGGAAGCTTAAGATGCGACTGTGGTCCTCAGTTGCATGCAGCTGTCAGAAAAATAGACCAAGAGGGTAGCGGCATTGTGCTTTATCTAAGGCAAGAGGGGAGAGGTATTGGTTTGGCTAACAAAATTCGTGCTTACGCTCTTCAAGATAAGGGATTAGACACTGTTGAAGCCAATCTCCACCTTGGTTTTCCTCCTGATATGAGGGATTACGGAATTGGGGCTCAAATTTTAAGATCCCTAGGTGTTAAAAAGTTGAAACTCATGACAAATAACCCACAAAAGCGTGTGGGCCTCAAAGGGTATGGTCTAGAAGTTGTAGATAGAATTCCACTTGAGGAAGGACGCAACGCCGAAAATGAAAAATACTTGGTGGCTAAGAAAAAGAAGCTTGGCCATCTCCTTGGCCTAGAAGTAGATATTTAAGTACACATGAATCAATCAGTACAAAACTTAAAAATTGGTATTGTGGTGGCCCGCTTTAACGAAGAGGTTACTAGTCTTCTACAAGAGGGGGCGCTGGAGGCTCTTAAAACGGCAGGCCTTGCTTCTCAGCAAGTGCATTTGGTAAAAGTACCTGGTGCTTTTGAAATTCCAGTAACTACAAAAGCTTTGTTGGAAGCTGGTTGTGATGGTGTGGTTGCTCTGGGAGCTGTGATCCGTGGTGATACCACTCACTATGATTATGTTTGCCAAGCTGTAGAGCGCGGTTGTTCTCAGCTAGCATTAGAATACTCTAAGCCAGTGGGCTTTGGAGTATTGACCACTGAGAATGAAGAACAGGCCCTTGCTAGAGCTGGAGGCTCTATGGGAAATAAAGGCTTTGAAGCGGCACAAGTCACTTTAGAAATGATTCATACGCTTAAAAGTATTGGAAGAGATCTCAAAACAAAGGATTGCTAAGAATGGTTCCTCAGAAATTCGAGGACAGAGAGAAAGCTTCTCACCAAGAGTTTAAAAAGAGAAAACGTGAATTAGCTTTAGTCGTTGTTCTATCTATCGTTTTCTTAGTGCTCACATGGGTTGGCTACTTCATGACCTCCGTGAGTCAGAAACTGCCCTTTATTCACTCTATTTTCTTTTTTGGCCTAGTAAATTTAAATATTGCTCTTTTGCTGTTTCTTCTTTTTCTCATTTTTAGAAATGTAGTGAAAATATTTGTTGAACGACAAGGGCGAGTGATCGGGAGCTCCCTCAAAGCAAAGCTTGTGGCAGCATTTGTAGCTTTCAGTTTTGTGCCCACAGTTCTCATGTTTTTAATTTCAGTATTTTATATTAATTCCAGTTTTGATAAATGGTTTAGTGTCAAAGTTGCTGCCGTACTTAAAGACTCTTTAGAGGTCACAAATGCGTATTACACAACGGCTAAGCGTAAAAACTATCACTTCGCTCATCAAGTCGCTCAGAGAATCCAAAGCACAGATCCCCGGCAGCTAAAGAAAGACCTTTCGCAACTTATTGAAAACTATAGATTGGATGCTGTGGAATACTACCCCAGCTTGTTTGGTGAGCGGACCTTTGCTTTATCTAAAGAAGAATCTATTCCTGATATTCCTCGTTTAAGTTTGGAGTTTTTGCAAAAAGGAATCACTCAAAAATCGGAAGCTTCTTTGATACATCATTTTGGTGAGGGCAATTTGGTACGTGTGATTGTTCCCATCGAAAGTGGGCGTCGAAAAGGTGGCGCCGTTGTGGTGTCTTCTTTTGTACCTATGTCATTAATTTCTAAGATGGATGACATTGCTGCTGCCTATGAAGACTTTAGAGATATTAACCCCTTAGAATATCCCATTAAGTCTATTTACCTGATTATTTTATTTTTGATGACCTTGGTGATTCTATTTGCAGCCACTTGGTTTGGCTTTCACTTGGCAAAACAATTATCAACCCCATTGGAGCTTTTAGGATTAGCAGCCAAAGAGGTTGCAAAAGGTAACTACGAACCAGTGGGAATTAGTTCTGGTAGTCAAGAAATCAGTCAGCTAGTGAATAGTTTTAACCAGATGACGGTGACTTTAGACACTTCACAAAAACAGGTCAAAAAAGTAAATGCAGACTTGAAGTCCACCTTGGATCGTTTAGATGAGCATACTCGTTATATTGAAGTGGTTTTAAGCTATATCACTACAGGTGTGATTTCTACAGATTCCATGGGCAATATTACAACCATGAATAACCATGCCGAGCATTTACTAAAAATTAATGCTGATAACTACATTGGAAAGCACTACTCTGCACTTTTAAAACCTGAGCACACTAAAGTTGTAGAAGATATCTTGCGTAGTCTCAAAGAGCGTCGTGTGTCTAGTGTGAAGCAAGAAGTAAAGTTGCATGTAGCCGGACACCCTGTGCTGTTGCAGGTAACACTATCGCTCCTTCGCGATGAGCAAAGCCATGATTTGGGTCTAGTTTTTGTATTTGATGACTTAACAATGCTGATGAATGCCCAGAGGGCAGCTGCATGGCGAGAGGTGGCTCGTCGTATTGCTCATGAGATTAAAAATCCTCTCACGCCCATTCGCCTTTCAGCTCAGAGGCTCGAAAAGAAGTTTGGCGGAATTATTAAAGACCCTGCTTTTTCTACCTGCACAGAAACTATTATCAAACAGGTGGATGAGCTTAAAAATCTCGTTAATGAATTTAGTAATTTTGCTCGAATGCCTCAAGCAAATCCAACGATGGGTTCTCTGAATCAAATAATTGCTGAGGCTCTTGTTTTGTATCAGACGGGGCATAAAGATATTCATTTCAATATCGAGTATGATTCTCATTTGCCAAAATTTGAATTTGATCATGAGCAAATCAAAAGAGTCGTAGCTAATTTAATAGACAATGCCGTGGCTGCTTTAGAGGGCACCGCCAATGGTGTCGTCGTCGTGCGAACCTCTTATAATGCAGAGTTGAAGATTGTTCAGTTGGCCATTGAGGATAATGGTTCTGGTATCTCTGATGAGGATAGGGCCCGCATCTTTGAGCCTTATTTTAGTACTAAGAAGCACGGAACCGGTTTGGGGCTATCTATTGTAAAAAGAATAGTTGAAGACCATAATGGCTTTATTAGAATGAGCTCTGCATTGCAGAGTGGAACTAAAATGATTGTGGAATTACCCGTGCTTAGTCAGTCTGATCAAAAGGTAGAAAACAAGGGGAATATAAGCTCATGAGTTCACAGATAACTATCCTTATTGTTGATGATGAAGCTCCCATACGAGAGGTTCTGAAGGCTTCTTTACAGGACGAAGGTTATCATGTGGTAACAGCTTCTCACGGCGAAGAGGCAGTGGTGATGATTAAAGATCTACTACCACAGGTTGTATTGCTAGATATTTGGATGCCAGGTCGCATTGACGGTATTGAGGTCCTAAAGCAAACAAAACCATATGTGCCTCAAACTGAGTTTGTGGTGATGTCGGGCCATGGAAATATTGAAACTGCTGTTCGAGCCACCAAGTTAGGTGCTTGGGACTTTGTGGAAAAGCCTCTTTCTATGGAGAAGATATTTATTCTCATTACAAATATCTTGCTCTATCAGTCTGAAAAACAAGAAAAAGCATCCCTTCTACATAGACTTCGAAAAAACATTGCCATCATTGGTGAGGATCCTGCGCTGGTGCAAATTAAGTCTTCAATCGCGCGAATAGCGC
>Ga0066639_10005372_pt1 | contig 10777 bp, 11 predicted proteins | sample CryGeyCG2114_010_2_FD_59504 | JGI IMG/M metagenome (GOLD analysis project Ga0066639, IMG submission 59504) | Groundwater microbial communities from aquifer - Crystal Geyser CG10_big_fil_rev_8/21/14_0.10 | ecosystem: Environmental > Aquatic > Deep subsurface > Groundwater | place: USA: Utah... | reverse complement strand
TTAGCAAAACAATTAAGTAATTAATAATATGTCTTACGATCATTTAGTAAAAAGTTTGCAGAAGCAACTAGAAGACTGGCAGTCAGATGTCAAAGAAGAGACAGTCGGAGAGGTTATTGAAGTTGGTGATGGTATTGCCAAAGTTTCAGGACTTTCAGACGTTATGTCTTCAGAGATGCTTGAATTTGAAACCAAGGCCGGAGATAAAGTCTATGGTGTAGTTTTGAATTTAGAAGAATTTGCCGTTGGAGCTACTATCTTGGGTGAATATGGAGCCTTGAAAGAAGGAGATAAAGTAAAAAGAACCAAACGTATTTTAGAAGTACCAGTTGGTGAAGCTGTAGTTGGACGTGTGGTCAACCCACTAGGTCAACCTATTGATGGTAAAGGTGATATAAAATCCAATCAGTTTTATCCAGTGGAGAAGATTGCGCCTGGCGTTATTACTCGTCAATCAGTATTTCAACCACTAGAGACTGGTATCAAAGTTATTGATGCTATTATTCCTATTGGTAAAGGACAACGTGAGCTTATCATTGGTGATCGTCAGACTGGTAAGACAGCTTTGGCCGTTGATGCTATTATCAACCAAGCAGGCAAAGATGTAATATGTATCTACGTTGCTATTGGTCAAAAAGAATCAAAGATAGCTAGAATTGTAGCCAAGCTAGAAGAAACAGGAGCCATGGATTACACTACGGTAGTGGTGGCTGGTGCTTCTGAATCAGCTGCCCTATCATATATTGCTCCTTATGCTGGATGTGCTATGGGGGAATATTTTATGGATAAAGGTAAAGATGTGTTAGTTATCTATGATGACCTGTCCAAACACGCTGTGGCTTATCGTCAGATTTCTTTACTTTTGAAACGCCCACCTGGACGTGAAGCTTATCCAGGGGATGTTTTTTATGTTCATTCTAGATTACTAGAGCGAGCTGCTAAGATGAGCGACGAGATGGGCGGAGGATCACTAACAGCCTTACCAATTATCGAGACTCAAGCTGGTGATATCTCAGCTTATATTCCAACCAATGTTATTTCTATTACTGATGGGCAAATTTTCTTAGAGACTGATTTGTTTTACAAAGGCATAAGACCAGCACTATCAACTGGACTATCAGTATCTCGTGTGGGATCTGCTGCTCAGAAAAAAGCTATGAAGAAAGTAGCTGGTAAATTGAAATTAAGTCTAGCTCAATATAGAGAGATGGAAGCTTTTGCTCAGTTTGGCAGTGATTTGGACGATGCTACCAAGCAATTGCTTGATCGTGGAGCTCGTGTGACTGAGATTTTAAAACAAGGTCAATTTAATCCACTCGCACAAAGTAAGCAGATATCTATTATTTATGCAGCTGCCAATGGCCACTTGGACAAAGTGCCAGTAGCTAATCTAGCTGCTTTTGAACAAAAGTTATTTACCAAGATGGATTCTGAAGGCAAGAGTGTCTTGGATAATATTGATAAGACGGGTGAACTTTCTGAATCAGACGAAGAAAAATTGAAAAATATTATAGATGAGTTAGTGGAGATGGAACCCACCTCCGCTGAAGCTACAGAGGACAGGGAAAAAGTCGTTGAAGATAAAGAATAAGTTTAGTATATAAATATATGCCTCAGGCCAGTAGAGATATACAAAGAAGAATAAAATCGGTTAAAAATACCAAAAAAATTACCAAAGCTATGGAATTGGTATCAGCCGCTAAGATGAGAAAAGCAGTATCAAAAGTACTAGCTACTCGTTCTTATTCTGATTTGGCTTGGGATACAGTACTTCATTTAGTAAAAAAAGTTGATACTGATAAGCATTTGTTTTTTAGAGAACCACAGGCAGTAAAAAAAGTAGCCGTATTATTAGTTAGCACTAACCGTGGTTTGTGTGGTAGTTTTAATACTCAGTTGGTCAACAAAGTGATAGAGTCTATTAAGACTCATCATCCGGAGGTAACCAAAACAGATGTTATTACTTGCGGCAGCAAAGGTAGAGATGAAATCAGAAGATACAAGATAAATTTGGTAGCTGATTTTCACAAAGAAGATATTACAGCTTCCTCAGAAGATATTAGACCTATCTCTCATATGATTACCAAAGATTTTACTAATGGTAAATATGACAAAATTTTTGTAGCCTATACTGATTTTATGTCATCTCTCAAGCAAGTACCACATGTCAAGCAATTGTTGCCAATAGTACCAGAGATAGATGAAAGGCTTGGTCATATCAATCATGAAAAGGGCAAGGTAGAAAAAATAAATGTTGATAGTTTTGCGGAGTTTATTTTTGAGCCTGATATGAGAAATGTTTTAGATGCTTTTTTACCAAGATTGGTAGAAATACAAATTTATCAGTCAGTGCTTGAGTCAGAAGCTTCAGAACATAGTGCTCGTATGTTTGCTATGCGCAATGCTACTGACGCTGCTGGTGAGATGATTGATGAGTTGACTTTGGCTTATAACCAAGCTCGTCAGGCAGGTATCACAGCTGAGATTGCTGAGATTGCTGCTGGGTCTGCCGCTTTAGAATAAATTTAATAATAAAATAATAATATTTACCCCGTTAGAAATTTACAATTGCGGGGGGTGCAAAGATTAATATAAGAAATATATGAGTAAAAATGAAATTTCTAATGGGGTGGAAAACATTGGAATAGTAAAACAAATTATCGGACCAGTTGTTGATGTCCATTTTGCCAAAAATCTACCGGAGATAAATAATGCTTTGGAAGTAAAATTAGGTGAAGGAGTGTTGGTGTTGGAAGTGCAAAAACACATGGGTGACAATATGGTGCGTACTGTAGCCATGGGTACTACTGATGGCCTGGCTAGAGGAGTAGAAGTAGTTGATACCGGGGATTCTATTTCTGTACCAGTAGGTAAAGAAACCTTAGGTCGTATGTTTGGCGTATTGGGACAAGTTATTGATGGTAAAGAAGAAATAAAAGCTAGTACTAAATTACCAATTCATAGATCAGCCCCTACTTTTACAGAGCAATCTACTCAGACAGAGGTTTTTGAGACAGGTATTAAAGTCATTGACCTTATCTGTCCATTTACCAAAGGTGGTAAAGTGGGTCTATTTGGTGGAGCTGGTGTAGGCAAAACAGTAGTCATTCAAGAACTTATCAGAAATATTGCTGCTGAGCATGATGGTCTTTCAGTATTTGCTGGTGTGGGTGAACGTACTCGTGAGGGTAATGATCTCTATCATGAAATGAAAGAATCTGGAGTATTAAAAAATACAACACTAGTATTTGGTCAAATGAATGAACCACCTGGAGCTCGTCAAAGAGTAGCTTTGACCGCTCTTACTATGGCCGAGCATTTTCGTGATAGTGAAGGTAAGGATGTACTACTTTTCGTAGATAATATTTTCCGTTTTACTCAAGCTGGATCAGAAGTGTCTGCTCTACTCGGTCGTATGCCTTCAGCGGTGGGTTATCAGCCAACTCTAGCTACTGAGATGGGTGAATTGCAAGAGCGTATTACTTCTACCAAGAAAGGTTCTATTACTTCTGTACAAGCAGTTTATGTACCAGCTGATGACTTGACTGACCCAGCCCCAGCTACGACTTTTGGTCATTTGGATGCCACAGTAGTACTTTCTCGTGCTTTAGCTGAGTTAGCAATTTATCCAGCTGTAGATCCACTAGATTCCAATTCTGTAATTTTGGATCCGGAGATAGTGGGCCAAGAACATTATGATGTAGCTCGTCAGGTACAACAAGTATTACAACGTTACAAAGACTTGCAAGATATTATCGCTATCTTGGGTATGGATGAATTGTCAGAAGAGGACAAGTTGACAGTTGGACGTGCTCGTAAGATTCAAAGATTTTTGTCACAACCTTTCTTTGTGGCGGAGACATTTACGGGGACACCTGGACAATATGTACCACTCAAAGAAACTGTCAGAGGTTTTAAAGAAATATTAGAAGGTAAGCACGATGATAAGTCAGAACAGGCCTTTTATATGAAAGGCACAATTGACGAAGTCAAATAATTAATTTCCCGTCATCCCGCACTTGATGCGGGATCCCACTAAATTTGTGGTGGAGATTCTGAAACAAGTTCAGAATGACAATAAAATTATGAAACAAATTAAATTAAAAATAGTAACTCCAGAGAAGATACTTTTTGAGAATACAGTATCTCAGGTTTCTATTTCTACAACAATGGGAGAAATTACTGTTTTACCAAATCATATTCCATTGGTTTCTGAATTATCTCCAGGCGAGGTAGTCATCAAGAGCTCCAAAGGCGAAGAGGGTCTTATGGCTATTTCAGGGGGCTTTGTAGAAGTATTACCTGATCAGGTAGTTATTTTGGCTGATACTGCCGAGCGAGCTGAAGATATTGATGAGGCGCGGGCCGAACAAGCTCGTCAGCAAGCTGAAGAAGTACTCAAGACCAAAGTAGCAGATTCAGAAGCCTTTGCTATGTTTACAGCTAAGATAGAAAAAGAAATGGCTCGTCTTAAGGTAGCTAGAAAATATAAGACCAGAGGAGTAAGAATAGGACGTAATAATTAGGAGAAAATAACATAAATATATGGATAATTTTACAGTACCAAATGATAATTTAGATAAACACGAGTGCCCATTGGCAGTTATCAAGTGTGTTGATTTTAGATTTCGTTCTTCAGATCAAGAATTTGTAGAAAGAGGATTGGGATTTAGTGACTTTGATATTTATGCTTGGCCTGGCGCAGCTAAAGATGTACTCAAGAATAATGGTTTTAAAACATCTTTTATTGAGTATATAGTAGCTGTGTCTCGTGGTTTACATAAAGTCAAAAAATTATTATTGCTGTGGCATTGGGATTGTGGCGGATATGGAGGATCAAAAGCTTTTTCTTCAGTAGAAGAGGAGGAGTCCTTGCAGAGGAAGCACCTCGTGCGGGCTCGTGATTTCATCAGGGATCATTTTCCTCTCTTGGTGCAGGATATCCTGCGCTACGGCAACCCGTCTCCCACGGAGCGGGACAACCTGATACGGGTCATGGGGAATGGTCTGCTGATCAGTGGCTACGTCATCAAGCCGAAGGATATGGATAATCCTTCGGAGGATACCGAGGGCGGCTGGTTTGCAGAGCTTGTCTTCTAGGGGCATCATACCCCGAGAGACTGGAGGGGCCTATGTCATTGATGTGGGCCCCTCTTCTTTTTGTCTAAATATATCTACTCTTGACAACGTTTTATATATATGTTATAGTGCTATATTCGGTCCGATGAGCGGACCGATGTACGGGGCTCTTGCCCCACAACCTAAGGAGGTCGGCCTATGCGCCGTTTCGTTGCCTTCATGGTGCTCCTGGTGATCGGAGCGTTCCTCAACGCCCCGCCCGCTGGCGCCAACAGTGACTTCTGTTTCATGAACAACGTCTCCTCCAACACCGCCCTGGACGCGGCCTGCGGCGTGGGCGCCAGCATGCAGACCATGTACATCGACACCGGTCCGGGCATCGCCGCCGCCAACGCCATCATCGACTTCGACGTCATCAGTACCATCAACCGCCTGCGGGCCGGGAAGGACGCCGCCGACGTCGGGGTTCATCCGGGCGACCGCTACGCGGTCGAGATGAACTACCAGTACATGATTTCCGGTACGACGGCCAACGACCGCACCACTTCCGGCGCGGCCAGCCACTTCGACCACGGCACCATCATGCGGTGCTAAGTACTATCAGGCCGACGGCCTGACTGTGCTCCGGGGACTCTTTCGAGGGTCCCCGGTTTTCTTTTTGCCAAAATTGATAATTTTAGATAGAATTAGCTATATGGCAATTGATTTATCATACCTCAATAAAGACCAAAAGCAGGCGGTCACCCACGACCAGGGGCCAGCTATTTTGATAGCCGGAGCAGGCACTGGTAAGACTACTGTCATTACTCAGCGTATTGCCTATTTGATAGAACAAAAAAAGGCTAAAACCGACGAAATATTAGCTTTGACTTTTACTGAAAAGGCAGCTGGTGAGATGGCCGAAAGAGTAGATAAACTCTTGCCACTTGGTTATAGTGATTTATGGATTCAGACTTTTCACGCTTTTGCTGAAAAAATTCTCAAAGACTATGCTCTGGAGATTGGTTTGTCCAATGATTTTAAGTTGCTGGACTCTACAGCTGCTTGGATGTTGGTCAGGGAAAACTTAGATAAGTTTGATCTGGATTATTATTCACCACTAGGCAGTCCGACTAGATTTATCCATGCCCTGTTGTCACATTTTTCTAGACTCAAAGATGAAGTAATTTATCCAGAAGAGTATTTGGAATATGCCCAAGGGCTTCACCTTGATACCGACCAAGCTGGTGATAGGGAAGAAGCAGCTATGGAAGTAGCTAGGGTCAGAGAAGTAGCTAATGCTTATCATATATATCAGCAGCTACTTTTAGACAACAACGCTCTTGATTTTGGAGATCTGATAAATTATACTTTAGAGCTTTTTAAAAAACGACCTCAAGTACTCAAAAAATTTAGAAAACAATTTAAATATATTTTGGTTGATGAGTTTCAAGATACCAATTGGGCTCAATATGAACTGATAAAAATATTAGCGGCTCCTAATAATAATTTGATGGTAGTAGGTGATGATGACCAAGCTATTTACAAATTCCGTGGAGCAGCAGTAGCCAATATTTTGAATTTCAAAAAAGATTATGGAGCCAAAAAATCATCTACTAAAAAATCTACCACTAGCCCAAAGTTGACGGAGATTTTTCTAAATGATAATTATCGCTCGGGGCAAAAAATATTGGATACTGCTTACAATTTTATACAGCAAAATGATCCTGATAGATTGGAATATCAATATAAGAAAAAGCCTGCCCGCCAAGCCGGTATAGCAGGCGGGAAAACTCCTCTCAATAAAAAATTAAAAAGTCATATAGATAGTCCAGGGGCAGTAGACGTTATTTCTTTTATAGACAAGAATGCGGAGATAGATGGTATCTTGGCCAAAATAGTAGATCTCAAGAAAAAAGATAAAACAATCAATTGGTCTGATTTTGCTATATTGGTTCGGGCCAATGATCAAGCTCAAGGTTTTGTATCTATGATGAGAAAACTTGGTATTCCTCATCAGTTTATGGCTTCCCGTGGTCTTTATGCCCAAGACATAGTCCAAGATATAGTAGCTTATCTCCAGTTGTTGGATAATTATCATGAGTCATCAGCTTTGTTTAGGATATTGTCTTTGCCAGTAGTAGGCATTGGCATAGAGAGTATTATCAATCTCAATCACTTGGCCAGAAAAAAAGCCTGGAGTCTTTATTATGCTGCCAAAAATAACAAACAGGAACTCAATTTACCTTTAGCTGATCAAAGATCAATAGACAAAGTTATCTCTGACATACAAAGACATACAGACCTATCAAAAACACAGCCAGTCTCCCAAGTAGTTTATAGTTGGTTAGAAGATAGTGGCTATCTCAATATGTTGACTCTAGAGCAAAATCAGTACAATAAAGATCAACTACATTTTCTCAATCAGTTTTATAGAAAGATAAGGTCTTGGGAAGAGGAATCTATAGAGGACAGCTCGGTTCATAAATTTTTGGAGACTTTGGATATAGAAATGCAGTCTGGAGAAATGGGTGCTCTGCAGTTTGATGCTGAAGCAGGACCAGATGTAGTCAAAGTAATGACTGTCCATGGAGCAAAAGGTTTGGAATTTAAATATGTCTTTATTACCAATCTTGTTCACCTTAGATTCCCATCTATAGAGCGTCGAGATCCTATAGAGGTGCCAGAACAGTTTATAAAAGAAGATTTACCAAGTGGTGATGCGCACCTTCAGGAAGAGAGAAGACTTTTTTATGTGGCTTTAACTCGCGCCAAGGAACAAGTTTATCTGACCTGGGCCAAAAATTATGGAGGCACTACCAACAAAAAACCATCTCGTTTTATCGACGAAATAGCTATTTTGAGCCAAGAAATAACTACTCCTATCAAAGAGCCAAACAAAATAGACTCCAAGCAGGCCAAGTCAAATTATCCAATACCAAAAGTATTTTCTTTTTCACAGCTGCGAGCTTATGAGTCTTGTCCTTGGCAGTATTTTTATACTTTTATAGCCAAGATTCCTACCAAAGGTAGTGCACATTTTAGTTTTGGTAAAACTATGCACTCTACTTTGCAGAAATTTTATCAGCTTATTATCAACAATTCAGAATTGGGTCAAGGTGATTTGTTTTCTAAAGATAAAAAGATAAAGTTTCCTACTGAAAAAGAATTATTGTATTTTTATTCTGAATCTTGGATTGATGATTGGTATGAAAGTGAAACACAAAAAGAAAAATATCGCCAAGATGGTATTCGTATTTTAAAAGAGTATTATAAAAAATTTAAAAATAATTTTCCTACACCTTTATTTTTAGAAAAGGGCTTTACTATCAAGGTAAAGGATTATAGTCTGCGGGGTGTATTTGATAGAGTAGATGCTGACAAAGACGGATGGGAGATTATAGACTACAAGACTGGGCGACCAAAAGACAAGCTTACTTTTGAAGATAAAAAACAGTTGTTGATTTATCAGATAGCAGCTGAAGAAGTATTTAAACAGCCGGTAAAAGATTTGACTTTTTTTTATCTGACCAATAATATGCCTATATCATTTGTAGGTACAGAAAAAGATATCACCAAGGTCAAAGATTGGATAAAAACAACTATTGATAATATAAACAGTCATGATTTTACAGCTACACCAGGTCATGTTTGTGCCACTTGCGATTTCCGGTCAATTTGTCCTTATGCTAAATTAAGTAAATAATATGGATTTAGAAAAATTGCAACAAGATATAGAAGACATTAAAAAAAGAAATCAAGCTGTTGAGTCTGATAAAGCTTGGGAGACTAGCTATACCCGCCGATTGCTCTTGATGGCTTTTACTTACATTATTTTGAGTTTGTATATGATGGCTATTGATATAAGTAAGCCATGGTTAAATTCCATAGTGCCTACTGTGGGCTTTCTTTTATCCACATTATCATTGCCATTTTTTCGAAAGACATGGCAAAAATATTTTTATAAAAAATAATATGTCTTGGAGCAGTTTTAAAGATCTAGCCGACAGCGCTATAGATAAGAAAGGAATCAAAGGACAGATTCAGGAGTCTTTGGTGTTAGAATCAGCTAATAGAATATTAGTTGATTTTTTGTCTGAGCGAGCCAATGATAAGATGAGCGCAGTTTATTTTAAGGCAGGTATTTTGACAATAGCTGTTTTAGATGATAATTTTTTAGAGCAATTATTGAGAGACAAAGATTTATTTATAAATAAGTTAAATAGTAGATTAGGTGATAATATAGTAGAAGATTTAAATTTTTTGAGTTAGTACATTGTAAATAAAATATTTTTAGAAGGAGTTGTTTTTTCACCCCAACAGGGAGGTTGTCATGTCCGAAGCCATTAGTCTCGATGATGTTGTTCGCATCAAGATTGTTGGTGTGCCAGCACAAATTCCTGGTGCTTCTACTGAAGATGATGATACTCATCTTCCTCGCCAAGAATTTCACGGCTTGGTTTTGCCAAGCATCACTCCCAATGGAGCTCAGAGGGGCTCATACATCGTCCTGTTGTTGGACGCCTGGCCGGAGATCGACCATCACCGGCCACTGTTAGCAGAGTGGTTCAAGAAGAAAATACCCCAAGAACAACTGGCTAGCGCCCGTCTGATTTTCGAGGCAGAGGTTTGCCGCGAAGTTACTGAAGGCGAAGCGGTGACATCTTTTGCCTGAATTTTGGGGCGAGAGTAAGGTTCAAAACCTTACTCTCGCCCCCTTCTAAAAGTATTTTATCAAAACTTTTATCGCCCAGCCCATTGTGAGGAGCTGGGTTGATTTTTTGGCCTTTTTTTAGTATTATTTATACTGATGAGTATCAAAGGATATAATTTAATAATGTTACTGGCCACTGTCTTAGCGTGGCTGGGTTTTTTTATAATTATAAGTTCTTTTGATCCCACCGAGGGTTCTTGGCTAGTATATGCCATGTTTTATAGTATTCTATTTTTGAGTATTTTAGGCACTCTATCACTACTGGGGTTTTTGATTCGTAGTATTTTTAATCATAAAAAATCTAGACCAAGACTCTTGGCTACAGAATCTTTCCGCCAGGCTATTATATTTTCAGTGGTCTTAGTTATAGCTATGATGTTACAAGCTGGACGAATACTAACTTGGTGGAATATGATTTTATTGGTAGTTTTGGCCACAGTAGTAGAATTTGTGATATTAGTATTTCGACAAAATGATGAAGGGGTAAAAAATTAATTATATGGAAAAAAAGTTAAAAGATCTCAAAAGAAATTTTTTGAGGGATATAGAAGAAGCCAAGGATAGTCAGCTGTTATCAAATTTAAAAAATAAATACTTGGGACGCAAAGGTGAATTAACTAATGTCCTTAAGGAGGTAAAAAATTTGACCGTAGCTGAAAAACCAAAAGTTGGTAAACTAGCCAATGAGATAAAAAATGAATTGGCTGATATTTTTGATAAAACAGAAAAAATTATCAAGAATAAACAAGAGACCAGATTAGAGTTTGATCCATCTATGCCTGGTATTAGAGAGGAGATTGGGCATTTACACCCGTCTACTATTGTTCAATATGAAATAGAAGATATTTTTGCTCAGATGGGCTTTGGTGTTTATGATGGTCCGCAAGTTGAATCAGAATATTATAATTTTACAGCTCTAAATACTCCAGATGATCACCCAGCTCGTGATAGTCAAGACACTTTTTGGCTAGAGCAAGGTTTGCTTCTAAGGAGCCAGACTTCCAA